>ERZ889078.531-NODE-531-length-34538-cov-19.258823_pt1 | contig 34538 bp, 32 predicted proteins | sample MGYA00521266_ERZ889078 | MGnify/ENA primary metagenome ERZ889078 (study PRJEB32303, sample SAMEA104408618) | aquatic metagenome | biome: Brackish water; feature: Pelagic; material: water | place: Baltic Sea | collected 2014-06-16T06:34:00 | depth 76,534 m ...
ATTAACTCTATTGAGATGTTTAGCAGAAGCCAGATATTCTCTAAATAAATCTGGATATTCATTGAATATATCTGTATTATATACTCCATCCTCTTTTATCCCTCCAAGTACATCACTTAAAAGGTCTGCATACTCAATATTTATCATTTTATTAATCAAAAAGGATTTAAAAAGTTCCATCTTTGATTTATCCAATAGGATACTTGGATCAATTTTTGAACGAGCACTACTAATTTGTACTAAAACCTTAACATCATTATTTTCAAAAGGTAAAAGTGAAGATTGTGCTAAAAAAATTGCTAAAGTATCTGTATCTTTTACAGCTGCAAGATCTGGTGATGTTTTTAAAATTTTTAAAAAATCATCAACTATCACCCTACTTTGAAGCATAAAACTCTCATTTTGCATACTTTTAGAACTACTGTTGATGTATTTTAAACCTACTCCTAGACTCATAGTTATAAGCATAATAAAAAAAACAGTTAAAAGAAGGGCAATCCCTGATCTTTTTTCACTCTTATATATCATTAATTAATGCTCATTGAAAATATTGGAAGCAACATTGCTGCGACAATAAATCCTATACTCGCTCCTACAAAAAGCATAAGTGCTGGTTCTAAAAGTGTTAAAAGTGTAGAAATTTTATCTCTATTCTCTTCAAAATAGAGTTCAGACATATTAGTAAGTACATTTTCTACTTCTGATGTCTCCTCTCCTAAAGCAATTGACTGAATAAAAGCATAATCAACCTTTGTTTTAGAACTAAGCAGTGCTTTAGAAAGTAGTTTCCCCTCAACAACCTGCTTTGATGCTTCGACAAAAAGTTCTTTTAACACAATATTGTTTAAAATATTAGCACTTAAGTTTACGGTTTGAACAAAGGGTACTCCAGAACGAGTTAAAAGTGCTGCTATATATGCAAATCTTGCTAATTCACTTTTTTGGGCTATTTCACCAAATAGTGGCAGTTTGAGTAAAATTTTATGTACCCCATAAGCAAAAGCATGACTTTTTTTCATCATCACACTAAAAATAATTACCGATGAAAATATTACACCAAGAATAGTAGTAAAATTATTGTTAAAAAAATCACCCATTGCAATTACTACAATTGTAGTAATTGGCAATTCTTGATCCATATTTTCAAAAATACCTGTAATTTGAGGCACTACAAAGGAGAGCATAAATGCTATCATAAGTAAGGATACAATAATCATAAAAGAGGGATAAGCAAAGGCGGATTTTATCTCTTTATTGATTCTATCTTGTTCTTTTAAAAATCGAGATAATTCCATTAAGACTTCATCGAGCAAACCACCATTTTCACTCACTTTTATCGAGTGCTTGAAAAAATCAGGTAAAATAACTATGCTTTGCATATCTAATGCAGTATAAAAATCTTTCCCCTCATCTAAATGGGTACTGACTGTTGTCAAAAATAGTTTGAGTTTTTTATTTTTTTCATAATGAGATTGAATAATTTTTAGTGCAGCAACAATTGTAATACCAGAGCGAATGTACATAGAGAGTTCTCGAGAGAGTGAAGATAACTCTTTAGCAGATATTTTATACTTTCTACTAAACTCTAATTTATCAAAAAATGAAGCAGAGTCTTCTGTTATACTTTTATATATTATACCTTGTGCTTTTAGTTTACTTTTTGCTTCCTCTAATGTTAGTGCCTCAACCTTGTCACTAACATTTTTACCTTCACTATTTATTCCCTTATACTTAAATATCATTGTATTACTTCTTTTGCTCTTTCTGCTCTTGCACTGTTTGCATCTTCGAGGGAACTAAAAACTTGTGTTCTTGTAAAATAGGGTGAAAAATCATAAAACTTATCTTTAAACTCAATTAGCACTTGATCACCTATACCCTCTTCATCAATTTTATAAGAGAAACAAACATTTTCTTCAACATTATCTACATTAAAAAAAACATCAAATTCACGTTTTGTAAATCCATATATATATTCATATCGGTAAATTCTTACACTATCATCTACAAAAGAGTCTAGGGTTTGTGTTTTAATACCATCAACAAAGAGATTACATTCAGAACAATCATCTAAACAAATCACCTTAACAGATGATTCATATGGAGTATTTATCATGTACTCTTTTAAGTTTTTTAAATCTATATTTGCACTTTCATCACTTAAACGAGTAAAGCTATTTACAGCCATACTGTAAACGACACCCATTATTACTATTACTATCATTAATTCAATAAGAGTAAAAGCACTTCTTCTCAATCTTTACTTACACTCACTCATTTTGATATCAGCAGCTTCATTTTCACCACCTTCCCTTTTGTCTGCACCTAAAGATATTATCTCAATATTGCCACCATCATTTACATAAATGAAATCACTACCCCAAGAATCTTTTGGAATTTTTCCGTCTTTAAAATATCCACTTGGTGAATAATTTGTATAAAGTTCTGGGTCGGGATTTTTTGATAATGCTTCAAGCCCCTCTTCAGTTGATGGATAAACACTATTATTGATTTTAAACATATCTAATGAGCCATTATAAATACTCTTCATCTGTACACATACAAGATTTCTCTTAGCTTCTTCACCCTTCCCTGTTAAACTAGGCATAACCATTGCAGCAAGAAGTCCAAGTATAACAATTACAATCATTAACTCTATAAGAGTAAAACCATTTCTGTTGTGTTTTTTCATTTTAAATCACCTTTTTTATTTTATATTATAGTAGAATATTGTTACAAACTACTTACATAAACTACATATTTTTAGCAGTGCTTGCTAATTTTGCCCAAGCTGATGTAGCATCAGCCTCAATAGCATCACTAAATGCTTTATTAGCATCTTCATCTCTCCATAACTTAGAATAAACCGTACCTAATAAATACTTCTGTCTTGCCCTATTAGTTTTTTCCATATTTACATTGTTTAAGACTTTAATAGTTTGAAGTGCTTTAGCATAATCTTCTTGATTCATATATGCTTGATAGAGTGTAAACTCTAAAAAAGGGCTCTGAGGATGTGATGAAGATTGTGTTTGGATTTGCATTGCTAATGAGCCATATTTAATAACTATTGTATCATCTTTACGCTCATCTCCTATTCTCATTACTGCAATATAACGATCCAAATCTATATAATTCACTCCAAAAATCTCTTGTAGTTCTAAAATTGCTTTTAACATATTATTATTTTGTTCTAAACGTTGATATGCATCAAAAATAGTTCTATATACTTCTATATATTTTGATGCTTTATCATTATCTATTAAAGCTATTAAGTCTTTAGATGCCTCTAGCACATCACTATAATTTCCTGTTTTAAAATCAACTTCAATATATCTAGATAGCCATTTCTTTCTTAATTCTAAATCTTTAATTCTTAAATGTTTAATTGATATATTTTTAGCCATTTCATAATCACCACCCTTCATTGCACATACATAAAGTCCATCATCCCATTGTGTAGAGAGTGTAATATTATACTCATTTGAAATCTGTAATACCTCATGACATTTTTTTTCTTTTAAAGAGTCTGTCATTATTCCTACAGCAGAGTTTTTAATAATCATATCAATGTCTTTGTACTTATCAGTATCTAATTCTAATAATTGAGATTTTAGATTCAAGACTTTTTGATAATCTTTTATTGACACAAGTAATTTAGCTTTTTCATAGAGTGCTCTATTTCCAATTGTATCATTCTCATAATTAACCATTAAACTATTATATATTGTAAGTTTTGCACTTGTATTTGAATCATCTGTATCAAAGAATAGTTCATCTTTTACAACTTCTATTGCTTCAATAAAATCTCCATCAGGATACTCTTTGATATATCTATTTATAGCTTTTAAAGCCTCAACTTTTTTATCTGTTTTAGCAAGCCACAGTGCCCTATCTTTTAATAATGTTTCAAATTCATCATTTGAGTTGTTCATAGTATCGGACATAGCCTTTGCGATTGATGCGGCAGTAATATAGTTTTCAGAATCTGCAAATTTATACATCATATCTTGAGAAATCTTAAAATCATGTATAAAATACGAAGGTTGTGCTTTTACAATTTTTGCAATATATTTTGCTGATTCTTTATGCGAAGATTTTATAAATAAATGTGCTAAATGATAAGCTGCATTTATCCCAATTTCTAATTCAGAGGTTTCAGTGAGTGCTTTTTTATAATACTTAACAGCAACTGATGTACCTCCAGACTCTTCAAGCATCTCTCCCTTATATATATACCCCAATTGAGTATAAGCAGAGTCTTCATATTCACTAAATAAACGATCAAAAAAATAATCAGCATCTGTATTTAGACCAATACTTGAGTAAGCTTTTGCAGTTAAAGATAAGACTTCAGGTATATTTTCATCCCATGAATATTCTCTTAAATATAGTTTTGAAATTGCAAGTACATTATCATAATCTTTTAGTTTAGAGTAAACTTTAATTTTATAATAAAACAATTCGGCTTTAAATAGAGTATTAGGATAAGCTTCTAAAGTTTCATCAATATATTCAATAATTTGATCATATTTTTTTGCTTTAAAATATTTTTTAATTTTAAGATAGTCGGTAACGTCTTCTACTTTTTTAATATATACAGGATTACCTTTAATATCTAAGCTCCCCACAAAAGGTAATTTATTTTTTTCACTATAAAATGGAAAATTAATAGTACTGTCTGGTTTTTCTTTATCATTAATTAAGGGTAATCTGTTTTCATAACCAATAATAACCCAATGTTTGGAGAGATTTACTTTAGATTGATACACACTATTTTGCTTTTGTAAGTTAAAAACAACTGGCACCAATTTAATTTTCTTATATGGTTTTATCAGTAAAAAAAATGTTTTATTTTTAATATATGAGTTAATCTCAAAAAAATCATTTTGTAAGGTTTTAATTTTTTCTTCTGGTCTTTTAGTGTAAGCACAAACAACTTGTGTAACTCGCTCAAAATCGTCTTTGATTTCTTCGCATAAAAAATCATTAGTATTAGTCAAATGAAGTAGTGAGTACTTTTGATGATTTTCTCTCGCACTATTAATCGAAATTTCTAGCGCGAAGAGAGAAGAGAAGAGGTGGGTGATAATAAGGAGTGAGAATATCTGTTTTAACAAATCATCTTCTCCTAAATTTATTTAAACTATTAATATCCGCTGTTATAAACAAATGCTGTAACAAATTCTAATAATGGGTTTACAGCAACAAAAGCAAAAACAGTTCCTACTGCAGCAATTCCAATAATAGTCTTTAAAGGAAGTGTTGCATTTCCAGAGAAAACATCACCATTATGCTTATTAACAGGTTCTTTCATTAACATATAAACTACAAGTTTCAAGTAATAATAACCTGCTATTGCAGAATTAAGTGCCATTACAAGGGCTAAAACTGTATAACCAGCAGTAATTGCTGAACTTATCATGTAGAGTTTTCCCCAAAATAATGCAAAGGGAGGAACACCCGCAAGGGACAACATAAATATAGTCATAATAGTCGCAGCAACTGGTGATGTATGAATCATACCGGCAAATTTACTATAACTATGGTCACTACTCTGTCCATTTGGTAACTCTTTTTGTCTACTTATCCAAAGCATACTAAATGATCCAAGATTCGTAAAAGCAAATAATATCCAGTAGAGGAAAAGTGCACTGTTTGACTGTGTAGTTCCTATCATAACAGCAGCCATTACAAAACCGGCATGAGATATAGAACTATATGCAAGCATTCTTTTTACGTCTGTTTGTACAAGTGCCCACATATTTGCCGCAGTCATTGTTACAACAACAACTGCATATAAAATAACTTCTAACCAAACTACATTACTGTGAATTAAAAATTCAAAGATTCTCATAGCTACTATAAATCCAGCTATTTTAGGTACAATCGACATGTACCCAGCCATTGCTGCACTAGCACCTTCATAAACATCTGGTGCCCATGTATGAAAAGGTACTAAAGATACTTTAAATCCTATTGAAGCTAATAAGAATACAGTTCCAACAAGAACATATCCAATATCAGCATAGTTATTAGCAGCAAGTATAGTTGCTATTTGATTAATTTCTACGGATCCAGTAAGTGCATAAAATACCATTGAACCAAAACTAAAAAAACCAGCTGCTAAAGCACCCATTGTAAAGTACTTCACAGCAGCCTCAAATGATTTGTCGCGGTTATGCATAGCAATCAGAGTATATAGAGCCAAAGAAGCTGTTTCAAGTCCTACAAAGATAAGAATTAAATTATCTGTTGCTACCATAAACTGAAAACCACTAATCATAAACAAGAATAGTGCAAAAAATTCTGGATAAGAAAATTCATGAAAACGTTTACTTGTTAGTGCTAAAGGAATAAATAGTAAAGATGCTCCAACAATAATAAACTGTGATAGAATTGCTAAACCATCAATGAGCATTACATCAAAAGCACCCATCATTGTTCCATTTATAGAAAAAGTATCTGAAGCACTAGTTAATGCACCTAAATCCATTAAAATAAAAAGCATACTTAAAACTACATATAAAGTTTTATGGAGTCCGCCTTTGAGTGTATCAATAACAATGATTAATAGAGCACCAACAATTGGAATTAACATTGGTGCTAGAGTCATTAAGTTTAAAGACTCTAAAGAAATATTTACTGGCTCTAACATTAGTGTGCCTCCTCTAAACTTTTTGGAATTGCCAACACTTTAAGTGGGCTAGGAATTCTAGATTTTGCTTCTGTTGTTTGTGCTTTATCATGCATTAATTGCACTATAGTTTCAACACTATTATTAATTGGCTCTAAGACTGGTTTAGGATAAACACCCAACCAAATTGCAAGAATTGTTAAAGGTATAAGTGCTACTAATTCTCTTCTGTTAATATCAGGAAGATTTTTATTCTCTTCATTAGTTATTTCACCAAAAAATAGCTTTTTATAAGATGCCAGCATGTAAATTGCTCCAACAATAATACCTACACCTGCTAAAAGTGCCAGTATTTGAGATTGTTTAAAGAAACCCAGTAAACTTAAAAACTCACCAACAAAGTTAATTGTTAGAGGCATACCAACAGAAGCCATCATCATAATACCAAATATGGTTGCATATCTAGGCATCACATGTGCTAAACCACCAAATTCACTCATCATTTTAGTATGACGTCTATCATAAATTACACCAACAAGGAAGAAGAGAGCACCAGCTACTATACCATGACCAAGCATTAAAAAGATTGAACCTGAAATACCCTCTACATTAAGGGCAAAAGTACCAATAATAATAATACCCATGTGTGATACTGAACTGTAAGCAATAACTTGTTTAATATCTTTTTGAGCATAAGCAACCATAGCAGTATATATAACCATAATAATTGCTAATATAGCTATAGGATACATGTAAAATACTGATGCATCAGGAAATAGTGGTAATGAAAAACGAATAAATGCATATGTACCCATTTTTAGCAAAATTGCCGCTAGTATTACCGAACCAATTGTAGGTGCTTGACCATGTGCGTACGGTAACCATGTATGAAATGGAAACATAGGAACTTTAATTGCAAAGCCCATAAAAAATGCTGCAAATAACCATAGTTGGAAATTCTCTGGTAATATTAGTCTATACCAGTCTAAAATTGCAAAACTCCATTCTCCTGTTGCTTGATAGTAAAAATATGCCATAAATAACATACCTACAAGCATTATTAAAGAACCTGTAAATGTATACAAGAAAAATTTAATTGAAGCGTAAACTCTTAAGGGTCCACCCCATGCGCCAATTATATATAACATTGGTACAAGAGAAAGTTCCCAAAATACATAAAATAAGATTGCATCAAGTGCCGCAAATACACCAGACATTGTCATTTGAAGCATTAATAGTGTTAATATCATATTCTTAATATTTTTAATGTCACCTAATGATGCGATACCAATTAAAGTAATAAAAGTTGATAAGATAATAATAAAGATAGATATACCATCAACACCTAAAGTATAATTGATTCCAAATGATGCTACAAGTGGAATACTTTCCATAAACTGCATACCAGCAGCACTACCATCAAAGGCATACCATAACCATAAAGCAAGAATAAACTCTATTGTAGATACAGCTATACCATAAGCTCTTATACTATCTTTTTGTACCATAGCTCCAAACAGTGCTGCCACTACTGGAAAAAATATTAAAATTGATAAAATATGATCAATCATTTGCTAAACTCCTAAACCTGATAAAATCGCTAAGATTTCACCAGAATATCTAACTGCTAGTCCAAAAACTACAGCTAATGATAACATACCCAAAGTACCTGCTACCATCCATGTTAGCATAGTAGATAAATTACCACTCTGCATTGTTCTTGTTTTCTCACCTGTTCCATAAACTATACCAGCGATACCATCAACTGATGCATCAACAATTTTCATATCAATATGAGTCCAAAAGATATCTGAAAGTTCTCTATAAGGAGCAACCAAATATTTATCATAAGCATATGGAATATAGTACTGATTTATTAACAATTTATATGCAAAACTATTTTCCATTTTTGATGTTCCATCAGGAACACTGATTCTACTATTGTTATATTTTTTATATGCAAATATAATAGCTAGAACAACAAATGCCTGTGTTCCAATAGTCATAATCCATAAAGTTACCTCAGAGTGAATGTGATACTCGACCGCAGAGAGCAATTCTTCCACCATTTCAAAGAAAGTTGTTCTAAATGCACCTGCTATAATAGCAAGAATTAATAATGGGCTCATACCTACAAGCATAAATTTGTATGCCTCATGCGGATGAATACCAAATAGTTTGTAACGCTCTTCACCTTCAAAGATAAGAGCTGTCAATCTAAATGAATAGAAGGCTGTTAAACCAGCTGTGAAAAGTAAAACAGAGTAGATTATAAAATGATGCTCAGCAAATGCAGCTTCTAAGATAGTATCTTTAGAAAAGAAACCAGCTAATGGAAAAATCCCCGCAAGAGCTACAGAAGCTAAAGTCATCATAATGTAAGTCCACTTCATAACCTTTTTAAGACCACCCATTTTAAATGGATCAAGTTCACTGTCCATAGCATGCATAACATTACCAGCGCCAAGGAATAGAAGTGCCTTAAAGAAAGCATGAGCCATCAGATGAAACAGTGCAACCCAATAAGCACCTAAACCGGCAGCGGCAAACATATAACCAAGTTGTGAAAGAGTTGAGTAAGCAATAACTCTTTTCATATCACGATTTACTAATGCCATTGAAGCTGCAAATAGTGCAACAAAAGCACCTAGACTTGCAATAAATAAACCAACATGTGGGATTAGACTATAAAGTTCATTTGAACGAACAACCAAATAAACTCCTGCCGTTACCATTGTCGCAGCATGAATAAGTGCTGAAACTGGAGTAGGACCTTCCATCGCATCAGCAAGCCATGTGTGAAGTGGAAATTGAGCTGATTTACCCATTGCACCAATGAAAAGAAAAATTCCTATCCAACTAAGAGTTTCAGTATCTAAGTGTGCGAATGCTTCAAAAGAGCCCTCGTACTGTAAAGTACCTGTATTCCAATAAATAAGAAAGATACCAACAAGCATACCAAGGTCAGCAATACGGTTCATAATAAATGCTTCATTAGCAGCCCATGTTGCACTCTCTTTATGAAACCAGAAACCAATTAATAACCAAGAACAAAGACCAACACCTTCCCAACCAATAAATAATCCAGCATAATTATCACTCATAACCAAAATCATCATTGAGAATACAAAAGCTGAAAGATATGAGAAAAATCTATTAAAACCTTTGTCATGATCCATATATCCAATTGAATATATATGTACAACCGTAGAAACTAATGTTACAACCATCATCATTGTTACAGAGATTTGATCAACTACAAAACCAAAAGGAATATATAAATCTCCTGTTGCCATCCATGTCATCATTTCAACATGTACAGGTTCTCCACCATTTAGAATATACATTAATAGTACTGTACTACTTGCAAATGCAGAAAAAATTAACAGTGATGCCACTATACCCGTAAAAGTTTTCTTTGGTGTCGCCGTAAACAGAGCTGAGAACAAAGAACTCACTAGAGGTGCAAAAAGTGCTATATATAAATATTTTTCCATCGCGCCTATCCTTTCATCGTTGCTAAATTATCTAGATCTATATTACCGTGACGTTTGTGCCATACAATAAGTAGTCCTAAACCTACAGCGACTTCTGATGCAGCAATTGCGATCACAAAGAAAGCAAACATCTGACCAGTCAAGTCACCATAAAAATGTGAAATCGCAGCAAAAGCTATATTTACAGAATTGAGTAATATTTCTGTTGCGAAAAACAATAAAAGTAAATTCTTTCTGCGCATCACACCCACTAAACCAATAGCGAATAGTATCGTAGATAGAACAAGATAGTGATTTAAACCAATTTCCATCATGAAAGTACCTTTGTATTTGTTTCGTTATTCATTGTTACTATATCAGTTTCAGATGTCATTGTTAAAGATATATCCATCTTTTTACCTGCAAGAACAATACCTGCAATCATCGCAACTAAAAGCATAACAGCTGCAAGTTCAAATGGTATAAGGTATTTTGTAAAAAGAACCATACCCACTTGTTGTGTATTACCGATATCTTGGGCACTTGGATAAAATGCTGTCATATTCGTTGATAACATTGGAGCTGAAAAGATAGCGACAACTAAAACAGCTGCAATCGCACTCATGCCAACGATTATATACTTATTACCCTGCTTCTCTTTTAGTTCTCTTGTTGTATCAAAAAACATCATTCCAAATGCATACAGTGCCATTACTGCACCTGTATAAACAATTATTTGTATTGCACCTAAAAAATCAGCCCCAAGAATAAAGAAAAATGCTGATATGAAAATCATTCCTGCTGCTAATGCACTCAGTGCATATAATGCTTGTGATGTCGTAACCGTAATAAAAAACATCGAAATCGTTAAAAATGCAAACAAGTAAAATGCTATTGCTTCAAACATAATCTAATCTCCTTAATATGCTAGAGGTGTTTTTTTAACACGCTCATCTTCATGTGGTGTAATAGAACCAAAACCTTCAAACTCTAATTGAGTTCCAGCTTTCATCTTATCAATTGGTGTCAACATATCTTCATACATAATAAAGTGCTCACGTTGTTCTGAACCATTTTCATACTCACCACCATGAGTAATCGCAAGTTCTGGACAAACTTCTGCACAATAACCACAGAAAATACATCTCCCTAAGTTAATAGTATATGACGACACTTCTTTACGAGAGTTCTCATCAATTTTTGTATCCATTCGAATACAATCTGAGATACAAATCTTCTCACAAAGTCCACAACCAATACATCTCTCAGCATCTGATTCCCATAATCTTTTCATCTCATGAACAGCACGATATCGTGGTCCAATTGGCATCTTCTCTTGAGGATATTGAATTGTATGAATATCAAATTTAATCATCTCTCTCATTACAACCCAAAGACCAACAAAAAGTTCACCTTTAAATGTTCTATTGACAACACGCTTGAATTTACCCCAACCATCTGTAGGATAATCTTCAATATCAACCATATAGTAGCCATTATCTGCTACATTTCTATTGTTAAATGCTTCCATTTTCATTCATATCCCCTTAAAACATCATCACTAAACCAGTGATAACAACATTTATCACGGCTAATGGCATAAGTACTTTCCAACATAACCACATCAATTGATCCGGTCTAACATCTGGCCATGCAGCTCTTGTCCATAAAAAGAAAAAGAAGAAAAATGCCATTTTACCGATAAGTCCAATTGCTCCAAGTAAGCTGCCATCACCATAACCACCTAAGAAAATCAAAGGAATTACAAATGAAATAAAGAACATATTAGCATACTCACCAATAAAGAAAAGACCCCATCTCATACCAGAATATTCAGTTCCAAAGCCATCAATGATTTCGTGATCATTTGCAATAAGGTGAAAAGGTGTACGACCAGTTTCAGCAAATGCAGCTATCCAAAAAAGAATAAATGCAAGAGGTTGGCTCCATACTATCCAATTACCTACACCACCAGCTTGATAATCATTAAAATCGATTAAAGATAATGATCCAACCATCATAATTGGTGCTAAAAGAGATAAACCACTTACAACTTCATAAGATATAAATACTGCCGTAGCACGTGCCGCTGAAAGCAGTGCAAACTTATTAGCTGATGCCATACCACCAAGTAAAGGACCATATAAACCAACAGCCATCATTCCAAGTACATACAAGATACCGATATTTATGTCAGCAACTATAGGATGAACCGTATACCCAAACAGTGTAAACTGAGGAAAAAATGGAATAGCAGCTGAAGCCATAAATGCTGTTGCAGCTGTAATAACTGGAGCAATTTTAAATATTTTAGCCACTACATTTGTAGGAATAATATCCTCTTTTGTAAATAGCTTAATACCATCTGCACCAACTTGTAAAAGTCCATATGGACCAACATTCATAGGCCCAAGACGACGTTGCATAAATGCAAGTATCTTACGCTCAAAATATGTTCCAATCCCTGCTAATGCAGAGAAAATTAGTAAAATAACAACGACTTTAATTATCGTTTCTATTAAATATGCTGTATCCATATATTACACCTTTTGTATAGAAGCTGAGTTAAAGCGGTAACCACTAAACAGTGCCTCTGAGTTTAATTTAAGATCAAATGTTGGTACAAGTGAAATATCACCTGCAATTTTATTATCACTAACAATGGTAGTTATTACTTCGCCATTTTCAGTTTTAACATGCACACTGTCCCCCTCATTAAGATCTGAATTTTCCAAACTAGCTTCACTCATATAAAGACCACTCACTTCATCAAGATTTGTAGCTTTATTTGTAAATTCGCTGAACTGTCTTACAGGATTAGCCATATAAATTAAACTGCCATCTAATGCTAGTGTTTCATCTATTTTTGCAACACTCTCATCAGCAGAAGTTTTCATCTCTACATAATTAAGCTTATATCCACGCATCTCTTCACCTGCATTAGTATAGTAATTTGGTAAATTATCAAATTCTTCACTAATAAATCCCTTTTCAACTGGTAACTCTTTTGTATAATCAACAGTCAATTCAGCATCAAGTCCAAGAGCATTAGCAATATCATTAAGTACATATCCATTATAACCAATAGCCGCATTTGTTGGATTAACACGCTTATTAATACTTGTTAAAGTTCCTTCTTGTTGATTAATTGCCGGCATATCAATATCACCATCACCTAATGCAGAAAGAGTAAAGTCTGCTTTAGTATTGTAGCCAATGATATATTTCCCTTCTTTCTCACTAAGCTCATTAATAAGTGCAACACCTAATGTATTTGTTAATGTTGGTATCATTGTCAATTCAAATGCAGAATATTTTTCAATTAATGCAACTAAACGAGCTAAGTTCTTAGAATTTGGATGATTATATAAATCTGGACCAACTACTAATGAATAACTATCTTTTTTCTTCAAGAATTTTTCTAATGTCTCATCAAAATCATCTGGCATACCAAGAAGAGAAATAAATTTATTATCATCAACTTCTACTTCTTTGCTCACTTTTTTCGGTACCATTTTAGATTTTTCTACTTCAATTTCTTCTTCTTCACCTGTCTCTTCATTAACTTTTTTCTCCATAACTTTTTCAACAATTTTTTCTTTTATCGTTTCAGTTACAGTAATTGTTTTTTTAGAGTGAAAAGATGCTAGATAATCCACTATATCTTTTGGTAATCTCTCTTTATCAGCAAACAAATCTAAAACAAGATAAAGTACCATCTCTTCTTGTAAAGGCTTATGTTTTACAGCTAATATACTTTTACCAAGACCTTCAATAATTGGATCAGCAACAGGATGGAAGTAAAGTGCTGCACCCTTATTAACTGTTAGTGAATTATTTAAAGAATATCGTGCATTTGGGTTATCACTCTTCAGTGCTGAACCTACACTTATAATAAAGTTAGAGTTCATCATAGCTTTTAAATCACTACCATAAAGATTAGTACCACTAATTTCTGAATAATCTTTTAAAAATGTCTGAAAAGATTTTGCTTCATTATTTACAAGTTTATATCCAAACTTCTCCTTGAGTTTTTCTAAAATCAAAGCTTCTTCATTTGTAATTGTTGAAGTAAATTTAATTGTATCCGCTTTTTTGAATGCTTCTACTGCACTGTTAAATGCAGTCTCATCTTTTGTAACATTCGCATTTTGATAATCAAATCCATAACGTCCTGCTCCACATAAAGAGACATAGTTCCACTCATTCATAACACGATAGATTTTATCTTCTGGATTATCAATACTCGTATGTTTCACATCATAAGATATTTGACACCCTGCAGAACAGTGACCACAAGTTGCAGGAACTTGACTCAGCTCCCATGCATTAGACTCATACATAAAATGTGTATCTACTAAGGCACCAACTGGGCAAACAGAAGCACACTCACCACATGAAGTACAATCAAGTTCATCTGTTCCATTAGTTAAACCAATTACAGATTTACTTAGTTTGTTCCACATTGCATAAGCATCTTTTGGCATTTCAGTCTTAAATAAATCATCAACTTTATCACCACCACGAGCAATAGTTTTTAATGAATTATCCCCAATCATATCCTTACAAGTAGTTACACAACGCTCACACACAATACAAAGACCTGGATCATAATGTAAATGTCCCCAATCATGAGAACTTCTATCTACATCTCGAATACTATAACTTTGAGAATCTACTTCCATCTCTAATGTATAGTTTTGGAGTTCACATTCACCAGATTGATCACATACACCACATTGAAGAGGATGATTTACATCATAAACTTCCATAATCGCACGACGTTCTTTCTCTATAGTCTCTGTTGTAGTTGTAATACTCATACCATCTTTAGCTTTAGCATTACAAGCATACACCTGTTTACCATCAGCTTCAACAAGACATATACGACACGCAAGTGTTGGACTACATCTTGTTAAATAACATATTGCTGGAATGTAGATATCATTCGCACGAGCAGCATTCAGTATGAATTCACCCTCTTGAGTCTCTATCTCTCTTCCATCAATGTTTATATTGATTTTACTCATTATACTATTCTCACTATTTTGGATTTTTCAAACTTATATCTATTTAAATCAATACTATTGTCAAATGTTGGATTTAAAGCTATAGTTCCTTTTAAGTCATCATCGAGTTTAAACTTTCTTGTGATAGTTGTTGAAGCAAAGCTAATTTCCACTTCATCGCCATCCGAAATTCTTGCAGCTGATGCGAACTGTGCTGAACCTCTTAATGTACTATCTTTTTCCAGCTGTTTAGCTTGACTTGTATATGCATTAAATTGAAGTACTGGATTTGAGTGATAAATAACTGTACCATTAAATTCTGGCAACTCATCTACCTCCTCTAAACTTCCATCAACTTCTACTGAAATTTCATCTAAAAGATACCCTCTTTCATCTTCACCATGAGCTGTTAAGAAGTTTTCTAAATCATCAAAACAAACTGCTTTAAAACCAGCTTTTTTGTTCAACTCTTTAGTATAATCAATCGTATTTTCTTTCACAATACCAAGTTCATTCGCAATATCATTTAAATTATAACCATCAAAAGACAAAGCAACATTTAAAGCTAACACACGATTATCAATGCTCACGACACTTCCCTCTTGTTGATTTAAAGATGGAATTGCTAAATGTGCTCCCTTAAGTGATGATATTATAAACTCTCCACTTGCATTGTATCCAACAACATTGCTAATATTTTCATCAACATCTAAATCACATATTAATGAAGTTCCAAGTGTATTCACTTCTGTTGGCACAATTAAAAGTGAAAAATTTGTATATTTTTCAATAAGTGCTGCAAGTTTTGCAATATTTTTAGCCTTCTTATGAGCAAAAACATCACTACCAATAATAAGTACATGATTATTAGCTCTAGCAAATGATTTATTCATTAATACAAATTCATCATCACCAACATTACTTTCTGCTTCAAGGTAACCTAAATCTAAATCATTTAAAAATGCTTTAGTCTCTTCATCAGTCTCTATCTCTTTTAGAAGTGCATTCGCAAGAAGTGCCATCACACCCTCTTCTGAACCTGCTTCGTACTTCATAAGTTGTGTAATCGTGTTTTGCATAAGTGCATCTTCTATAGGATGAGCATACACAATTTTAGCACCATTATGACGAGCTGCTGTTGTCAAAGCATAACGAACACCTGGATTATCAGTTGCAATTCTACTCCCAATAATTATGGCAGCATCTGCTTGTTTAACGGCATCAAGTGAAGCACTATGATGTAGTTTTCCACTAACACTGCTATATGCCTTCATAAATTCAGCATACTGTCTAGCATCTTCATTAAATAGTTTAACACCATTTTTTTCTTTTATAAGTTGTAAGATATGTGCTTCTTCATTCGTAATCATTGAAGTAAAACGAATAGCATCAGCATTTTTCACAGCTTCTACAGCCTTATTAAATGCATCATCACTTTTAGCCGTAGTATTAGCAAAATCAAAACCATATCGTCCGGCACCACAAAGTGTATTAAATTCAAAGTTATTTTTAACTCGGTGAATTACATCATCTGCATCAATTCCGTTATGTCTAGTTTCGTATTCAAGTCCACAACCAGCACTACAATGAGCACATGTTGATGGAACACGTGAAAGCTCCCAAGCATTTGCTGAATACTTAAATTCAGCACCTACCAATGCTCCAACAGGACACACGGCAGTACACTCACCACAAAAAGTACAATCAAGAGTATCAGAACCTTTTGGAATAATTACCGATGAGTATCCACCAAAATATACATCAATTGCATCATCACCAATTACTTCGTTACAAACATGTGTACATTTTTCACACATAATACAAAGTGCTGGGTCATAATCAATCACACCCCAATGTACAACTGGACGATGTTGTTCACGTGTTGAAAAGTTCTGCTGAGATACACCAAATTCTAAAGTTTTATTTTGTAAATCACACTCACCAGATTTATCACATACACCACATTCAAGAGGATGATTCACATCATAAAGCTTCATAATGTTTGTGCGTTCTTTTTCCAACTCCTGAGTATTTGTTGTAATTTCTATGCCCTCAGTTGGAGGAGTATTACATGACAATACAAAGCCATCCACACCTTTAGCCTCAACAACACACATTCTACATGATGCACACGGTGTTGTTTTAGATATATAACACATAGTTGGAATGTAGATGTCATTTCTGCGAGCTACTTGTAAAATAGTTTCGCCTTTTTTAGCATCTACATTGTGACCATCAATTTTAAAATTAATTATTTTACTCATCAATGCCCTCCTATGCCTGAACCATAGCGATATAATAACAACGCATACAACGATCAGCTTCACTTAATGCTTCTTCTTGTGTGAAGCCCAAATTAACCTCTTTGTTATTATGTTTTCTATCATCTACTTCAAGAACTGCACTATGTTCACGAGGAACACCTGGTAACCAGCCTGTTACTTTCTCTTTTTTGTCATAAACCTTGAGTTTATTTAAATGATCTTCCATAATCTCGTCATCAGTTAAAGATATTTCACCAGTTTGCACATAACGGCTTATTACTGAAGCCCCTCGTTTTGCTTGACCTACTGCATTAACAATTGTCATCGGACCATATTCACAATCTCCAGATGCAAAAACACCTTTACGAGATGTCATATAGTCTTTGCCATTAGTTTTAATAGTAGCCCATGATGTCATGTCTAAGTTCCAATCTTGGGGTAAAAAATCTAAATCTGCACTTTGTGAAACAGCAGGAATTAAATAATCAAAATCAATAGTCTCACTAGCACCTTCAATTTTCACAAGTTGTGCACGCCCACCATCAGGATCAGGAACTAGTTCAAACTTATCAATCACTAAAGATTTAAGAATATTATCTTCATCAATAATTTCATTTACAGCGGAATGAAAAATAAATTCAACACCCTCTTCTACTGCTTCATGATACTCTTCATAAGTTGTATTACGAATAATAGTTTTCTCATCACGACGATAAAACATAACAACACGAGAAGCACCAGCTCGAATAGAACAACGAACAACGTCCATAGAAGTAAATCCACCGCCAACACAAGCAACTGTTTTACCAGTCAAATCAACAAAATCAGAGTCTATGTCGTACTCTTTTTTCTGCTCTTGTGTTAAAGGAATACCAAACTTCTCATAAAGATTTACACGATCAAGAAAATCAATAGCTCCCCAGTATCCTGTAATTTCTTCACGTTCATTTTTACATCTGACCGCTTTAGAAATACGCGTACCAGAAGCAATCATAGTTGCATCATAATCTTTTTCAAATCTGTTCATATCATCTGTGGATACTTTATGATTTATTATAAAGTTAACACCCATATCACGAACACACTCAATATCTTGAAGGTATTTATCCCAAGGCATACGATATTCTGGAACACCTACTGTAACTTCACCACCAAGAACAGGAAGTTCTTCATAGACATCTACTTCAATTCCATCAGCTGCTAAATAGTATGCAGTTGTAAGACCAGCAGGTCCTGCACCAACTACAGCTACTTTCTTGCCATTTAATGGTTTTTTCTCCATAGGATGAAAAAAGTCATAACCATGATCAGTTTCCCAATCTGCACCAAGACGTTTCAGTGCCATAATAGAAATTGGTTCATCAAGATTTGTACGACGACAAGCATCTTCACATGGATGCGGACAAACACGACCACAAACATGAGCAAGAGGCATAGTTTGACGAGTAGCTTCAAGCGAATCATCAAAACGTAAATCTCTTACACCCTCAATATAACCTGGAATATCAACATGAGATGGACAAGCATCCGTACATGGTGCAGTTATCTTAGCTATATATCCAATTGTATCATCATAATGTTTAGATTTTTTCTGCTCGTTAATACATTCTAAAAATGTATCTTCAAAATGTATCATTAAATCAAGTATTGGGGTTGGAACAGTTTTTCCAATCTCACACTTTGAAGTAACTTGCATACTTTTTCCGATCTCTTTTAAGTGATCCAAATCAGCTACAGCACCTTCACCACGAGCAATTTTATCAAGTTGGTCATATAAAATACGCCCACCCCAACGTCCAGGAGCACATCTTCCACATGCTTCTGAATACTCTTGGTATTGTGCAGCATATTCCATAGCTAAACGGATTACATCTACATTTTCATCAAATAATGCAACACCATCCCAACCTATAAAGGCTCGGGAATCACGGTGGTCATCATATTGTGCTGGTAGATTGTATGCTGATTCTTCCCACTCTTCTTCTGGTTTACCTATATTGTTTATAGACTCTCCATTCCAAGTAGAAAAATAGACTTTGCTCAAAATAAAATCCTAATCTTTTTTTACGACGATAGTCCAGTCGACTTCGTTAAATTTTAAAGAGTTCATTAACTCATAACCATGTTCTTTTACAACATCTGCACTTCTTTGAATTGGAGAAAAATCACCAATTTCAAAAAGAAATATTGCTACTTCTTTTGCTTTGTGAGTATCAAGAATCTCTTTCATACGTGGTTCAAAACCATCTTTTAAATGTCTTAAATCATATCTTTTCATTGTTTACTCCGTAACCAATTGTACTACAGTGGTGCTTCGCACATCACTTACATATTCTTCGCTAAAAAAGCAAAGCAGTTTGCTTTTTCTTACACTCATCATCTATCAACCTCACCGAATACAATGTTTGTAGTACCAATAATAGATACAACATCCGGAATATAATGACCTGGTAAAAGGTCAGTTAAAATACCTGTATGCCAAAAAGATGGAGCACGAAGCTTTAATCTGTATGGATAAGGTCCACCTTGAGAGTTAATAAAGAAACCAAGTTCACCTTTTGGCGATTCAGTTGCTACATAAACTTCACCAACTGGCGGTCTCATACCCTGTGTTACAAGAACAAAGTGCTGCATCAAAGAGTAATTTTGAGTCATAATATCTAACTTTGGAGCTGAAATATATTTTGGTGCATGAGCCATTAATGCAGTTTCATTATTATCAACACATTTTTCATACATTTCAATCACTTGATAAAGAATCTTAGCAGACTCTCTCATCTCTTCCATATAAATACGGTAACGAGCAAAATTATCACCCTTGTCAGAAAATGGAACATTAAATTCTACTTCATCATAAAGCTCATACGGCTCTTCTTTACGTAAATCCCATGCAACACCTGAAGCTCTAAGCATTGGACCTGAACAACCCCATGAAAGTGCCATTTCAGTAGAAATTGTTCCAACTTCTTCCATTCTCATTAGCCAAATACGGTTAGTATCAAGTAAATCTTCATAATCTTTGATATTTTCTGGAAGTTTATTTAAAAATACACGTAACTGATGTAAAAAACTATCTTGAATATCTAAAGGAACACCACCAATGCGAATAGCAGCATGTGTAAGTCTAGCACCACAATAGCCTTCAATAATGTCCATTAAGTATTCACGTTCACGGAATGCATATAAGAAAACTGTCATCGCGCCAATATCTAGTGCAGTTGTTGCAAGCCAAAAAAGGTGAGACATTAAACGATTGATTTCTAAAAGCATCATACGAATTACTTTTGCACGACGAGGAACTTCAAGACCAATTAGCTTTTCAACTGCAAGAGCAAAACCATAATTGTTTGAAGATGAAGCAATGTAGTCCATACGGTCAGTTGTAGGCATAAACTCGTTATAAATCATGTTTTCAGCCATCTTCTCCATACCACGGTGAAGGTATCCAACATCTGGATGTGCTTTAACAATTTGTTCTTGTTGTAAGTGTAGCATTAAACGCAACTGCCCGTGAGCAGAAGGGTGTTGTGGACCAAAGTTTAGTACTAACTCATTATCATCTCTATCAAATGTAATATTTTCAAAAAATGGTGTTAATCTATTTTTTATCTGTGCCATGTTTTACCACCCTATCTTTGAGGATCATCAATAACTTTTGATGACTCTTTATCTAATTTTGTAATTAAGAACACACCACCATCTTCTTGGTAGCTTTGTACAGTTTTTTCCATATCGTCTGTAATCTCAGTACCTTTTGGAACCTCAAAACCTAAACGAGCAAATCGATTACTATCATAACGGTCAACTCTTGCAGTATCACGAAGTTCAGGCCCTATAATATCACGAGCCTCTTTTCCATAAATCTTATCTACTTCATACCATGCAGCAAACTCATCACCCTCTAGTGGATAAGTTTTAAGAAGCGGATTCCCCTGCCAATCGTAAGGCATAAGAATTCTTTTCATAAATGGGTGGTTATTTGCTTCGATTCCGAACATATCGAACATTTCACGTTCACTCCAATCAGCTGAGCGGAAAAGTTTTTCAACACTATCAACAGCTTGACCATTTTCTATGAAGTACTTAATACGTATACGCTTGCGTTTGTTCATACTTAACATCTGGTAAAAGATTTCAAAAGTGTTATCTTTAGCTAACCAATCAATTGCTGACATTTCAGTAAGTTGTGTATATTCTAACTCATCTCTCATTAGTTCTAACACAGCATAAATATCATTAGCATTGATATAAACAACCATTTGCCCAACTTGGATAAAAGACTCTTTCACTTCAAATTTAGCACTAATAGCTTCTAAATCTGCAGCAAATACTGCATCATCAGCTACATCTTGCTTTGGCACTTGCGGTGCTACATAAAATCTATCTGTATAATAAGCTTTTGCTTGTACATCATCTTTAGGTGTATAGGCTCTCATATTACATTAACCTCTTTGCTTTTTGTGCATTTCCAGCTTTGTTAGCACGGATTTTTTGTTGTAATAACATTACACCATACTGAAGTGTCTCAGGACGAGGTGCACAACCTGGAAGATATAAATCAACAGGAATAATTCTGTCACACCCTTGAACTGTTGCATAAGTGTTAAACATACCACCAGTGTTTGCACATGAACCCATAGATATAACCCATCTAGGCTCTGTCATTTGGTCATATAAACGCTTGATGAACTCAGCATGTTTTTTTGTTAAAGTTCCTGCAACAATCATAACATCTGCTTGACGTGGACTAGCACGAAAGATTGTTCCATAACGGTCAAAGTCAAAACGTGAAGCTCCAGAAGCCATCATCTCAATACCACAACAAGCAAGACCATAAGTCAATGCCCAGAGTGAGTTAGAACGTCCCCAGTTTACAATCTTGTCGATTGAAGTTAGTGCAACTGGAAGTCCACCATCTTGTGTATAATTTACTTTATGTTGTGCCATTCTAAGGCTCCTTTTTTCCAAGCATATGCAAAACCAATTGCTAATAATAAAATGAACATTAACATCTCTGCGAAACCAAACCAGCCTAGCACTTTAAAATCAACTGCCCAAGGGAACATAAATACGATCTCAACATCAAATAATAAGAACAACAGTGCGAACAGATAAAACTGTGGCGATATTCTATTTGGTTGTTTCGTAATTTCCGGTCCACACTCATAAACAGAAAGCTTGATTTTCTCACTATCTTTGCGTGCAAGTGCACGACTTGCAAGACGAGCAATAATCGTTGTAGCAGTAAATGCACCAAATGTTAAAACAAACAGTACAAATACCCCAAAATACGGATTTGAAGTCACTATATGCTCCATATAACCTACCTTTTTAATTTAAAAGTAATATTTATAAAAAACATTACTTTCATTAATATTTGTCTTCTAGTGAATTGGTACTAGAAAAAACAGTTAAGGCACTATAACAAAAAGAGTATTAAATAGAAGTTTAACGGAGGAGGAAGTCGGAATGAATGTCACTTATCGCAACACTCATTTAGGTATTTAAAAAACCCATAGATTTTTCACTATCAAAGTTAGCATCTTTTTCTTTTCGAATTTCATCAATAAAATCCTTCAAAGTAAAAATAGCATCTTCTTTTACAGCTACTTTATATGCTGTATTTTTAACAATAAGATTAATTTGACCCCCTGTAAGAGAGTATGTCGCTAGTTCTTGTGAATTAAATCCTTTTTCATAAGGGGCACCTTTTGGAAGCATTAATTCCCATAATTTTTCTCTTTGTATTTTGTCTGGTTTTTTAAACTCAATCTTATAATTGAAACGTCGTGAAAATGCTTTATCTATGTTTTCAAGTAAGTTAGTCGTAGCAATTAACATACCTCTAAATTTTTCAATTTGTTCTAAAAATATATTTTGCATTTGATTATGCATTTGATCAGAACCAGTAATATTTCCACTACTTCTAGCCCCTAAAAACTGGTCTGCTTCATTTAGTAACAGTATAGGTTCTGTTTTCGTTTTTTCACAAAGTTCGTAAAAAGTATCAAAAATTTTTCTTACATTTTTCTCACTCTCTCCCACATACATAGAAAGTATTTTAGAACAATCAAAAGCTAAGACTTGGCGTTTAAGTGATTTTGCAAGAGAGTAAGCTGTCATAGTTTTACCTGTTCCAGCTGCTCCATAAAAAATTATTCGGGCATCAATACCACTCTTTTTATCCTTAACACCCCATTTTACTAGTCGAGCATTCACTTCTTTGTCAACTTGACGCATTAAATTTTGTAGAGTTTGTGCTGTTTTATCATGTAGAACAACATCATCCAAAGAAGTTTCACTATCTATAAGTTCAAAAATATCTTGCTCTTCAATAAGTGCATTTAATTTCAAACGTGTTACTTTTTTACTCTTTTGTGGATGAATAATACTTTGAAGTACCTCATCAACTATATAAAAAGATCGACTGATTCCACCAAAAGGATTTAGCATCTCTTCATAATCAATTATACCAGAGTTCAAAAGGTTTGAGCCCTCCTCTAAAAGAGAACGATTTTTAATACGTTCATACTCATCTATTGAGATAAGTTCTATAAGAGTATTCATTTCACGAAGTGATGTTTCAGAATTACTATATTCTTCACGTAAAAGTGCAATAAAAATTACCTGTTCATAATCACTCATTTTTTTCTGTTTAAAAAACTTATCCAAAACGAGATTCTCAGATGTTTCTTTGATTCTCTCTTCTATACGAGTTTCTAAAAGTTTTAATTTATTTAATACTCTATCTATCCCAAGTGAATGTTCATGTACATTTTGACGAATTAGACTCATTTTTTGATAAAGTTCTATACGAAAAAATTGATCTTGTAAATATTCTAAATGATCACCATAAGGTTTAATATCAGGAAGTTCTACTTCTAATGAGCCATCTTGTAATAGTTTTAAAAATGAAGGTGTTAAACCTATGGCTGTATTTAAGAGCTCAAGAGGTGTAACCTCTGAAATTTTAAGTGGTGTGAAACTTTGCTGATGTAGCCAACCAAGCTCAAGAAGATTTTTCAATTCTGATAAATGGTCAAGATGCTTATATTTATCTGTATTGTAAACATCTTGTAAAATTTCTAAAACAAGAATATCTTCCTCGCCTTCAATATATTTTTTTGTAACATATTGAAGTAGATGAGCCTCTTGTGGAGAACATTTTAAATGAATAAAGATATTAGAATCTTCAACTTTTTTTGTCGATAAAAAATTAATTAATGTATGCAATTGTATCCTTAAAATTTATACCCAACACCAGCCGATACGATTAAGACATTTGCATTAGAAAATTCTCCATTAATCTGACTATGGTTATCTGCTGCATTTATAGTTCTACTATCTCTCATGGAGTACAATGCTGAGAGCCCTACGTCTATCGCATCATTTATCATGTAACGACCTCCTAGAGAGACAGAAAGTGAATCAGAATCTGGTAATTCAAAACTATATGAACCATCTGGAACCGGTGTTTTATCATAAACCATACCTGCCATTAGTGTCATACTATCTAACTCTTGTGTAATACCTAAACGAAAGGCACTTGTATCATGCCAATCTTTTGCAATTGCTGCATCAAATGATGGTTGTAAAACAGGAGCAATCGGACTCACATAATTAAAGTCGAGTGATTTATAAGCAGACCAAAAATTTCTTTCATATACAAGTTCAACTGTTGTTTTACTCTCAAAAGTATAAGCGACAGCTAAATTAAGCGATGCAGGGAGAGGAACAGTAACACTTGTACCACCATCATAAACTTTTGCTCCTGTTGTGTCCCCAATATAAAGCTTAGCATTGCCTTCTTCGTTTAAAGCGATTTTAGAACGGTATGTTACACCAATTTCTAATGCTGATGTTGGTTTATATGCCAATGCTAGATTATACCCAAAATCAAGACTATCACCTGTCATATCACGAGATGCGGCAGAGGTACTTTTAACAATACCTTTGGAATAAACCATTCTAAAACCAACACCAAGTGCTAGTTTATCATTAACAGGTACAGCTATTGTCGGATTAAACTCTACTACTTCTAGTGTAAATTCTTCTGCAACATCTTTTGCTGGAGAATCATCCCATCGTTTACTTAAACCACCTGGAACAACTATACTTAAACCAACACGAGCATTGCCTAGTTTTGGTGAGACATAATTAAGTGATGGAATAAGAAATGATTCACTTTTAGCATTAATATCATGTAGAGTAGGATCACTTCCAACAGTGCCCTTAAACTTAACAGGGTCAAGTCCAATATAAATCAAATCAGCCTCTAAAGTATTTTCATCTTTCATAAAAGCCATATTTGCAGGGTTATAATAAGCTGCATCTGCACCATGACCATGAGCAACATTAGCTGCACTTAAAGCAACTCCATTTAAAGAAACTTCTGGTATTTTATATCCACCTGCATAAATTGTACTACTTGCAATCAATGAAAGTGCCGTTAATTTTACAAATTTATTTTTCATTATATTTTTCCTTGTCTAATCGCATCGAACCATTGCACAGCTGCACCGTAAGCCGTTTGACCACATCTTCCATGAACAAATGGGTCTGTTGCGGATGCAGCTGGTATAATTGATGTTGGAATAGGTGTCAATGTTACATTTGAAGTACTCGCTCCATTTGCTATAAACTTATCATAAGCCGTTTGACTCATACTAAAAGGAATTATTTCATCATCAACACAATGAATAAGATTCATTTTTGTTGTAGGAGTCCAATCATAAACACTATTTTCTTTTAATTTATTTTTAAAAGCCAAACCTGTATTTAAATCATTTTTATAATCATCAATAAAGCTTGTTTTAAATAAAGCATCAGCTGTATGCTGGTTAAATCCAGCTCTTGCATCTGTAACTAAACCTAAGCTAGTATGTATCGCAACATTTGATTTAGAACCATCAAATAGACTATGAAATAGTACTGTATCTGGTTCATTTACTAACTCTGACAACTCAATATCTGAAAAATAATAAGAATAAGAATCAGCTAAATAACCCAAAAATGCAGGATAAACCATAATATGACTTGCATCTATCTCAATATTTCCTAATGCAACCAAGTCATGTGGTCCTGCCATTGGAGCAACACCTTTTAAGTTAACATTTGAAGCAAAATTCTTCTCTATTTCCTGAGCCAAACTCATTGCAATATAACCACCCTCAGAGTAGCCCGATACATAAAGTTGATAATTTAGTAAAACATGATTATCGCTCATATACTTCATACTCGCTTTTATCATATCAAGAGAAGCCCTTGCAGATGCTTTTTCTAATATGTAAGGATGAGAAACATCATTAGAGTCTCCATATCCAATATAATCAGGCAGTATAGCTGCAAAACCAGCAACACCTGTCATCAGTACGGCTAAAGAGTAATCAGGTAAACCATTTGTAACCTCTACATTAGAAGGTACTTCAGCATTGGTAAAAACTGTTCCATGATTATCACAAAGCATTGAAACGGAAAAGGCTTTTCCTACAGATGCCAAATAAGCTTTATATGCATCACTCGGTGTTGGAAGCACTAAAAGACCTGATGCAACAACGGGTTTGTCATCCTGACCAACTGTATTGTAAGTTATCTTTACAGCTTTATATCCAAAAGCATTTGTTGCTGTTGGATCTATAGCTGATTGCACCACTTGTAACATTGTTGATGTATTCACATCTTCTATAACTTTAGCACTGACTAATTGAGAAGAACCATCCTCAACACTGTTGACACCCTCATTACCATTACTTCCACAGGCACCTAATAGTGCAACAATAGATAAAGAAACGATATACCTAGAACTATGTTTGATAGATTTAAACAAATCTAAACCCTCCCTGAATAAAAAATTGAACTTAGTTTAACCAAAAAACATATAAAATTAAATTATTTTACAAAAGAATATAAAAGTTCTATCTCTTCTTTCCAAATTGTTTCATCTATAGTCTCTAAAACTAAAGGAATATCATCCATTCGCTCATCATTCATGATAAATCTAAAAGCATCTAAACCAATTTCACCCTTACCTAAAGAGTGGTGTCTGTCTACATGAGAACCTAAAGGTGGTTTAGAATCATTAATATGCATACCCATAAGGTATTTAAAGCCCACAATATTTTCAAACTCTTTCCAAGTTTTATCGTAAGTCTCTCTTGTTCGAATATCATATCCTGCTGTAAACATATGACAGGTATCTATACAAACACCCACACGACTCTTATCTTCTACCTTGTTTATGATATGTGCTAAATGCTCAAACCTCCAACCAAGGTTACTTCCCTGCCCTGCAGTATTTTCCAAAACTGCACTTACACCCTTTGTTTTATCAAGTGCAATATTTATAGATTCAGCAATCGTATCTAAACAAACATCTTCAATAGGAGCCATAATTTCACGATTTTCTTTATCTTTTTTAGCTACTTTTACCAAATGACTTCCTGGATGGAAATTGAGTCTATCGAGTCCTAAAAGTTCACACCGTTGCAACTCATCTATAAAAGCAGTTCGTGATTTTTCAAGTTTTTCCACTTCAGGATTTCCTAGATTAATCAAATAACTATCATGTGGCAATACATGTTTTGGTGAAATGCCACTATTTTCCAGTGCAGTTTTAAACTTATCTATTGTAGCTGTATCTAAATCTTTTGCCACCCATTGTCTTTGGTTTTTCGTAAAAAGTGCAAAAGCTTTTGCACCTATAGCCTCAGCGTTGCTCACAGCGTTAAAAACGCCGCCACTAGCAGAAGTATGCGCACCTACAAATTTACTCATGTCCTATATCCTTAATCTTAATTAAAATGTTATTTTGTTTATCTTTAAAATATATTATTTCATCTGTTACTTTGTACATGATATTTACATTTTCACTTACTATTTTTTGCTCAAATCCATTGCTTATTATAACTCTATTTTCTACATGATAAATTGCATGACCTAAGACAATATTTTGTAATAATTCATCTGGATAATACTGGTTTAAATACTCTTTATTAAAAGCTGATTTACTCATACACCCCTCATCAACACAAATAAGATGATTTAGCTCTATCTTTTTTACTGACTTACCTGCTGTAAAAAGCTCAATTTCAACAGCATCACCACTATTTCTAATAAAGCCCAAATCTGCAAATTTTAATTGTGGAGATTTTATAATAATAATCTTTGCATTAGTTTGCTCGTAGTTTTTTATACTACAAGCACTTAAAAACAAAGTAATAATCAGCAAAAATAACTTCATTTTGCTATTTTTCTATAAAGTTACCACATTTTTTTGTTGGCTTTCCTCCAAAAGTTTTCACTTTAATCGCCGTCTTGTTTTTTGCTATTACCTGTCTTTGACAATCATCTTTTGCTATACAATCTGGATTTTCACACCCTATATTATCTGGAACTACCGCCATCATTTTTCTCCTAATCTCTATATATTTTGGAATTTTATCAAATTTTTTGCAATTTGTCATAAAATTAAAATTCTAATTTATTTTAGGTTAGAATTCTTTTATGAAAATATAGATAGTGAGAGAGTTAGAACACAATATATTTCTCCTCTCTTAATATTTACATTTTTATTCCAAATTTTTCAAGAATTACAATCATTAGATAATAAGCTATTATTGTAGATACAACTGATATAGCCATACTTGGATAAAAATGTATCCCTTTTTTTATTAAGATTGGAAACATTATAAATAATGTCATTGATGGAGCAATTAACCAAATGATTTTATTTGAAAACTCCACTGCTGTATTGCTATTATTTGTATCAACATACATCCAAGTCATAGCCAATATGGATACTAATGGGACAGCCGCCAATAAAGCTCCAAACAAACTATTTCTCTTTGTTATTTCAGATATAAGTACGATTAAAAGTGTCGTAATGGCAATTTTTGTAATGTAATAATACACATTATTCTCCTTAATAAGCCAGCCTGTTATAGACTGGCATAGTGGCTATTCACCTGTAAAGTTTGCACCTGTCATTTGACCATATTGATTGACAAAAATATAAAAATTTTGTTGCTTTGGATTCGGTTCTTTTGGATTTTTAAATGTAAATATCCACTCAGGCATTGATTGGTATGTTTGCTGTTTCATATTATCAACTTTAACATTTGTCCAACTTTTATCAAGTTTGCCAGCAAGAACAAAGTTTTTTACTTGTATTAAAGCAATCTCTTTTGCTTTTACCTCATTGATTTTTACATTAGAATGGCTATGAGCATCTCCATGAGCATACAATGGATTTACCCCAAGTGTTAAAATGACTACAAAAGTCACCAGTGTTATAATTTTTTTCATCTTTTTTTCCTTTATAATGTACCATGTACAGATTGTTTTGTTTCTTCAGCTTTCATATCCATATGAATATGGTAATGCTCATCTCGATTAAATCCAAACTCTTCTTCGTTAGTTGTATGCATATAACCGTGTAGTTGCATAAGCAATAACATAAATCCTGCAAACATAATAGCATGGTTTACTACCTTACTATGTTGCATAAATGACTCTTTTTGACGCCAAATCATTAGAATGAAAAGTATTGGAATCAATGCAAGTACCTGTCCAAATTCAACTCCGATATTAAATGAAATAATTCTCATTAGCATCTCAAGAGTATCTTCACCAAGCGGAAGTTGTTGTAGGCGTGTTGAAAGTCCAAACCCATGTATTAGTCCAAATAAGAATACCATCCATAACATATTTGGAGATTTGAGATGCAAATAGTTTTGAAAACCTTTATTGTTATCAAATGCTTTATAAATAACACTGATAGCAATTACAGCATCAATTAGATAATAATTAGCATTAACTCCCATAAAAGTTGCAAGAATTAATGTAATACTGTGTCCCAATGTAAAGACTGAAACGAACTTCACAATATCTTTAACCGTCTTTAGGAAAAAAACCACACCAAATAAAAAGAGTAAGTGGTCATATCCTGTAAGCATATGCGTCGCACCAAGCCAAATATATTTGAGGTTTCCTCCATCAAGCATTGCATGTTTATCTGCATCTGAAATACCATGTGCATAAGCTATGGTATTGAGCAGGAACAATGCACTTAAAATTAAAAGTGTTCTCATAGATTTCCTTATATAAATTGTATGTAATAAAAGTGATAATGGTTTAGAATGAGTTAGATGATAGGTGGACGAAATATTCCTTGTGATATAGAATCAAAATGTTCTTGTATAACGTCATAATTATTTTTTTGTGCATAAGAGAATATTCGTATCTCGATGATATCGGAAATATAAAAATCAACAAGATTGATTTTATGACTATGGTTATGTGTATGTTTCAAAGTATTGTGGGTATGTTGGTGTTCATGAAAAGAACAAGAGGCACTATGAAGATCGTGTTTTTGAAAAACTTCAGTTGTTGCCAATAAGTTAAGGTTGAAAATAGAAAGAATAATGAAGCCTATAATTATATATCGTTTCATTATTCTCCACCATCACTGAATATACATAGCCTCTTTAGAGGTTTAGTTAAACTTACAAGTCTTTGTTGAAGTATATCATAGATTGAAAGTGTTGTCTATGCACAAATATTGGGAAACAACAATAAACGATAAATTTGGCATATTGTCATATTATCAATTTTCTTAAATTATATTTGATACAATAAGAAATAATCAGGAATACAGGGCTATATAAATTGAAAATCCATATAGATATAGACTGCTTTTTTGCAAGTGCTGCTAGAATCATCGACCCTACCCTAGAACACAAAGCTATTGCTATTGGTGGCAGAAGTGACACCAAAATCTTTACCAAAGATGCCAAAAATCAAACAGTAAACTTTGAAAACTTTGGTAGTTTTGTACCAACTTTTTATAAAGCTTATGAAGCCAAAGATGATAAGGTGAATTGCGAAGCAAGAGAGGGTAGCCTGGGCTATGATATCGATGCATTTAAAGATGAAGATGGGAGAATTCGAGGAATTTTGACAACTTCTAGTTATGAAGCTCGTACATTTGGGATTAAAACAGCAATGAGCATAAAAGAAGCGCTACAACTATGCCCTCACCTTATCATCAAATCCCCCAATATGTCGCTCTATCAAAAACTTTCTCACGAACTTCATGAATTTTTACAAACTAAAATTCCGCTTATTGAACAAGCTAGTATTGATGAATTTTATGCAGATCTCAGTGGATGGGTAGAAGATAAAGATGTGCCATCTTTCATAGACACTCTTAGACACGAGATAAAAAAAGAGACGAAATTACCCGTATCTATTGGAGCTGCAAGAACTAGATACATTGCAAAATTGGCCACAACTTATGCTAAGCCTTTTGGATGTAAAACCATCGAATCACATAACTTTTCTCAATTTATAAACCCCATAAAAGTTGAAAATTTTGCAGGCATTGGAAAGAGTATGAAAAATAAATTGCATGATGTGCATATAAAAACACTTGGTGACTTAATCAAGAGAAAAGGAACAGTAGAGTCTTGGGGACCTTATGCCAAAGAGTTATATGCAAGAGTAAGTGGTTTAAGTGATGCACCTATCATTACTACTCATAAGCGCAAATCTATTGGAATATCCAGAACATTTGACCCTATATTTGAGAGGATTGAGCTTAATAGACGAGTTCATGTTCTCTCTCGTCATTTAAGTTTTGCTATTTTGAAACTCAATGTAATCCCAACGGTATTTCACTTGAGTATCTCTTATGAAATGCGACAGCACTCCCATAAAAATATCTCTTTAGCCGAAGTTTTTACAGAAAAAAAGTTTGACTCTCTTTGCCAAAAGCTTTTACAAGAAGCAGATATACACAAAAGACTTCATGTTATTAGGCTCAGCATTAACTGTTCAAGTTTTACTAAAGATTCAAAAAAAGAGCTTTCACTCATAGGTTTTAACGAAGATCAAAAGATGAAAATACTAACTCAAGAATCACAAAAGATGCGAGAGAAGTATGGAATTGATGTTTTAAAATGGGCTTCTGAACTCTAATTATCATGTAGAAAATCAAAAATAAATATAAATATAGTATAATTGCATAAATAATACAAAAGGTTTATCAGTATATGAAAGGAATAATCCTAGCCGGAGGCAGCGGAACAAGGCTCTACCCAATCACTAAAGGTGTGAGTAAACAGCTAGTACCAATCTACGATAAACCGATGATATATTACCCTCTCTCTGTTCTTATGTTAGCAGGAATTACAGAAGTACTTATTATCTCTACTCCTCATGATTTACCAAGATTTGAAGAACTCTTAGGCGATGGTAACGATATTGGAATGCAGTTCTCTTATGTTGTACAACCTAGCCCGGATGGACTTGCTCAAGCTTTTATTTTAGGTGAAGAGTTTATAGGAAACAGTGATGTTTGTCTTGTCCTTGGAGATAATATATTCTATGGTCATGGACTCACAAATATCCTAGCAAATAGCGTAAAAAATGCTAAAGACGAAAACAATGCAACTGTCTTTGGTTACTATGTAAAAGATCCTGAGAGATATGGTGTTGCAGAGTTTAACAAAGATGGTGTAGTCACAAGCCTAGAAGAGAAACCAAAAGAGCCAAAAAGTAACTATGCCGTTGTAGGTCTTTACTTTTACCCTAACGATGTAGTTAAAAAAGCTAAAGAGGTTCAACCAAGTAATAGAGGTGAGTTAGAGATAACAACTCTTAATCAAAACTACCTCAATGAGAACAGATTAAAAGTAGAACTTATGGGTAGAGGTTACGCATGGCTTGATACGGGAACTCATGAGTCTCTACTTGAAGCAAGTCAATTTATCCAAACTATTGAAAACCGCCAATCTCTTAAAGTGGCTTGTATAGAAGAGATAGCTTATGAGATGGGTTATATCTCAAAAGAGAAACTTTTAGAATTAGCACAGCCACTAAAGAAAAACCAATATGGTCAATATCTTATAAGACGCGCAAAACTAGGAAGGGATTTAAAATAATATGCAATTTGTAAAAACTGCTATAGAAGATGTAGTAATTATTGAGCCTAAAGTGCATGGTGATGAGAGAGGTTACTTTGTAGAAACATTTAGAGCAGATAAACTTGAAGTCTTTTTAGGCTACAAGATAAACTTCTGCCAAGACAATGAATCTAAAAGTAGCCGTGGAGTTCTTCGTGGACTTCATTATCAACTCGCACCCGCTGCTCAAACTAAACTTGTCCGTGTTATTCAAGGAAGTGTTTTAGATGTCGCTGTAGATATACGCAAAAACTCTCCTACATTTGGTCAACATGTAGCAGTTGAGCTTAGTAGTGAAAATAAAAAACAGATGCTAGTTCCTCGTGGATTTGCTCATGGCTTTGTAGTTCTTGAAGATGATACAATCTTTGCTTATAAAGTAGATAATTACTACTCACCCGAGAATGATAGAGGTATATTATTTAGTGATGAAGCTTTAGGAATTGACTGGAAAATTCTACATGATAATTTAAACCTTTCAGACAAAGATACCAAACAACCAAAGCTTAGCCAAACTGATGATATCTTTGAGTATGGAGTAGAGTATTACAATGACTAACATCTTAGTGACAGGAAGTAAAGGACAATTAGGTTCTGAGCTTCAAGCCTTATCAAAAGAGTATGAATATAACTTCTTTTTTACGGATAGAAGTACCTTAGATATAACAAACAAAGCAGATATTGAAGCTTTTGTGAATCTACATGATATTCATCTTATTATTAATGCTGCGGCATATACAGCAGTTGATAAAGCAGAGTCAGATGAGCAAATGGCTAATAAAATTAATCACCTAGCTCTCGAGTATTTAGCTACTATTGCAAAAGAGAAAAATATCAAACTTATTCATGTAAGTACAGATTATGTATTTGATGGTAAAAACTATAAACCTTACAATGAAGATGACATAACAAACCCAAATGGAGTGTATGGTCAAACTAAACTCGATGGAGAAAAAGCTCTTCAAAGTATAAACCCTCAAAACTCTATAATTATAAGAACAGCATGGGTATATAGTAGCTTTGGAGCCAACTTTGTTAAAACAATGCTCCGCCTTGGTAAAGAAAAAGTTTCCCTTGGTGTTATCTTTGACCAAGTAGGAACGCCTACTTATGCAAGAGATTTAGCAAAAGTCATTTTAGATATTATTCCTAAGATAAAAAATGAGAGTGTTGAGATATATCATTATACA
>ERZ889078.534-NODE-534-length-34440-cov-12.661742_pt1 | contig 34440 bp, 28 predicted proteins | sample MGYA00521266_ERZ889078 | MGnify/ENA primary metagenome ERZ889078 (study PRJEB32303, sample SAMEA104408618) | aquatic metagenome | biome: Brackish water; feature: Pelagic; material: water | place: Baltic Sea | collected 2014-06-16T06:34:00 | depth 76,534 m ...
ATCTATTTGGTTCAACATACCCACACTGATATTGGATATACCCGACCCCAAACGGAGATCCTTCCGGAGCATTTACGCTATATTGATTATGCACTTGACTTTTGCGACCAGACTGATCTCTTTCCGGAAGAGGCCAGGTTCCGATGGACCTGTGAAACCACCTGGCCGGTGAGAGAGTATCTCATGACCCGTCCCGAGTCACAGATAGAACGGCTCAGGCAGCGCGTGGAGGAGGGGCGGATTGAGATCGCCGGTCTCTTCCTCAACTCTTCCGATCTGGCCGACGAATCATCTGTAGCAACATCCCTTCAACCCATCCGGTTGATCCGCAATCATGGAATGCCGGTACGGGCTGCTATGCAAAACGATATCAATGGGGTCCCGTGGTGCCTGGTCGATTACCTTTCGGGCGCAGGGGTGGAGTATCTGAACATGGCCGAAAATACACACAGAGCACAAAAACCGTTTGATAAACCAACCACATTCTGGTGGGAGAGTCAGGCCGGCAATCGAATCCTTGTGAACAGGCCCGAGCATTACATGACAGCTAACATGATGGGAATCCTCACCGGTGAAGAGACCTTTGCGAAAAACCTATTTCAGCACCTGCACGACATCGTGGAGAAGGGGTACAATTATGAACACTATCCGATCCAATTCAGCGGGTACCTCACCGATAACTCTCCCCCTTCTACCACTGCCTGTAATGTAGTAAGAAACTGGAATGATACTTATGAGTGGCCAAAACTGAAACTCGCCACAATCTCTGAATTCATGGACGTGATGAAAAATGATCATGCTGATGACTTGCCTGTTTATAGGGGCGCCTGGCCCGACTGGTGGATAGATGGATTCGGCTCGGCACCCATCGAAACATCTTATGCCCGTTCAACCCATTGCGACAATATTGCCAACAAGGGATTACAAGCCTTTGCAGTTATCAGGGGAATAGAGCAAAATAATCATATTACAGAGCTGCAGGCACAGGTGGATGATGCTATTGCATTCTACGATGAACACACATTCGGGGCGGCTGAGAGTATACGTGATCCACTGGCAGAAAATAGTATCGTGCAGAAAGGGGAGAAGTTATCCTATGTTTGGGAAGCTGTGAAAAAGAACCGGATTCTTCGTGAAGAGGTAATGGGGAGGGTTCAGCATCTGTTCCCGAAATCGGACGTACCGGTAATCACTATATTCAATCCCCTGAACTGGCATCGCTCGGGTGTGGTTGAAATTTATATTGACCACGAGATCCTTCCACGAGACCGGGGAGTCATGGTGGTATTGGAAGACGACCAACCGATACCGATACAACCTCTCTCTTCCAGGGAAGATGGGACCTATTGGGCAATGTATGTGAAAGATGTTCCTCCATTGGGTTACCGGACCTTACGCCTGTTTACGGTGAAAGGTCTGCCTGTCAAGGAGGTGACTGAATCCTTTTCAGGAAATCTGGAAAATGATTTCTATGACATTTCCATTGATTCAGAATCCGGACAGATTCTCTCCTGGAAGGATAAGGAGTTGAACCTGGAACTGATTGATTCTTCATCACCCTACAGCTTTGGCGAATTCATCCATGAAACTCTCGGTACCAACCGGGCCCAGCTTGAACATCTCAAGCTTGAAGAATTTAGCCGGGCCACATGGGGAAACATAACTGTCGGACAACTTCTGGATGGCCCGGTATGGACAAGCCTGGTGATCTCCGGTATGGCGCCCGAATGTGCAGCAGAACGGATTACCTGTGAGATCAGGCTCTACAAACTGGAAAAAAAGGTAGAACTCGCCTTTGCAATGAAGAAACTGTCAGTTACAGATCCGGAAGCCGTCTATGTGGCTTTCCCAGTTTACCTCCCTGAGAGCCATTTTGTTGTGGAGGTTGCAGGTGGCACGGTGGTACCCGGGAAAGATCAGCTTGAAGGGTCGTCTTCCGATTGGATTGGTATACAAAATTTCGTTTCCGTAAGAAATGACAGCAATCAGATCATCTTCGTCTCTCCTGAGATTCCCTTAGTACAGCTTGGAGAAATCAACCTGGGTAAATTTTCGCGTATCGCAGACCCCGTATCGTCAAATCTTTTCTCCTGGGTATTTAACAATTACTGGACTACGAATTTCCTGGCAAGCGAAGAGGGGGAGCTGAAGTGGAGTTACCAGCTTACCTCTTCCAACGATCCCTCCAACCTCTTTGCTGCGAAGTTCGGCTGGGGTAACAGGATTCCTTTTCTCACCCGGATATTTCCGGCCCAAACACCAGATTCGGTCATCATTCCCAGGTCTTTTATCGGAGAAAGTCTGAGAGATGTATTGATGGTATGTGCCTATCCTTCCCATGATGGAACAGGTGTAGTTCTCCATCTCAGGGAGGTTAATGGGAAACCCATCCGTTTCCCTGTTCGTGATTACCTCGTATCCATCCTGGATCTGATGTCAGCAACTAGAGCTTCCACGGCTGTTGAGGTGAATGTACTCGAGGAAGAGATTGCGCCAATAGTCGTGGATCGTCTCGCTCCCGGTGTACGCGGAAAGTGGATCGAAATGAAACCATATGAGACGAAATTCATAAAATTAACGTTTAAGAAAGAGGCAGGTGATCAGATGAACAGGTGAACAAGTGAACAGGTGATCAAGTGAACCAGTGGGCCAGTTTCTGGCAAGCATTTTACCATTTTGCCATTAGTTTAACCGTATGAAAAAAAATACTGTTGTTTTAATACTTCTCCTTTCAGCACCCCTCCTTCTCCAGCGTTGTGGCGTTGTGAACCAGGCTAGCCAGGCAATAAACCTGATGAATTGCGAATTTCGGATCTTGTCGGTAACTGATGTCAGGCTGGTTGGAGTCGATATGGATCATATCAGCAACATCAAACAGCTTACCTGGCTGGATGCCCAGAAACTGATGGTAGCCCTGACCAAACAAACACTTCCATTGAATTTCAATGTCAATATTGAAGCCAGGAATCCGAACGGCACCACGGCTGGTTTGAACAGTGTCGACTATATTGTTTTCATTGATGATATCCAGATGACTTCCGGAACATTCAATCAACCAATTTCAATCCCACCCAACAACGGAACTGCTACAATACCTATGCAAATGACTGTCGATCTGAAACAGGTTTTACAGGGCAAATCGGCTGATGCCATTCTGAATTTTGCTATGAATCTCTCAGGCGCCGGGGCAAACCCAACCCGGTTTAAGGTAAAATTAAAGCCTTACATCATCGTTAATGGCTCTCCGCTAAGCTATCCAGGATACATAACCGTCAAAACAGAATTCGCCGGGCCCAACTAATCAATTCTCACTTCTCACTTCTCACTTCAAACTTCCAACTTAACTTCTGACCTCAGACCTCTGACCTCTGACTTCGTTTTACAGTTTTTCTTTCGGACACAACCGAATAATTATCGTTCCCGTAATTGCTGCAACCAGCGAACCGATGATGATTGCCAGCTTGGCAACACTGGCAGGCCCACTCTCCTCAAATGAAAGGGAGGCGATAAAGATCGACATGGTAAATCCTATCCCGGCAATGAAGCCCACACCGATAATATGTTTCCAGCTGACGCCAGCCGGCAACTCCGCCAGTTTTAGTCGCTTAAGGATCATCGACATGCCAATAACCCCCAGAGGTTTACCAAGGAATAACCCTGCTATAATCCCTATACTGAGAGCGCTGAAGAGTCCTTCTCCAAGCTGAAAAGAGAGCGGAATAGCCGTGTTGGCCAGTGCAAAAAGAGGTAAAATAAAATAGGAAACAGGACGGGTCAGGGAGTGTTCCATCTCTTCTGCCAGCTCTCGCGGAACGATCAGTGCAACAAGCACCCCGGCAATGGTCGGATGAATCCCCGACTTCAAGATGAAAAACCATAGCAAGCCTCCCCCTCCAATGTAAAGCAGGGAGGATTTAACCCTGAACCGGCTGAAGATCAGAAGCACCATAAAGACTGCAAGCGCCAGAATCATCATCATCATATTCATATCGTGGGAATAGAAAACAGCAATGATGACGATTGCTCCAAGGTCATCGATGATAGCTAACGCAACGAGAAATACTTTTAACGCAAAGGGAACCCTGTTTCCCAGCAGTGAGAGGACCCCCAAAGAAAATGCAATGTCGGTGGCGGTTGGGATAGCCCATCCACTCATGTTCTCTGTGTTCCGAAAATTGAACATAACAAAGATTGCAGCCGGAACAAGAATACCCCCGATCGCTGCCCCTACCGGAAGGACCGCCTGCCTGAGGTCAGATAACTCGCCTTTGGTAAACTCCCGTTTGATCTCTATCCCCACCAGTAGGAAGAAAAGCGGCATCAGACCGTCATTGATCCAATGGAGAATCGACTTGTGAAGAAACGAAAACCCTATTTCGTTCTCCCATAACTTAATGTATGAAGCTCCATAATCAGAATTGCTGAGAAGCAGGGAAAATGCAGTAGCAATGATTAACATAAGACCGGTAAGTTTTCCTGCCTCTGCTAATTCCGCAATCGGATTTAAAATATACTTTTTAACTGGCATCGATAAAGATTCCGCTTAATGATATAAATGACATTATCATGCGGAGACTATTTCTTCTTCCCTTTGGTTTTTGCCTTCTTGATACTGTCTGTTTCAGCCTGGTTAACTCCCGGATTCTTGATGGCTCCGGGTTCCTTTGCTGTGGTCCCGCGCTCTGATGATTCCACCCGGGTCGACTTCGCCGCTTCAGATTCTCCTTTTTTCGTTTCAGCCTGACGAGGTTCTTCTTTCTTCGTAACAACCTGACCAGTATCTCCTTTTTCTATGAGGGGTTTCACCGTATCACTTTGTACAACCATGGTTGTATCCGGGGGTGTGATTAATGTAGTATCATTGGATGTGGTTTCGGTATTTGTCTGATTGCTGTATGAACAGGAGGTGATCAGGATCACCGCTATACTTAAAAGGCTATTGAACAATAAATTTTTCATAACGGATGATGTTGGTTGATGATGAGACTTTTATAAAATAGATGCCACTGGATAGAGCTCCTTTGTTGAAGGAGAAGGAGTTCTTGCCACCCGGTGCTGAGTCCTGAAGCAGCATTTTCACCCGTTTCCCCTGCTGATCAAGCACTGCGATCTCAATGGCAGACCGTCCTTCAAGCGTGAATTCCACATTCATAATATCATACACGGGATTGGGATAAACTCTGACAGGGTGTACTTCTGCCTGCTCATTGATCCCGATGGAAACCCCATTGATCTCCGCAATCCAGGTATCAAAAGCATGTTTATTCAATCGGAAGGAGCCAAATCCTCCACTCAGCCAGACTCTTGGTGATGTTGCGTTGTACTTTCTCGAAATACCGGTATAGTCCCCCCACCGGGCGACACCATCACTTGCATAAACATCCACATAGGTGGTTCCCTCTTTCACCAGAGTGGAACCGGACCAGGCACCGACATCATTTACATAGACAACGCGCACCTGAGGATATACATCTTCTGCTACCCGAAGAAAACAAATCATGACTGATTTATCTGTTTTCGAAGTGCCAAATGATGCTACTGAGGGATAGGAATAATCATACCCGTCCAAACCAAATTTCGAATTCCAATTGGTGAGATTAGAAATGGTTATTCTATTGTAATTCAATCCATTATAATTATTTTCGTACTCAGAGTGGAAAACGAATTGGAGAATTCCTTCCAGGTAAAATGCGCAGAGAGCCCTGTTGTCTCCGTTATCAAGGACAATTTCGGTATCGGGTTGGGGAGCATCACCTGCCAGATTAAAATCAGCATCGATATTGTACGCTTTTAACTGAGGATTTCCGGAGATATCATCGGTCAGGTCGTAAAGTCTTATTTTGTCTGAAGTCCCGATGGTTCCGTGGGTGCTCACCAGGTAGATGCCCGGGCCATATGCTCCCTGCAGGCCATAGGAAGCGGGGACAAGTGTAAATGGAGATTCCGTGATGTTATACCAATATTGCCAGTCAAGGTTCCCACCTGCATAACCGCCTGCTTTTGTGATCTGGTAAAGCACTACCTGTGAGAATTGATCGTTGTCTGAGAAGAGGTTTCCGGTAACATATACCTCGTTTGTCGAGACCCCGATCTTTGGATAGTCAAACCAGTTGTTTTCGTTAAGTGGATCACCGGTAAGTTTGTAGAACCACCATCCGTCCTGTGGATTATTACTCTTGGAGAAACAAGTAATTACTTTTGAAACAGAAGAATTGGATCCGTGAAGTACCACCAGGAAAAACCGGTCGGCGTGAGAGTCGTAAAGAACTACAGGATCATAAATCAAAGAGGTAAAAGAGGGATCATTAAAGAAGTCATCAAATGAAGATGTAAATAGCAGAGTTCCGCCCACATCATAGTATTCGATATGCGAGTTGGTCACACTAACGATATATCCTCCATTTGATATTGCCATGGAGTTGTCGGGGGGAGTAGTCCCGTCAAACCAGTTTCCTTCGAAACTGGCGCCAATAGTAGGTTGATCCGTAACATCCTTGAGTTGTCTTTCATCGTTGAAGATACCATGGTTACGAGCCAGCTTCTCCTCTGTTTTGCGACGTTTCTCAGCCATCACTTCTGGAGGTAATGCATGCTTCTTTTCGAGTGAGATCAACTGTTTATGCCAGAGTATTGCCGGTTGTCCTTGTAAAACTTCACCGGCAAGGGGTTGCGATTGCAATCCGGATTTCAGTGGATGGATCGTCTTATCCAGTTTATCTGCAACAACAGACCCGACTACAGCTTTTGAATGCTGAGCGTATGAGCAGAAAACAAATAAGGTGAAAATAAGGGTAAGGTAGATTTTTGTTTTCATGATGGCTGAATTTAATACTACATAGTTGAAAAACTAAATATATAAAAAAAAAGTGGGATAGTCAAATCTGCTGTAAATATCGGGAAAATTCGAAATCATTCGCACGCGCGTACATATAATCATTTCAAATAATTTCGTAGATTTGCACTCCAAAAAGGAGATTACCTATGTTACTGGATCCAAACAAATTTCAGGGAGAAGGACTCACTTACGATGATGTTCTTCTGGTTCCTGCTTATTCAACGGTACTTCCGAGAGACGTCGATATAACGTCCCTTCTTTCCCGTCGTATCTCCATCAACATCCCCATCGTATCTGCCGCTATGGATACCGTAACGGAAGCTGCCCTGGCAATTGCCATGGCACAGGAGGGAGGCATCGGTGTATTGCATAAGAATATGTCGATTGCAGCACAGGCACTGCAGGTACGTAAGGTAAAACGCGCAGAAAACGGCATGATTCTCGATCCTGTTACACTGGCGGAGACTGCTCTGGTGGGAGACGCCCTTGCAATGATGAAAGAGTACAGCATTGGAGGGATTCCGGTAATCAATGAGAAAAAGGTACTTGTTGGGATTGTTACAAACCGTGATCTGCGGTTTGAACGTGATCCTGCAAGGCCTGTGACAGAGGTGATGACGCATGACGTAATAACCATCTCAGAGTTTACCAATTTCGAGCAAGCGGAAGCGATCCTGCAAAAGCATAAGATCGAAAAGTTACCTGTGGTTGACAAAAACAATAAGTTAGTCGGACTGATTACATACAAGGACATTATCAAAGTGAAGGCACGTCCCAATGCTTGCAAAGACAGCCTGGGACGGTTACGGGTGGCAGCAGCTGTTGGGATTTCAGGCGATACGCTGGAACGCGTGGAAGCGTTAGTCAATGAGGGTGTCGATGCGATTGTTATCGATACTGCTCACGGACATTCAAAAGGTGTTATGGAGATGACTTCACGTGTCAGGAAAGCTTTCTCCGATATCGATTTGATTGTGGGAAATATCGGCACTCCTGAAGCAGCAAAGGACCTTGCGAAGCTCGGTGTAGACGGTCTGAAAGTTGGCATCGGGCCAGGCTCGATCTGTACTACACGTATTATTGCCGGGATAGGTATCCCACAACTCTCAGCAATAAACATAGTTGCAAAAGCATTGGAAGGCTCAGGGATCCCGGTGATTGCAGATGGAGGGATCAGATACACCGGTGACATAGTGAAGGCTATTGCAGCCGGCGCTCACTCAATAATGGCAGGATCACTCTTTGCCGGGGTAGAAGAGTCACCAGGAGGTACCACCATCTTTGAAGGTAGGAAGTTTAAAACATATCGCGGAATGGGCTCCATTGAGGCGATGCAGCAAGGATCCAAAGACAGGTATTTTCAGGATGTTGAGGATGATGTTAAAAAACTTGTTCCGGAAGGCATTGTTGGCAGAGTCCCCTTTAAGGGTTCTCTTTCCGAAGTGATATACCAGATGGTGGGTGGATTGCGCTCCGGGATGGGTTATACCGGCTCCAGTACAATAGATGAGTTGCAAAAAGCCAGATTTATTAAAATCACATCAGCTGGTGTCATAGAGAGTCATCCACACGATGTGAAAATCATTAGTGAAGCGCCAAACTATAGCAGGTAAAATTTTTCCAGATAAGAATCGTTAATTAAGTTCGTAACTAAATTTTAAAGAAGTGATGAAACGTATTACATTCCGAGTACTGTTAATGTTGACTTTCACAGGTCTGATCCTTGGCTCCTGGGCACAGGTTAGCAACAATGAAGTGTTGATGACGATTGCAGGTAAAGGTGTCACGGTTGAAGAGTTCATGTCAATCTACCAGAAGAACAATATGTTGAACAAGACCATTGACCAGGATGCCCTCAACGAGTATCTTGATCTGTTTATCAATTTTAAACTCAAGGTTCGGGAGGCTGAAGATTTAGGCCTTGATACTGTTGCTTCGTTTACTGCCGAACTGGCGGGATACAGGGAACAACTGGCGAAACCCTACTTCATTGATGAGGCTACAATTGATGAGCTTATTCAGGAGGCTTTTGATAGGTCTGAACAAGATATCAGGGCAAGCCATATTTTTATTCGCCTATCTCCTGATGCCCTTCCTGAAGATACAAATGCAGCCTGGGAGAAGGTAACCGGTATACGGCAGCAGATAGCAAACGGAGAAAACTTTGAAACCCTGGTTTATGAACTGTCCGACGATCCTTCGGCACGCGACAGGGAAGCCAATGCTCAGCAACCTTTTATCAAAGGCAATAAAGGGGATCTTGGCTATTTTACCGTATTCGATATGGTCTATCCTTTTGAATCAGCAGCATACGAAACAAATGAAAATCAGGTATCACAACCCATCCGTAGCGAATATGGATACCATCTGATCAAGGTAACGAAGAAACAGCCTGCCATGGGAAAAGTAACAGTAGCTCATCTCTACAGGGCGATTCCGAAAGGCGCTACGGCAAAAGATTCCCTGGGCATTCAGCAAAAGATCGACAGCATCTACACAATGATGCAAAACGGTGCCAGTTGGGACTCTCTGGTAAAATTATATTCTGATGATAAAGGTTCCGCAGCCCGGGGAGGCACACTCCCCAAGTTTGGCGTAAACAGAATGGTTCCCGAGTTCATTGAAGCAATCTATCAACTGAATGATATTGAAGATTATTCAAAACCAATATTAACCTCTTATGGCTGGCATATCATCAGGCTGGAAGAGCGTGAAAGAGTGATGCCGTTTAATGAGGCGAAAGGAGAGCTGAAACAGAAAATAATCAAAGACTCCAGATCACAATTGGGAAGAGATGTGATATTCCAGAAAATCATTGATGAATATGGGCTGAAGCAATTCCTGCCCGCAAAGGAGGAGTTCTATTCTGTGGTTACCGATAGCATCTTCCTGGGTAAATGGAACGGAAGTGCGGCATCCGGATTGCAAAAACCATTGTTTAAAATTAGCGACAAGGTGACTGCACAATCAGAATTTACCGCCTACCTGGTATCCAACCAAAAGAAGGGCGAAAAAAAGAGTATACAAACTTACGTGAACAGCCAATATGATAATTTTTTGCATGAAAAATTGATGATGGTTGAAAACCAAAACCTTGAACTGAAATATCCTGAATTCAAAGCGCTGATGCATGAATACCGTGACGGAATACTTCTCTTTGATCTGACCGATAAGAATGTTTGGTCAAAGGCAGTTAAAGATACCACAGGACTGAAAGCATTTTACGAAAGCAACAAATCAAATTATATGTGGGGCCGTAGGGTTAATGCAAGTATTTATACTGTCAAGAACCCCGAGGCGGTTGTTACAGTCAAGAACTTCCTGTCAACAGGTTTGTCAGATGATGACATTTTACTGGAGGTCAATCACGATTCTCTGGATATATTGACGATCCAAAGTGGAAAATTCTCAGGCAAGGATAACCCTGTTTTAGAAAAAATTGCCTGGAAACCCGGGATCTCTGAGGAGATGAAGACAGACGATGGTGTGGTTTTTGTAAATATTCGGGAACTGGTGAAACCCGAGCCGAAAGAGTTGAATGAAGCTCGTGGACTAATTACTGCTGATTATCAGAACTACCTTGAAGCACAATGGATCAAAGACTTGAGGATGAAATACCCGGTAGTTGTTGATAAAGAGGTCTTTGCAAAAATCAAATAACTTTTGAAAAACAGTTTGATAATCTTCCTGTTGCTGCTAACATCCTGTTCTTATTTGCATAAAGAGGGTGACAGACCGGTAGCCAGGGTGGATGATGATTACCTTTTTGAATCGGACCTGGCCGGATTGGTAACATCAGGAACCTCGGTCACTGATAGCCTGAGTCTGACCAGGAACTACATTGATAGCTGGATTAAAAAGAAAATTCTGATCCATCAGGCGGAAAAGAACCTAACAGAAAATCAACTGGATTTCTCAAATGAGTTGGAGGATTACCGCAACTCCCTGGTCTTATTTGCCTATGAAAATATGTTGATTGCACAACGCCTTGATACGATTGTCTCAGACGAGGAGATTGAATCTTACTATCTTGATAATCAGAATAACTTCCAGCTGAAAAACAATATTGTAAGGTTATCATACGTGAAGATCCCGGTAGACTCAAAACAGATAAGGCAAATCAGACGCTCTTTTTACTCTGACGAGCCTAGAGATAAGGAGGTACTGGCCGACCTTTGTGACAAGCATTCAGCACAATACTTTCTGGATGATGAAACATGGCTCATATTTGAAGATGTAACGAAGGAAATCCCGATTCTTACCTATAATCAGGAGGCGTTTCTACGAAACCGGCGAAATTTTGAAATGCAGGACTCCCTCTATCTTTATCTGGTAAAATTTCTTGATTTCAGAATAAGGGAGAATACATCCCCGTTACAGTTTGAGCAAGAACGAATAACAAGTATTATTCTGAATAAACGAAAACTGAATCTGCTTAACACCATGAGGCAGGATGTCTATGATGAGGCGCTTCAGAAAAACACGATAGAAACTTATTAAGCAGGTTTTCCAAAATTAATCCATATGAAACCATCCCGCATTATTTTCCTTTTCTTGATTATGGCGCTGTTTCAATTACAGTCCACAGCACAGGACACCATCATTGATGGTATTGTGGGAATCGTTGGAGGACACACGATTCTGAAGTCAGATGTGGAGTCGCAATACCTGCAGTACAGGGCACAGGGGAACATCACAGGCAGCCCAACCCGGGTCAAGTGTCAGATTTTTGAGAACTTACTTTTCATGAAATTGGTTTTTCACCAGGCTGAAATCGATAGCATCACGGTTTCCGATTCTCAGGTGGAAAATGAGATGGACCGGCGGATGCGCTATTTCATTGCGCAGGCAGGATCTCCGGAGCGTCTTGAGGAATATTATCATAAAAGTTTACTTGAGATCAAAGCAGAGATGTGGGATGTAATAAAGGAACAGTTGATGGTAAACCTTGAACAGGAGAAAATTACAGAGAAAGTTGTAGTAACTCCTGCAGAAGTTAAAGCCTTTTTCCGGAAAATTCCAAAAGATAGTATCCCGGAGATTAATTCAGAAGTAGAGATTGGTATCATTACCAGGGAACCGGCAATTGGAGAGGCAGAACGGACTGAGGGAAAGGAACTCCTGGCCGGATTCAAGGAACGGATCTCGAATGGGGACGATTTTGCCACACTGGCAATCCTCTATTCTGAAGACCCAGGATCAGCTAAGCAAGGCGGGGACCTCGGAATGTTTCAACGGGGTGAAATGCGTCCGCAATTTGAAGCTGCAGCCTTCCAACTGAAACCCGGAGAGGTATCCGGCATTGTGGAGACAGAGGATGGATTTCATCTGATCCAGATGATCGAACGAAGAGGAGATTTTATTAATGTTCGACATATCCTGGTGCAACCCAAGGTATCCCCCATTGAACTGAATAACGCGAAACTATTCCTTGACAGCATCGCTGACCTTATTGAAAAGAAAGAAATTGGGTTTGGGGAAGCGGTGATAAAGTATTCTGACGATCCAAATAAAAACAACGGTGGAATGTTAATTAACCCTGCCAGTGGCAATACAAAGTTCGAGATTGATCAGGTAGATCCCAAAATCTTTTTTGTTGTAGATAAATTGCAGGAAGGGGAGATATCATCACCCGTTAAATGGGAAGAAAGAGGGACGCGTCACTTTCGTATATATTTCCTGAAATCAAGATCTATTCCGCACGTTGCCAACCTGGAGGTGGACTATGCCCGCATTCAGGAATGGACAAAGGAGAAAAAAAAGCTTAGTGTCATCGAACAATGGATAGATAAAAATGCAAAAGAGTCATACATTGAGATTATGCCAGCATACTCGGATTGTCCCTTTGAAAGGCAATGGCTAAAATAAAGTTACGGAAACATTGAAGAAACACATATTATGAACTATTCATCGGATGTGGAAGCAGTTGATGCCCTTGTTGGGAAATATTCCCTGTTGAAAAAGGAGATCGCTAAAGTAATTGTTGGACAGGATGAAGTAATTAAAAATCTGCTAATTTCCATATTTTGCAAAGGACATTGCTTGCTTGTTGGCGTCCCTGGCCTTGCTAAAACGTTGATGGTCAATACTCTCTCCAAGTCGTTGGGGCTCTCTTATAGCCGGATACAGTTTACACCCGACCTGATGCCTTCCGATATTATTGGAACAGAGATCCTGGATGAATCTCGTCATTTCAGATTTATCAAAGGACCGGTATTCGCTAATATCATTCTCGCGGATGAGATCAACAGAACGCCACCGAAGACACAGTCGGCACTCCTTGAAGCGATGCAGGAGAAAGCCGTAACTGTTGCAGGAACCTCCTATAAACTCGAAGAACCTTTTTTTGTTCTGGCCACCCAGAACCCTATTGAACAGGAGGGGACCTATCCATTGCCAGAGGCTCAGCTGGACCGCTTTATGTTCAATATCTGGCTCGACTACCCATCATTTGAAGAAGAGATCCGGATTGTTCAAAGCACGACTACTGATAAAACAGTAACCCCTGAGGTCGTCATTTCGGCTGATGAGATTCTCTACTTTCAGAATCTCGTCCGGAAAATTCCCGTTCCTGATAACGTCTATAATTACGCAGTATCACTGGTAACGAAAACACGACCCCGAACTACTCTTGCCATTGACTGGATAAATGAATACCTCACCTGGGGAGCCGGTCCGCGTGCCTCACAATACCTGATAATTGGTGCGAAATGTCATGCTATCCTGAGTAACAAATACTCCCCGGATATAGAAGATGTGCAATCTGTCGCTACGGCAGTCCTACGGCATAGGATCGTCCGCAACTACAAAGCAGAAGCAGAAGGAATCACGGTTGAAGAAATTGTTAAAAAGCTGCTGGATTCCAAGTTCTAGTTCCCAGTAGGCAGTAGGCAGTAAGCAGTTCGCAATTCACGTCTCACGTTTCACGTCCCTCGTCCCTCGTCCCTCTTCCCTCGTCCTTCGTCCCTCGTCCCTCGTCCTTCGTCCTTCGTCCCTGAAAAGTATCCCTTTCCTCCAGCTCTCTCTCAATCCGCTTTAATACTTCGTCGTATCTGATGAGATCCCAGCTCAAATGATGAAGAAGTTGGGGTGGAACCTCTCCGGCAAACCTTTCCACTACCATGGAAGGTGATAACCGTTCCAGGAACCGGATAATGAAATCGATATACTCTTCCAGGCTGAACTGATGAAACACGGAGGGATCAGCCATATATTCCTGCTCCATCCGGGTTCCTTTGACAATCTGCAGCTGGTGAAACTTGACTGTATCGATCGGCATTTGTGAAATAATTTCAGCTTCAAGCATCATCTCATCCAGGCTCTCTCCCGGTAAACCAAAGATGAAATGGGCTCCTGTCCGGATGCCAAGGTCATGTGTTTGTTGAATGATCCTTTGACTGGTCTCAAAGTCATGCCCCCTGTTGATTCGCTGCAGAGTTTTGGTATAACATGATTCCACGCCATATTCTACCTGGATAAATGATTTTTCCGACAACTCAGCCAGGTAGTCAAGCTTCTGCTCATCCACACAATCAGGCCGGGTTCCGATCACGAGGCCTACAACACCAGGATAGGCAAGCGCTTCTTCATACAACTCCTTAAGGAGGGATAAAGGTGCATATGTATTGCTATACGGCTGGAAATAGGTCAGGAATTGAGAGGCCCGGCGATAACGAACAGAGTGAAAATCGATCCCCTTTGCAATCTGGGAGTGAATAGTTTCTACGGGGTTACAATAGGAGGGGTTGAAAGCATCATTGTTACAATATGTACACCCCCCGTTTCCTTTTGTCCCATCCCGGTTTGGACAGGTAAAACCTGCATCTACCACTACCTTCTGCACCCTGCCACCAAACACACTACGGATATATTCGGTATAGGAATTAAAACGTCTGCTATGACCCCAACTGTACAATTTACGATTTATCAATTAACGATTTCCGATTGTTTTCACCATTTCACCATTTCACTATTTCACTTGCCCACTTGTTCACCTGTTCACCCGTTCACCTGTTCACCCGTTTAAAGGTACAAAAAAAACGGCACAGGTTACCCCCTATGCCGTTCTTTAAAAAACGTGTAATTACTTCGTCGCTGATTCCAGTCGCTTCATTATAGAGAAGATGAATGCGGCGGATACAAGGCAGCAAATTACAAATACGGACCAAACCTGCCAAACTTCGAGTCTGACCCACAGCGAACTGCCCACGAACAGTAACGCATTTCCGAGAGCTGTGGCAGCAAGCCAGCCACCCTGCATAAGTCCCTGGAAACGTGGAGGGGAGACCTTTGAAACAAAGGAGAGTCCCATGGGGCTGAGGTACAATTCGGCAACAGTCAGGATAAAATAGGTGCTCATCAACCAGTAGGGTGATACCCGGTCTGGTGAAGGATTACCGGCCAGGTCTGCTGGCGACAGGAGGTTATATGAAGCCAGGATCATCAGGACAAATCCGGCTGCGGCAAGGATCATACCTGTTCCGATCTTCCGAGGTGTAGAGGGCTCTTTGTTCCTTTTCCGCTGCCATGCAAAGATGCCAACAACAATCGGGGTAAGGAATACGATCAGAATGGGATTAAATTGCTGGAATGTTTCAGGCTCGATGGTGTTCTCTGGGGCAAAACCACTGTAGAAGTACCAGAGAAGGAATCCGGCAACCACTATCAAACCAGCTCCAACCACCCGCATGATTACCTTCATTTGCTTTCTGACTAGCAGGACGATTCCGAAGATTACGCCAATCAACGAAAGAAAGGCAGGGAGATAGAAGAAAATGAATGTCAAAGGATTAACCTCTTTATCTGTATAATCCCTGGCGAAGAATGTCAGGGTGAGACCGTTCTGATGGAATGACATCCAGAAGAAAATAACGACCAGGAAGACCAGTCCCAATGCAATGAGACGCTTTTTCTCTTGTTCCCATGGCATCTTGATGATAGAGGCATCTTCCTGAATCATTTTTTTACGGTCTGGCAAATGACTTTTGAATACCATGTAAATAATCAATGAAATGACCATGGCAATTGCTGCAATTCCAAATGCATAATTGTATCCTGTGGAAAATACATTGATGTAGTTGTGGGCAAACTCAGAAAGGTTCGAAACTGACTGTCCTGAGAGGGTGACCTGGTCTGCAAGTTTTTGCAGAACTCCGGTATCTGCAAGGTTGCCGTCAATCAGCCGGTGGCATAATGAAGGCAGGTCAGGGTCGTACCCGTACCCATTGGTATGCAACCACCATGTCCGGATCGCTCTTGCTGCACTGGGAGCGAAAAAAGCTCCGATATTGATACCCATGTAGAAGACGCTGAACGCTGAATCTCTGAGTTTTCCATATTTCTCGTTGTCATACATCTGGCCGACCAATGCCTGAAGGTTCCCTTTGAATAAACCGTTACCGAAGGCGATCGTGAAGAGACCAAAGAGGGTAAAGACGAGTCCCATGCCCGGGAAAAACAGAAGGGCATATCCAAGGAACATAACAATCTGGCCAACCATGATCGTTCCCTTGTAGTTTTGGGTACGGTCGGCGATAAAGCCTCCCAACAGGGCGAGGGCATAAATGGAAAAATAGAAAATTGCATAGATGATCCCGGCGTCATCGGCTGCAAGTCCGAACTTCGCCTGTAAAAACAGAACCAGGATCGCCATCATGGTGTAGAAGCCAAAGCGTTCACCCATATTGGCGAAGAAGGCTACGTAAAGTCCTTTTGGATGTCCTTTAAACATAATTATACTGGTGTTTGTGAATACTTTATTAAACTTTGTAAAGGGCTGTGCAAAAATAATCAATTTTGCATACCGGCAATGTCCGGAAGTCTCATTGGTAGATTTTTGGATAAATTTAGTGCCGGTTGTAATATTTTTTAGCAATCATCGTCTCCACATCACATGAATCTTCAGGAATTTACATCCAAGGTTATTCCACTGAGAAATAAACTCTTCAGGTTCGCTAAACGATATCTGGAACATACTGAAGAGGCAGAAGATATTGTTCAGGAAGTGTTTATTAAACTTTGGATCCGACGGGATAAACTTGATGAATACAGAAGTGTGGAAGCGCTGGCTATGGTTACAACAAAAAATATGTGCCTTGATAAGATCAAAACCAAACGATACCCGGTTGATCCTATCGATGACCATCGCCGGTTTCTTGAAAATCTTCCGGAGGAGAAGCGAAGAGATTACTCCGATGAAATCTTTAAGGTTCATCAGGCCATGAAGTCACTACCCAAACAACAACAGATGATCATGCAGCTTAGAGATATAGAAGGATATGATTTTGAGTCGATTGCAGAGACTATGGAGATGAATGAAAACGCGGTACGCGTGAACCTCTCAAGGGCACGGAAACGCGTTAGGGAAATTATTACAACGACAAAAATATATGACTACCAAAGAAATTGAAGCCTTATTGGCCAGTTATTACGAAGGGGAAACATCCCTGAGGGAAGAACATCTTTTGAAAGAGTTTTTTCAGAAGGATGATGTCCCTGCTCACCTACAGGAGCACAAACCGATCTTCGGATTCTTCACTGTTGAGGCAACAACAACTGTGTCGCCAGAATTTGAACCATCCCTGCAGGAAAAACTCGGAAAAGGTCGTGTTGTATCAATGAAACCTACGGGAAGGCGATTGATTCTCTCTCTCTCCCTGGCGGCGAGCATCATTCTTATTGCCGGTTTGATTACCGTATTCAAGCTGGGAATCTTCACCCCCTCCCAACCATATGGAACCATTTCAGATCCTCAGCTCGCATACCTAGAAGCAAGGAACGCCCTTTTCCTTGTGAGTTCCAAATTCAACAACGGACTCAATAAGATGCAACATCTTGAGGCCTTCAACACCGGAGTTAACCGGGCTCAGAAACTGCAGAGTTTTCGAACTGGCATCGATGAACTAAATAAATTCAATCAACTTGATCAATATCAACCTATTATAATAAACCCCGGACGAGCCCCAAGATAACCGTCCATAAACCCCAAATCCGATGAAAACAATCAAAATCAAATCAGCACTGCTTCTTTTAATGGCGATACCATTGATAAGCATGGCCCAATACACGAGTCCGGTAGAGAAGGTCTATGAAAAATATGCAGGAGAAGATGGATTCACCTCCGTAAATGTCTCCAGGGAACTCTTTCAGATGATCATGAAAATAGAGGTCGAAGGTGAAGATACAAAGGATGTTAAAGAGATGCAGAACATGATGAAGCAGCTCGATGGCCTTAAAGTAATCACATTTGAAGATAAGGAAAATCCTGCAAAAGCCAAAGCGATGTACAAGGAATTCAGTGCACTCTTTCCATCTTCCTCTTTTGCTGAGTTAATGGTTGTAAAAGAGAAAGGCAACAATATCCGGTTCCTTACCAAACAGGATGATAAAGGAAAGATCCTGGAGTTGGTGATGCTTGCCGAAGAAGAAGGCGAAGTGACAGTTCTGAGCCTTGTCGGGAGAATTGATATGTCAACAGTCTCCAAGCTTTCAGGAACCATGAAAATTCATGGCATGGATAAGCTGAACAAGATTGATAAAGAGAACGACGAACATAAAAAGAAGTGATCTGAAGCTAACCCATAAGGCTGTCCTCCCTGACAGCCTTTTTTTTTAAATTCAGCTCGTCCCTCGTCCTTCGTCCCTCGTCCTTCGTCCCTCGTCCTTCGTCCTTCGTCCCTCGTCCCTCGACCCTGACTCACAGTCTGACCCGTAACTGCACCTTCACCTCCGACTTCATGCTTCCATCGATGCTCTCCAATCCGCTCCCAATTGTATTGCGATCCATATATTTAGTGGCTCCCAACCATCCCGAGAGGTCAAATCTTCTGCCTATTCCCAATTTAAATATCAGAATGCAACGGAGTCCTTTTCCATAAAACGCAGGCGCTGACCAGCTATACAACAAGTTAGGCTCATAGGTGTAAATCCTGGTGTTGAAGTAAGGGACATCGAAAAGAGTGTATTTTATCCTTATCTCTCTGAGTATCCCCGTCCTCCGGTAACCAACTTCCTGGCTGGCAAGGTATCCTGATTCATTCTTTTGGCCTTCAATCCGATAATTCCGTAATGCAAAGCAACTCCTCAGGAAAATCGTCGGAATTGCTGCGATGTTGATCTCCACCTTGAGGTCATTTCTCCTCTCCTCTGAAAGGGGAGTAGTTTTTCTTTCATAAAAGTGGCTGTTAGCCTCTCCTCTTTTCAGACTATACCGTAACGAAAGGGACCAGAAGGGAGAAGCCTGGAAGTGACCGAATATACCTGCTTCAACCCCATCCGAAGAACCGTTTACATGATAACGAACCCATGGAAACCGAAAGAGATCAACGTAGCCGGTAATCGTAGTTTTTGGGATGAACTGAGTTTGCAACCTGATGAGAAGACCTTTCTCATTTGCTGTTAGGCTATTTTGCGAAATTGCAGTTGAAAACGGGTTCTGGTATTGTGGCTGATAACTTCTGCAGATTAGCAGCAGGTCAATACCCTGCACAGGAACTGCTGTAACTCCAACAAGCCAGGCTTTCCCTCCATTTAAACTGATACTGAACTCTCCGAAAAGTTGAGCGAAAGCTACCCTGAAACGGCCATCTATCCCGAGTACGCCAAACCGGTTTCCCTGAAGTGCAAAATGCCTGTATGTTTCTTCCTTAAGCTGGAGAGGCCTGTCCCAGGTCCCATAAAACCCGGTCAACCCGATAAGAAAAAAAAGCCCACGGTAACTAACATGCCCACCATACACCCATTCTCTGACTTGATTTTTCCGGGCAAGTTCTGTCAATGTCCTGTGATAGCCGGTCTCTGAAAAAGAGCTAAAACTCAAAGGGATTGCCACTCCGGTATCAACCGTTGAAAGCGAAGCATCTTTCCGGGTAGCAGAAAAAAAACCAGACCATTCCAATGGTCCTGTCCGGATCTTAATTGCAGCACCCCTCAGATATCCATATTCACTGACTGATTGCGACGGTCTGAACCCGGAAAGGTACGACATAGCACTTCCGAAACTGACTGACGATCCGAAAGAACTACCCCCCAGAGTCAATCCCTGGCCAAAGGATGCCCTGAAATTCCCCACGATCAACTGCTTCAGCCACCTTAGGTTCTGGACAGCGATAAAACCAGAATAAAAATCCATTCCCAGGGGCTGACTCCCCCTGAAAAACTCTTCACCGGCATCCTTATCTCCCGAAAATCCAAGCATCACTTTGTCGTAAAATGTATACCGGTACCTAAAATAGTATCTCTGCGGATTACCCAGATAGAAATTGCCCGATTCATTCAGCCCGATTGAGTCTTCCACCTGATATCCTGACTGCTTCTGCATAACCTGCTGGTACCGGAAAACAACTTCATGCCGGCCACGCTTGATGAGATTTCCCGGTGTTATCCGGATCTGAGGCGGAGGAAGGCCTATGTCAAGATAGGGTATCAGTTGCTGAATGATGATGGAATCGAATCCCTCTATGGCTTGCAACTCATATACTGTAAATACTTCGCCATATTGGTCGAGATAGGCTGTCAGATTCTTGATTTGCAATGGGGTAAGGAAAGGAATTTTTGAAAGATCATTTGGGCCTGGCCGATTGATATTGATTTTTTTCAGTGCAGCCGCATATTCGAGAACCGCCTCCTCATCAGGTTCCTTGTCATGGTTTCCTGAATAGGTTGTTATAGCTTCATCCAACAGGATGTGCTCAAGATCTTGTGATATCCCGTTTAATAGGAATACACTAAATCCAATTAGTAGAATTGTTCTCATTTTATTTCTTTTCTACCACAGAGGTCACGAAGGAGGCTGATTCAAGCAAGCCAGGTCCTAATTCCTTATGAACATCTATGGCGGATTTAATGATAAGACTTGTCAATTCTCGTTCAGTCATGAGAACCTCCTTTTCTTTTCCTCCATGTCCTCCGTGCCTCCTTCGTGTTCTCCGTGGTAAAATCTTTCCCGAAGGAATACCCAACTGAAATCGCCGGAGAGAACCCAAGTGTCATATGATACCCCGTCGCAATATCAACGGCGAGCCTGCCTAATGACAACCCGAATCCTCCTGTAACCATAAATGGATCGGAAAGAACCCCAATCCGCGCGGATACTGATCTGGCCAGGTGAATCTCCGCTCCTGTTTTCACCACCAGCGGGTGCTCCAGATCCTTCTCTCCCTCCAGGAGAATCAATACCTTCCCTGAAATGTTATACCCCGCACCCAATCGGAATACCATGGGCAACCGTTCATCAGGCGTCTCGGAGATTTTTACAGGGATGGGGTTGCAGATTTGTATCCCGATCGTCCAGGAGTGATCAGGTTTATACATCAGTCCGATCTCACTGGAGATGACTCCCCTTGAACCATAACCTTCAGCGATCTGGATTTTAAGGTAATTAAGCTGCACCCCCGTACTGAAGCGCTTTCCAAACTTCCGCGCATAGGCGATCCCGGCTTTGAACTCATTGTAAAGCTGGAAGCCCTGATAGGAGAGTGCCAGGCCGAAGGCCCCCGGTCGTCCCGACCAGGAGAGTGAAAGTGCTTCAAAACTAAGTTCCTTCATGAGGAACCGGTTCTCGACAAACAAACCGACCTGCCACCCCTGTTCCCAAACAAAGCCTGCCTGGTTGTTGAATACCGACCATACCCCGGGTAATGCAACGGAAGCCCTGCCCATTGCTACCGCCCGCCCATCTGGTATGAACTCACCTCCCGATCCAGTCACAGTAAATACCTGGGAAAGGAGAATCAGGCCGATAAAAATCCGCTTCATAATTTTTTCTTTCCCATTAATCAGGGAAAAGATGAAAAGGTTATACCCTGGTTAAAAGTTTTTTTTCTTTTTATTATCAATTAACTTTGTGCTAAAGATTTAGTATGATGACAGACCTTGTATTATCGTTCCTGAAAGAATTGGAACAAAACAACACCCGTGAATGGTTTCATGCCAATAAAGGGTTGTACGATGAAGCGAAACTGGAAATGGAGAGCCTTGTAAATACCCTGATCCCGGGAATGGCCAGGTTTGACCCCACTGTAAAATTTATCACTGCCAAAGAGTGTATGTTCCGGATTTTCAGGGATGTCCGCTTTTCAAAGGATAAGGCTCCCTATAAGACGAATTTTGGAGCCTGGATTGCAAAAACGGGGAGAAAAAGCAGTGGACCGGGGTATTACATCCATATTCAACCAGGGGAGTCCTTCCTGGCAGCGGGTGTCTATATGCCGGATCCGGAAACATTGAAGAAGATCCGGCAGGAAATCTATTACAACATAGACGAATTTAAAGGTATCCTGGAAGGGAAAGAGCTAAAGAAATATATACATGGAGTGGATGAAATGGACAAGCTTAAGAGGCCCCCCAAAGATTTTCCGGCAGATTTTCCAGATATTGAGATCCTGAAGAACAAACATTTTACTGTTTCCTGTACCTTTTCAGAAAAACAACTCTCCGGACCAAACTTTGCTGATTTTGCCCTGAAGGTTTATAAGACGATGTATCCTTTCAATGTATTCCTGGGAAGAGCGATAGATGGATGATTTCTGAACAATCAGGACAGGTATCCGATTACTGTTTGTTTACCAATTACCTTCTGGCCAATTTTGATTTCTATTTCAGTATCAACAGGTAACAGAAGGTCAACACGTGATCCGAATTTGATAAATCCCAGTTCATCACCCTGAATCACAGGTTCTCCGACCACCGGATAGCACTTAACACGACGGGCAACAGCCCCGGCGATCTGGCGGATCAGGATCTCTTTGCCATCTTCCGTTTTTATCACTGTGGTGGTACGTTCGTTTTCCAGCGAAGCTTTCGGGTTGAAAGCAACCATATGTTTACCCGGGTGATAATGATAATGTGTAATGTTTCCGGAGATTGGGAACCAGTTTACATGAACATTCCGGGCCGACATAAAAATAGAAACCTGGATACGCTCTTCTTTGAAAAACTCCGGTTCGATTGTCCGTTCAATCACTACCACTTTCCCATCGGCCGGTGAGACAATGATATTTTCTCCTCCGTGAAGATCCCGTTCCGGAGAGCGGAAAAAGCGAACAATCATCAGAAAAAACCATAATCCCAGTACATAGAGAAAAATATGGAACCAGGTTTGTTCTTCAAAGATGTTGTTCAGGGTCAAAAGAACAACAGCTACAAAAAGGAATGCGATGAAGATGGTCTTATATCCTTCCCGGTGTATTTTCATAGGATAATAATTATATCAGGTTGCGTAAAACAAGGTACAAAAATACAAAAGGAACTGAAATAAAAATAGAATCAAATCGGTCAAGGATGCCTCCATGGCCAGGGAGGATAGAGCCGGAGTCTTTGATGTTAAAGCTGCGCTTGAACAACGATTCGGCAAGGTCGCCAAAAGAGCCGAAAAGAATGATCAGAATTGAAAAGATTATCCAATCTGGCAGCGAGATATCAGGAGCAAGAAAATACAATCCAACTGAGGCAAGGAGGGTCAACACAGCACCTGCAATTGTTCCCTCCCATGTCTTTTTTGGAGAAATTCGTTTAAAAAGTTCATGTTTGCCAAACCGTTTGCCGAAAAGGTAGGCTCCTGTATCGTAAATCCACGTGAGGATAAAAAAACCGGTTAGAACGACCGGAAGTTTCCAGAATCTTACAACCTCCTCACCGTTCATCATGTTAAGCAATGCAAGCGGTAAGGCGATATACAGGATGCCGGTGATGGTAATGGCAACATTGACGAGTGGTTGTGGTTTTCTCCTGTAGATCTCAAACACGAAAGGCAAAAAGAAGAGTGGAATCGCTAACAGTATCGGGATAAAGCTTGGGTTTACAGGTAAATCTGGGATGTCAACCCGAAAAACAACAATTGAGGTCATGTAAAGCAAAATACCGCCAATGGTTCCGAATAATCGCTGTGGATGAACCGCTTCCGTTGTAAATATGGAATAGAACTCCCATAAACCGAAGAGTGTTATCAGGAAAAAAAGACCGGCCAGAAGCCAGTAGTTGAACACTATGGCTACCAGCAGGAGAAAGACCATGGAAAGTCCCGTTATAGTTCGTGTCCAGAAATTACTCATCTTCCAAGAATAGATGAAGGATGCGCTGCGCTTTCAGTATATCATCAATTTTCACAAATACCTCAATATCACCGAACAGATAGGCTGAGTCCTGTTTGTTTATAATTACGGCAGTAATATCGCTCTCTTCAAGCAATGATTTAAGAATCTCTGCTTTATAGAGATACCTGGAGCCAAACAAACACTCCCACCGCTCCTTATTCATCTCAGGAGGTGTCATTAAGGGAGTCTTCAATCAGGAATACATACAACTCCCTTGGGCCATGAGCACCCATCACAAGGGTTTTTTCAATGTCGGCTGTCCGGCTTGGACCAGTGATTAAGGAGACCATGGAAGGGAAATCAACACCATATTTCTTACGGATCAATTTGTAGGCATCTTTCAAATCGGGAACCAGTTGTGAGGTAAACCCAACCACAACATGAATCTCCGGAAAACCCACAATCTTACGCCCCGGGCTTAATCTTGATGACACCATTACACTCCCGAACCTGGCAACCAGGGATTCACACCGTGTGATCCCTATCCGTGCTTCAGTAATCTTGTCCGGATCGGATTCAAAAGGGATGCCTGCCTGCTTCAGTTTAATCTGGAGGGTAGGGTCAAGACAATAAAGCAGAGGCCAGTCTTTTTCCAGGATAAAGGATTTCAAAACTCCCAGGAATTCATCTTCACTTTCGCTGTAAACGAACTTTCCAGCCATACTTACAAGTGCCTGGGCAAAAGTCACATCCAGGGTGTCGGTCAACTCGGGAAAAACATTTGAATCCTGATCCAGGATAGGATAAGGTGGATCACTTTTCTTTGTCAGTGCATTCCGGATCTTTTTGAGGATCTTCTCTCGTGATGTACTCTCTTCCATTTCAGGAACTGCAGTTATGGCTTGGTTGGCGAATCAGGAGGTTCCTCTTTGGGTTTTACTTTCCTGGCGACTCGCTTCGCCTTGGGTTTGGTCTTAGCCGGAGAACTGACAGGTAACAGTTTCTCACTTTCTATATTGAAAGGACGCTTCCCGAAAACCAGTTCAAGGTCTTCCCGGAAAATCACCTCCTTTTCCAACAATGTTTTGGCAAGCTGTTCAAGTTGCTCTTTGTGTTCGGTAATGAGCTTCTTTGCCCGCTTGTATGCTGATTCCACAATCTCCCTGATCTCTTTGTCAATAATCTCTGCCGTCTTTTCCGAGTAAGGCTTGTGGAAGGAATATTCGGATTGTCCTGAGGAGTCGTAATAACTGATATTGCCGATCTCCGGATTCAGTCCGAAATAGACCACCATGGCATAAGCCTGTTTCGTCACCTTTTCAAGGTCATTAAGCGCACCGGTAGAGACTTTTCCAAAAAAGACCTCTTCCGAAGCCCGGCCGCCAACAGCGGCGGTAATCTCATCATACATCTGTTCGAACGTGGTGAGTTGACGCTCTTCAGGAAGGTACCAGGCTGCTCCCAGGGCTTTTCCACGGGGAACAATGGTCACCTTCACCAGGGGATGGGCATGCTCCAGCAGCCAGCTGCAAGCGGCATGGCCGGATTCATGATAGGCAATGACCTTTTTCTCATGTGCAGAGATGATCTTGCTTCGTTTTTCCAAACCGCCAACAATCCGGTCGATGGCATCCATGAAGTCTTGTTTCTGGATCGACTTTTTCTCTTTCCTTGCGGCGATAAGGGCTGATTCATTGCATACGTTGGCAATGTCGGCACCGGAGAAGCCGGGAGTCTGACGAGCCAGAAAATCGACATCTACCTCCATATCAAACTTCAATGGCTTTACGTGGACTTTAAAAATAGCTTTTCTCTCTTCAAGATCGGGGAGCTCAATATAGATTTGGCGGTCGAAACGTCCGGCACGCATCAGGGCCCGGTCAAGGACATCAGCACGGTTGGTGGCCGCAAGGATGATCACACCCGCATTGGTAGCAAATCCGTCCATCTCGGTCAACAGCTGGTTCAGGGTGTTCTCCCGTTCATCGTTGGCCCCGGTCATTTGGTTCCGTCCACGGGCACGACCAACGGCGTCAATCTCATCAATGAAGATGATACAGGGAGCCTTCTCTTTGGCCTGGCGGAAGAGGTCTCGAACGCGTGATGCGCCAACACCCACAAACATCTCCACGAAATCGGATCCGGAGATAGAGAAAAACGGAACTTTTGCCTCACCCGCAACGGCTTTGGCAAGAAGGGTTTTACCGGTACCCGGAGGTCCAACAAGCAGAGCGCCTTTCGGAATTTTCCCGCCGAGTTGAGTATATTTGCCCGGATTCTTAAGGAAGTCGACAATCTCCATCACCTCCACCTTTGCCTCTTCCAATCCGGCTACATCATTGAATGTGACATTTACACTGGTATCCTTATCAAAAAGTTGTGCCTTCGATTTTCCGATATTAAATATCTGCCCGCCGGCACCACCACCGCCACGACTCATGAAACGCATGATCAGGAACCAGGCGCCAATCAGGATTGCAATCGGGATCAGGTAACCCAAAACATTCCCAAAGACATCCTCCCGGGTATCATAGGAAGGGGGATAGGGATATTGCTTTGAGAAGTCTTGCAGTTCATAAGACGAAACACCATACCGAACCATCCGGGCGAGTAGGGTGTCACGGGTATCTCTCAGGAGAGTATTAAAAGAATTGTCAGGCCCAACCTGGTAAAAGAATTGGGGGCTCTGGGAAGAAGAAGAGCCAAACCCTTTTTTATTGAAATCCCTGTAAGCGGTATCAGTTTGTATTTTCTCCTTCTTGATGTAAATTTCAGCTTTTTCTTTGTTGATCACAATGATCTTCTCGACATCTTGATTGACCAGCATCTCTTCAAGGCGGGGCCAGTAAATCTCTTTAACAGGACTATTATAATTAAAATACTGGATGCCAATGAACACGACAGCAAGGATCGCGTAAATCCAGTAAAAGCTGAATTTGAGTTTCCCCTTTTTGCCGGGAGTCAAATTAGGCGGAAGGCCACCTTTTTTCTTCGAATCTGATTCTTTTTCTGCCATTCTGTCTTGCTAACATTCGTTGGAGAACCTCTTTGTCAGGGAGATTCAATCTTCGTTACTTTAGCGTCACCCCACAACTGCTCTAGGTTGTAGAAGGTTCTTCTGGTATCCTGGAAGATATGAACTACCACGCTGAAATAGTCGATCAAAATCCATTCCGCATTCTCAAATCCCTCCCGGTGCCAGGGTGAGTCGCCGCTCTCTTTCTTTACCTCCATGATAACGGCTTCGGCAATCGCTTCAATCTGGTTTCTTGAAGTGCCGTGACAAACTACAAACGCATCACACACAGCGTGTTTCAGCTTTGAGAAGTCAAGCACAACCGGATCTTTTGCTTTCTTGTCAAGCATCCCTTTCAGGATAGCCTGGATAAGGGATTCTGAATTTGGCCTGGGGTCCGCTTTCTTTCTGGGCATGAAGGAGTTTTACAAGCTGCAAAGGTAGTTAAAAGTTTGGTTTGAGGGCATATTTCTGGTAGAACTCATTGATGGCAGCTACAGCTTCTTCGGCTGTATCAACAACGATAAAGAGGTCAAGATCTTCCGGAGAAATATTTTTAGCCTCCAACAATACCTTCTTCATCCAGTCCACAAACCCTTGCCAGTAATCCCTGACTACCAGGATAATAGGAAATGGTGCCAGTTTTTTTGTCTGGATGAGCGTGATGGCCTCCGTAAACTCATCCAGGGTGCCATAGCCTCCTGGAAGGCAGATAAATCCCATCGAATATTTCATGAACATTGTCTTCCGGATAAAGAAATAATCAAAGGTGATCAGCTTGTTGCTGTCGATAAACGGATTGGGCTTTTGTTCGAATGGAAGAGCAATATTCAAACCCACCGATTTACCTCCTGCAAAATGGGCTCCCTTGTTCGCTGCCTCCATGATGCCATGTCCTCCTCCTGTGATGATTCCGTATCCGTTTTTGGTCAGCAGGTAGGCAATCTCCTCTGTGAGTTTATAATATTTGTCATTATCAAGAGTTCTGGCTGACCCAAAGATGGAAACACATGGGCCTATCCTCGTAAGCTTCTCAAACCCTTCCACCATCTCCGACATCACCTTGAGAATCTCCCAGGTGTCATAACTGATGGTCTCCGACCAGGTCTTCTCTTCAAACTTGCTCTTCAGCATTTCAATATCATCGATGTTCATGGCAGTATAAATTTAAGTGAGGCAAATATAGTGAAATGGTGAAATAGTGAAATAGCGAAATTTGTCATTGCGAGGAACGTAGTGACGTGGCAAAGCGAAAAAGCGAATCCGGTATCCGGCATCTGGTATCCGGCATCAATTCACTTCCAGGAATCCCTTCAAATGCAATGCAGTATATCCCTTGCCGGCTTTCACAACCTCTTCGGGTGTGCCCTCTGCAACGATCTTACCTCCACGCTCGCCACCATCGGGACCCAGATCGATGATGTGATCGGATACTTTGATCACCTCCATGTTGTGCTCAATGACCAGTACGGTGTTGCCCTTCCCAACCAGTTTGTTCAGTACACAAAGCAACACTTTCACATCTTCAAAATGCAGTCCGGTTGTTGGTTCGTCCAGGATATACAGCGTGTTACCGGTGTCGTTCTTGGAGAGTTCGGTTGCCAGCTTCACCCGCTGGGCTTCGCCTCCCGACAGGGTAGTTGATTGTTGTCCCAGGGTGATGTATCCCAGTCCAACCTCCTGCAGGGTCTCGATTTTCTTTATAATCATCGGTATCGCTTCAAAGAACTCAACAGCCTGGTTGATGGTCATGTTGAGTATGTCATTGATCGATTTCCCCTTGAACCGTACCTCCAGAGTCTCGCGGTTGTATCGGCGTCCCTGGCAGGTTTCGCAAAGGACATAGACATCCGGGAGGAAATTCATCTCGATTACACGTAAACCGGCACCTTTGCAGGTCTCACAGCGGCCTCCCTTTACATTGAATGAGAATCGTCCGGGTTTGTATCCACGGATCTTCGACTCCGGCAGGATTGCAAACAACTTCCGGATCTCATCAAAAACTTTGGTGTATGTAGCTGGATTTGAACGGGGTGTTCGGCCGATAGGTGACTGGTCAATCTCAATGACCTTATCGATATTATTAATCCCGTCAATCGATTTATACGGTAGTGGTTTCTTATCAGACCTGAAGAAATGCTGACTCAGAATAGGGTAGAGGGTTTCATTGATCAACGAGGATTTTCCGCTACCTGACAGGCCGGTGACACAAACGAGTTTTCCGAGGGGAAGATGCAATGTCAGATGTTTGAGATTATGCCCGGAAGCTCCTTTAAGAGTAAGGATCTTTCCATTCCCTTCACGTCGGATATTTGGTACATTGATCTTTAATCTGCCACTCAGATACTTCCCGGTAAGATGGTCGGTTTGCATGATCTCCTCCGGCGTTCCCTGGGCAACAACCTTTCCGCCATGGATCCCTGCATAAGGACCGATATCAACCACCCAATCGGCATGCAGAATAGTCTCCTGGTCGTGTTCAACTACAATCACTGAGTTGCCGGTATCACGCAAACTCTGCAGTGCCTGGATTAACTTGAGATTGTCGTGCTGGTGAAGGCCGATACTGGGCTCGTCCAGGATGTACAACACCCCAACCAGCTGGGATCCTATCTGGGTAGCCAGCCTGATACGCTGACTCTCGCCACCTGAAAGACTTCTTGCCGGCCGGTTCAGCGTCAGGTAACCGATCCCGACATCCAGAAGAAATTTAATCCTGTTCTGTATCTCCCGGATGATCTCATACGCGATGATTTTTTTCCGTTCATCGAGTCCGTCATGCAACTGTTCAAACCAGGCATGAAGGTTGACCAGGTCTATCCCGGAGAGTTCAGAGATATTTTTATCACCGATTTTAAACCAGAGAGACTCCTTTTTCAACCGGGCTCCCTGGCATTCCGGACAAGGTTTTTTGTTCATGAAGCTGCTTACCCATTTCATGATGCCGGCAGGCGCTGCTTCAGCATGCTGCGAATTGATGAAGCTGATAATCCCTTCAAAATTCAGGGAGTAGGTGGAGGTTACGCCCAGGTAATCATTCTTAACCTTAAATACCTCTTCAGAACCGTATAAAATGACATTGATAGCGTGCTCAGGTATCTCACGTATGGGTGTGTTGATGGTGAATCCGTATTTGTCACCGATGGCCTCAACCTGCTTGAAAATCCAGTTATTCTTATACTCTCCGATGGGAACGATTCCCCCTTTTTTGATGCTTTTGGTCTTATCGGGAATGATCTTTTTCAGATCAATCTCGGAGACCGTTCCCAGACCGTTGCAATGCTGACAAGCGCCGTAAGGTGAGTTAAAGGAGAAGGTGTTGGGTTCAGGTTCATCGTAAGAAATTCCTGTTGTAGGACACATAAGCAACCGGCTGTAATACCGCGTTTCTAATGAATCAACGCAGGAGGTCATCAACTGGTCTTTGCCGTGCTTCATGGCCAATGTTACCGATTGGGCCAGCCGTTTTATCGACTCTTTTTTCACCAGGATCTGGTCGATCAGGATTTCAATATCATGGATTTTGTAACGATCGAGCTGCAAACCGTGAGTGATCTCCCGGATCTCTCCATCCACTCGTACCTTCAGGAATCCTTGTTTCCGGATCTGCTCGAAGAGTTCACGGTAATGACCTTTTCTTCCTTTCACCGCAGGCGCCAGTAGCAGAAGCTCATTACCATGGTGATTGGAGAGGATCAGCTCCACGATCTGTTGTTCGGTATAACGGATCATCTTCTCACCGGTATTATAGGAATAGGCATCGCTGGCGCGGGCAAACAACAGCCTGAGAAAATCATAAATCTCTGTGATTGTCCCAACCGTGGAACGTGGGTTCCGGCTGGCAGCCTTCTGTTCGATGGAGATGACCGGACTCAGTCCGTTGATCTTGTCTACATCAGGGCGTTCAAGGTTTCCGATAAATTGCCGGGCATAGGCGGAGAAGGTCTCAACATAGCGTCGTTGGCCTTCGGCATAAATCGTGTCAAAAGCAAGTGAAGATTTGCCACTTCCGCTCAATCCGGTTACGACAACAAGTTTGTTCCGGGGAATGGTGACATCGATATTTTTCAGGTTGTGAACCCGTGCTCCATAAATCTCCAGCTGCTCTTCCACGTTCTCTTCCTCGTTTGCTTAGTTTATCTCGTTAATCTTCAGCGTATCGTGGAAAAAAGTCTCTGAAGGTTTCCTGTCCGAGTAGGTCGATACCAGCATCGCATCTTTCTCTGGTAGTGTCAGGATGTAGGTACGGCGCGACTTATTCGGAAGAGAGTAATCATGGATCCAGGGATTGAATTCCCGGAGAATACGGTAAGTCAGCCCTCTTTCCCTTGCAAATTCAGGGAGATCCTCAACAGTCGTATCAACCACAATCGTGTAGGTTTTAATGGGTGGATAGAAATCAGACTCCTTCATATAAAAGCCATAGTTCGTAGGATGTTCCCAGATCTCTTTGGCAGCAAGGATGCGGTAGATATACCGGGCGGTCTCTTCGTTCAGGTAAAGGTCATAGTAATTGGTGACCTTCTGGTTCCGTACTGCTCGCTCCAGGCCGTTGAATCCCCGGTTGTAGGAAGCTGCGGCAAGGGTCCAGTCGCCAAATGAGTCGTGCGCCTCCTGCAGATACTTGCATGCAGCCTCAGTTGCTTTGATCAGGTTGTACCGTTCATCAATCTTTGAGTTTACCTCCAGGCCATATTCCCGGCCGGTCGAAGTCAGGAACTGCCACACACCTTCGGCGCCGGCCGGCGAAGTGGCATTCCCAAGGTTACTTTCTGCAATGGCCAGGAACTTGAAGTCGTCCGGGATGTTGTTCTTTTTCAGGATTGGTTCAATAATCGGAAAATACCGGTGTGCCCGCTTAAACATCTGTTGTGTGGTGGAGTGCATGAAGGTAAAAGCCAGGATCTCCCTGTCAAGACTCTCACGCACAAGCAAATCATGTAACGGGACTCTCTCTCCGGCAAAATCAGCCTTCTCAGGAAGCTCCGGAGTAAAAATTTTATAATGCCGTTTAAACGCTCCCCGATAATCCCGGTCACTGTCATTTTTATCAGGCCTGGCAAAAATGAAAACACCCGCCACTCCAACAATCACAATCATCAGAAAAATATATTGAATGATTCGTCTACTCATAAAATTCAAATTTTACCACCAAAACACCTCTCGTACAGCCGCAATTTATTGCGGCTCCGTCTAAAACCTGCTCTCAAACTCTCTGAACATTGGCGCCACCTCATCTTTAGGTGAAACTACCGGGTCTTTGATATCCCAATCAATGCCGAGGGCCGGATCATTCCACCGGATAGCCCCTTCCGACTCTTTGTTGTATGCATTCGTACACTTGTAGAAGAAAGTCGTATCATCTTCAAGAGTTAGAAAGCCGTGCGCAAACCCGACAGGGATCCAGTACATCCATTTGTTCTTCCCTGATAAAACGATGGAAGACCATTTTCCGTATGTGGGCGATTCCCTCCGGATATCCACCGCCACATCCAGCACCGATCCACGCATCACGCGCACCAGCTTCCCCTGGGCAAACGGAGGATTCTGGAAGTGTAATCCACGCAATACCCCTCTCTTCGACTTCGATTCATTATCCTGCACAAAAGTCACATCGATCCCATGTGCGAGAAACTTCTCCCTGTTATAAGACTCAAAGAAGTAGCCCCGCTCATCCTCAAACACATCTGGCTTGATGATCAGCAGTCCGGCTAAAGGGGTTTTGATGATTTCCATAAATGCTAGATGCTAGATCCTGGATCCTGGATCCTGGATCCTGGATATTTGATTCATTTACTACTTTATTTCCATTTTGATACCTCCCTACCTCCCTACCTCCCAACTTCCCTACCTCCCAACTTCCCTCATACCCTCATACTCTCACACCCTCATACATTAAAGGTGCACGCATTCCCCGTAAGCCTGCGCCACTGCCTCCATAATCGCTTCCGACATGGTGGGGTGGGGGTGAACAGCTTCGATGATCTCTTTACCGGTAGTCTCCAGTTTGCGGGCAACCACAACTTCAGCAATCAACTCGGTAACATTGTCACCAATAAGATGAGCGCCCAGCCATTCACCGTATTTCGCATCAAAGATGACCTTCACGAAGCCTTCCCTGGCTCCTGCAGCAGTTGCTTTCCCGGATGCCGTAAAGGGGAATTTTCCAACGCGTATTTCGTATCCCGCATCTTTGGCTTGTTGCTCGGTCATCCCAACTGAAGCAATTTCCGGATTGGTATACGTACAGGCTGGTATGTTGCCATAATCCATGGCTTCAACATCTTTCCCGGCAATCTTCTCAACACAGATGATACCCTCATGGGATGCAACGTGCGCCAGGGCAGGACCATGAACAATGTCTCCAATAGCATAATATCCCTCCACATTCGTCTTGTAGAAATCATCAACCAGGACTTTCCCTTTATCGGTTTTGATTCCAACCTCTTCCAGTCCAATCCCTTCGATGTTGGTAGCGACACCAACTGCACTCAGCACCACTTCAGCCTCAATCACCTCTTCGCCCTTCTTTGTCGTGACCATCACCTTGCAAAGTTTCCCTTTGGTATTAACCGATTCCACATTTGCGCCAAGCATAACGGTCATACCTGCTTTTTTAAACTCACGGGCAAGTGTTTTCGATACCTCCTCATCTTCCAAGGGAACCACATTCGGCAGAAGCTCAATAAGGGTGACCTTGGTCCCGATCGAGTTGTAGAAATAGGCAAACTCTGAACCGATTGCACCGGATCCAATAACAACCATGGATTTTGGCTGCTTGAGTAAATTCATTGCTTCCCTGTAACCGATGATCTTTTTACCATCCTGCTTGAAATTGGCAAAATCCCGGGAGCGTGCCCCCGTGGCAATAATGATATGCTTTGCTGTATATTCCTGTAGAGACGGGGCATGCCCCGTCTCTACACCCTCTGAACCAACAGAGGCATGCCCCGTCTCTACGCGGACAATTTTCCCCGGCATTACCTTTCCTGTGCCAACGATCACGTCGACCTTGTTTTTCTTCAACAGGAACTGGATCCCTTTGCTCATCTGGTCTGCCACTCCACGGCTGCGTTTGACAATGGCTTCAAAATCAGGGGTGGCTTCACCAGCTGTTATACCATAATCAGATGCGTGTTTCAGGTAATTAAACACCTGGGCACTCTTTAGCAGAGCTTTGGTTGGGATGCAACCCCAGTTCAGGCAAATTCCACCTAATTCGGCACGTTCCACAACGGCTACTTTAAATCCAAGCTGAGCAGCCCTGATGGCAGCTACATATCCACCCGGACCGCTGCCAATGACAATAATATCGTAGTTCATAAAGGTTCGTTTTAAAACGCGAAATTACGAAAAAATGATAAGAATTGAAAGCAGATGCCGGATACCTGATGCCTGATAAAAGGATACGCGATTTGTGATACAGGATACGCGATAAGCGATGTTGAACCCTGAATCGGGATCACCAATTCACCAGTTCACCAGTTCACCAACTCACCAACTCACCAGCTCGCCAGTTCACTAGTTCACCAATTCATTATATTTCTTCCACGCCCTGA
>ERZ889078.536-NODE-536-length-34392-cov-19.704138_pt1 | contig 34392 bp, 39 predicted proteins | sample MGYA00521266_ERZ889078 | MGnify/ENA primary metagenome ERZ889078 (study PRJEB32303, sample SAMEA104408618) | aquatic metagenome | biome: Brackish water; feature: Pelagic; material: water | place: Baltic Sea | collected 2014-06-16T06:34:00 | depth 76,534 m ...
AATATTTTTAATTGAAAAATTAATTCTTGTTTTATTATTAGAGAATAAATTAATTATTGGAATATCTGAAAGTTCTAAAGAAATATTATTTGTTAAATTAATGGATGAATTAGAAATATCTTCAACAGATTCATTTAACATTCTTGTTTGATTTAGTTCAATAGTTTTATTTTTTAAATCTGGAACTCCAGAAATAAAATCAACAGAGTTATTACCTGTATTATTTATTCTTTGTAAACTTTTTCCTTCATCAGTACCAGGATGGGGTGTTCTTTGAAATAATCCTATTTTTATTTCAGAAATTAAACCCCAACCAACTGCATCAACAATAATTGAACCATTCTTTAAAGCAATTCCATCATTAGAATTTTTCAAAGTTATAGTTTCTTCATAATTAGAATTTGGCCAAGAAGAATTATCTTTGTTTAGGCTAAAACCGTTGTCCGCTATCAACAAATATCCTCTGGCCAAAATCGTTGTGTTTGAAGGGAGCTGTGCATCATGATCAGATGTTTCGGTTGCAATAATCCAGTTTGAAATATCAATGGTCTGGTTAGTTGGATTGTAAAGTTCTATTGCTTCACCGCCACTCTCAGTATTAATCGGATTGTATAAAACTTCTGAAATTAAAACCTGAGCTGAAACACAAGGCAACAATAATAATATTAAAATCCATTTATTCATTTTTTACACCCGAACCAAAACATTTTTTATTCAGAAAGAATATTTAATAAGAGTTTGCCTAGTTTTTCCGAATAAAAAACGGGTTTATAAGAATATTTTCGAAAATGAAATCAGAAAAAATAATTTTTACATTTGCAATAATATTTTTAGTTATAACTATAATTTTATTACCATTAAGATCACTTGTTTTCAACGAACGATTTTATCATTCACAATTTGAAAAAAATAATGTTTATGAAACTGTTGAAGCACAGATCAGCGAAGCTGATAGTGCATCAGAGGCGGAGCCTCTGATTGAACCTGAATTGGTTCTTGAAAATTTAATTAATTTTTTTAAAGGAAAAGAAAGTTTGAATTATTTTTCTGAAACTGAACAAAGTCATTTAGAAGATGTTAGAGTTTTGTTTAACAAATTCTTTTTTGTTTTAAATTCTGCAATAGCAATTTTTATTGCTTTGATAATTACTTTATTTTATTTAAATAAAAAAGAATTCAAAACAAATTTTTTAAAAATAATTTTCTTATCAGGTTTATCATCTTTTGCATTACTAATATTATTATTTTTAGCGACGATAAATTTCTCAGCAACCTTTGATTCTTTCCATAAAATATTTTTTTCACAAGGAAACTATTTATTTTCAAAACAATCGTTGTTAATTAGGATGTTTCCAGAAACTTTTTTCTTTAAAGCAGCACTTAGAATATTTCTAGACTCATTATTTTCAAGCATAATATTAATGGGCTTGTTTTTTTTAAGTAAGAAAAAATAAATTATTTAAAACAACAGATATTCTTTTTTGTTGAGGTAAAAAAAAATGGTATTAACAGGATCTGATTATGATAAAATAAAAACAGGAGATGTAGCTCCAAACTTTTCATTGCTAGGAACAGACGGAAAAACTTATTCATTAAAAGAATTAGAAGGTAAAGCTTACTTAGTTGTATTTATGTGCAACCATTGTCCGTATGTAGTTCCAAAAGTAGATGAATTAAAACGAATCACAGCCGACTATAAAGAAAAAGGTTTAGTTGTTATTGCAATTAATCCAAATGAAGATGAACATTATCCAGATGATTCTTATGAGAATATGCAAAAAGTAGTCAAAGAATGGGGTATTAACTTTTTATATTTAAGAGATGAAAGCCAAGAGGTAGCAAAAGCTTATGGTGCAGTATGCACACCAGACCCGTTCTTGTTTGATGAAGAATTCAAATTAATATTTCATGCAAGAATTGATGACACTCATGGAGATAAACCTGCAACTAAACATGAATTATATGAAGCAATTGGAGAATTCTTTGAAACTGGAGTAATAACTGCAAAAGAGAATCCATCAATGGGTTGTAGTATCAAGTGGAAATACTAATCACGGTTGATGAGCTGTTTTTTTAAAACCGTTACCAGTATTTATAACTATAATTAATTCGTACGTCTTATCGGTTAATTGACTTAGTCTAGGAATTATTGCCATTCCTACAGCTCCGCTGGGTTCTGATTCAATTTCTAGTTTATCAAATTGTTTCATGGCATAAATTATTTCTTGTTCTTCAACATGATGAATTATTGATCCGTCATTTTTAGCTTTTGTTGAACCTTGTTCTCTTAATTTTGTAATGTTTTCTTGCCAAGATTCAGAACTATCGCAAATTTTGTCTGCAATAGTATTCTTATTTCCTGAACTTACTGCCATGAAATCTATTGGTAATTTTTTTGCTAATGCTTTTGAATCATCAAATAACATTCCTGCTCCATACTGAATAATTGCTAAGGTTTTAGGGATGAATCCGTATTGTTCTTTTATTTGATTAATTGTTTCTTTCATTACTTGATTATAAGTTGGTTTAAATCCTTCAGTAATATCCATTGAATTTTTCCTAGTTATTTTTTTAAGACCGATTTTCTTTCCAATCTCTAATTCATTCATTTTATCAAGGCAAGGAGTGTAGTTTGTTTCAAAATTATCAAACCAATATTTTTCTTTAAAATCGACTCTTATTAGTTCTCCACAAAGATATTTTTCCATTTCTAATCGAAATTGTTTTCCATTTGTATATCTGCCTTTACTATCAGGACCAAGTAATTTGTCATCATAATGTTTAGGATAAAAATTTACAACGATAACTTTTTTTTCTCCTAATAATTTATTTAGTAAATCTGCGTATGCAAAATCTGCAATTCCTGCGTTACCAGTTGATCCAAGATAGTAAACGAAGTTTTTACCAAAATAATTTTTTAAATAATGGAAGCCCATCATCCAGCCATGTTTTGCTTTGTATGAGTCAGTTGTGTTATTACTTTCGTCTTTTATTGCAATTCTTTGTGGATTTATTTTTGTAAATACTATTGGCGTAGTTTTCGGTTTTAATTTAATCCATTCATCAATTAATTGTTTTTGTGTTTTGTTATTTATTTTATTAAACATTTGCATCACCTATTTTTTTTATTATCATTAATCCGTTGTCTAATTGAGCTAAATATGTGCTTCGAACTCTTTTATCACATCTAGAATTTAGTAAGTGTGTTCCGCTAACTTTTTGTAAGAAATCTTCCATTAAATGTCCGTAATCATTAATATTGTCTGCAACGATTATTCCGCCGAAATTCATTATTGGCAGCAATTTATCTAAATAAATTCCGTAATTCTCTTTATCAGCATCAAGAAAGACAAAATCTATTTTTTCATAATTCCAATTGTTTAAAGTTTTAGATATTTTACTTTCAATCACAGTTATTTTATTGTTTAAATTTGATTCTAAAAAATTATTTTTAGCTAGTTGTATTTTTTTATCGGATTGTTCTATGGTTTGTACTAAACCTCCTGTATATGTTGATGCGTTTGCAAGATGTAATCCTGAATAACCTGCAGAAGTTCCGAGTTCTAAAATTGTTTTTGAGTTTGAATAAAGTAGTAAATAACTTAGAACATTTGCAGACATAGGGGGGAGTGATAAAAGATTTTGTTTTTTATCTAATCGTTCTATTTCGTTTAATGTTTTTTGCAAGTATTTTGATTTATTAATTGTAATGTCTGAATTTTGAATATTGATATTTAGTCTATCTAAAATCAATTTAGCAATAAACATTGCTTCTTGTTCGTTAAAAGATTGTTTTGTATTCATTTTCTACTATGAAGTAGTGTCTAACAAAGTATATTAACTTTACTTACCCTTTTTGGCAGTATCAATTGAAAAGTTTTATATAGAAGAATACTCTAAAAATAACATGGAACTAGAGTTGCTGCAAGAATTAGGATTTACTCCAAGAGAAATTAAAGTCTATTTGGCGCTTTTGGAGCTAGGTTCAACAACAGTCGGACCAATAGCAACAAAGAGTAAATTACAATCATCAAAAATATATGAAACGTTAGAAAAACTAAAAGAAAAAGGATTAGTTAGTTATGTTATAATATCAAAAACAAAACACTTTCAAGCATCTGATCCAAAAGAAATATTAAATATTTTGGATGAAAAAAGAAGAAAATTCAAAGACTTACTAGAAGAACTAAAATTAAAACAAAAATATTCAGAATCAAAACAAATATCTACAGTCTATGAAGGATTCAAATCATTCAAAGCATTATTTAACAAAATTCTAGATGAACTAAATCATGGAGATGAGTATTGGGCTTTTGCATTCAAGAATGAATATCGCTCACCATCAGCTTCAATATTCTTAAGTAATTTTCATAAAAAACTTGAAGATAAAAAAATAGATGATAAAGTATTAGGTCATACATCTGTAAAAAAAATAATAAATAAATCGTTTGAGAAAAACAAGAACATAAATATTAGGTTTACAAAAAATGAAACGCCTCTGGGAGTCATAATAATTAAAAACAAAGTCATAAATTTAATCTGGGGAGAAAGACCAACAGCTATTGAAATTACTTCTGAACAAATCTACAAACAGTATAGAAACTTTTTCTTAGAACTATGGACTAATGCAAAACCATAATTATTTTGCAACTTACAAAATTTATAGAATTTTGAAGTCTCAAAATAAGAACTTATTTTGCAACTTACAAAATTTATAGAACTTTGAAGTCTTAAAACAAGAACTTATTTTGCAACAATCAAAGTACTAGATAATTTAACTTCCGGAAGAGATCGAATCTTTTCCATTACAAAAGTTCCTGCAGCTTCAGGGTTATTTGCTTCTAATTTAGCAAGGATGTCCCATTCACCAAATAATACATGAGCTTCTTGAATTTCTTTTAATGATAAAAGTTCATCTAATACTCTTTGTTCATCACATTCTGCCAATGAAATTAACACGTATGCCATCATATTTAACACCCCTATTAATTATAAAGAAATACTTTGCTATTTTTTAATCTTCCGAATAAATGTTAAAAAAGCAGTGTGACCAATGTCTTTCATCTTAGGTTTAAGAATTTCTCCTCTAACATCCCAGACACGTTCCATGATTTCAACAGTTTTTTCATGTAAAAATTTATCATTTAACCCTGCAACGAATTTTTGTGTTTGAGTAATATTTGGCGAGTAAGAAACAACAAATCCACCAACTTTTAAGATTTGTTCAGCAGTCTTTAAAGCTCTCCAAGGTTCAGGAACATCAAGAACGAAAACATCAATATTTTTTTCGTCAACTCCTTTGTAAACATCGCCTTTTTTTACTTCAACATTTTTTAAATTTAGAGTTTCAATATTTTTCTTTGCAACTTCTAAATGTGCATCATTAACATCATAAGAAACAACTTTTTTTACAAGCATACCTAAGAACGAAGATACTGCACCAGAACCTGCGCCTGCATCTAAAACAAATGAATCTTTAGTAAGGCCTGTATAAGTAATAATTGCACCAATATCTTTTAAGGTAATAATTTGAGCTAATCTTTTTATTTGCTTGTAATGATCAATAAAAACAGGATTTAAGATGATGAATTCTTCTTTACCTGATTTTATAGTTGAACCAGCTATTTTTTTCAAATCCTTTTCTTTAATCATGCCATATTGAGTGCTAAAATCTTTATCATCATCAACATAATGTTTTTCAAACTTGGAAAGTCTGATACTTCGACCATCAACAGTAGTTTTTCTCTCTTGTTTGATAAGAATTTTTTTTGCCATATTAAGATAAAAAGCGGGAGAAGGGATTTGAACCCTCAACCTAGCGCTTTGCAGGCGCTCGCCTTAGCCGTTTGGCCACTCCCGCGATAAAGAAAACGAACGAGGTTGGTTTTATAAATCTTACTCCTAAAGAAGCTTAAGGATAATTGTACAAATATTCTTCAACTAACATTATTTTATCTGTTTTAAACCTATAACTAGAAACATCAAAGTAATTTTGTCCTGCTAAACAATCAAATATTCTAGTCTCAATACCATGTTTATCCCACATATACTTTTTCAAAGTTCTAGCAGAACCTAATCTTTTAGCAACCCACAAACCACCACTATCAGCATTATCAGGAGTAAATTCTTCTTCTATATTAGTCCAGTCATTCAATACATATTCTAATCGTTTTTCTTCAGGACAATTTCTTAAGCCAACAGAAACTAAATCCTTAGTTAGAACTTTATAGCCTGTTGGTAACCATAATCCTTCATGTTTTTGAAAATTGATTGGGACTTCTTTAACCATTTTTCTTTAGAAGCAGTAGCAAGACTGCTTAATCGTCTCACCTTTTTTTTTAATAAAAAAAATGGGCCAAGAGGGATTCGAACCCTCGATCTACAGCTTAGAAGGCTGTCGCCCTATCCAGGCTAGGCTATAGGCCCATGAAGAATTAGATTTTACTTCTGTTTTTAAAGCTTTTCTCTATTTAGAGAGATTTTTTTTTAAAGAGAATCATATATTTCTGGAATTTGATCAATTCGTTCTAAAGTAATAACTTTTTCTGGTAAGCTTATTCCATTATGTTGTCTTTCATAACCCCAAGTTTCACATGGAATATAAATAACTTTTATTCCTGCTTCAAGTGCAGGGTTAACATCACTTCTAATTGAGTTTCCAACTTTGTAAACTAACTCTTTGTCCCAGTCTCCAATTATATCTAAAAATCCTTTTGTACTTTTTAGTCCGACAATATGAATTTCATCAAAATATTGAGCGATATTATTTACTTCTATTTTTTTTTGTTGAACTCTTTCATCGCCCTTAGTATATAAAACGTTTTTATCGCCTTTGGTTTTAATAAATTCTAATACCTCAATAGCTCCAGAAATTAAACCTTGTTCTTTATATCTTTCTTCAGAAAAAGCTTTCATTCCAATATTATACATTGCTTCTTGATGTTTCTCTTCTATTGGAATTCCTGCTTCTTGACATAAAGTTTCATAAGTCATTCTAAAACTTGTTGGAAATCTTTCCATTTTAAAACCGATAGTTTTAACGTTTTGCATATCAATTTCTTCTTCTAAATCTAAAATTGTTTTCGGATTAGGAGATTTTGGTCCTAAAACATTAAGTATGTATGTTAGCATTTCAACAATAGGATAAGAATAATCGTGTTGATTCCATGCTAATGTATCATCATAGTCAAAAATAAATTTCTTTTTCATAATAAAACCCCTATTATTTAGAAATCTAGACGATAAGATTTCTCTATCTCGCCTCTTTTTAAGTTTAGTAATACGCTTTCATATTTAAACTTATTTCTTAATTTTTTTTTCTTTTTGAATTTTATGAAAGTAAATATTCTCTAAAGATTAATAAATAAAATTTAATTCCTAATTTTTAATGAAAAATATTCAAGGAATTGAAGGTTTTACAAGAGGATTTTTAGATTTTTATAGAGTTTTTATCAAAGATTTAGAAAAATCAGATTTTTTTAAAAATGAGAATCCTGTAATGAACGAATCTGTTAAAGTTAAAGAAAAAACTCAGTATATTAGTTTAGGTGCTCCACTCCAACTATGTACTCCTCAAGATGAAGATATTACTTTTAGAGGGACTTATGAACCTCTTTTAAAAAAACAAACAGAACTTATTGATATTGTTGAAGGTTTAAAAAAAGCTAATGATGTTGATTGTAAGCTTTATTTTCAATTTTTAAATGGAGTAGGTTTGCCGCATTATGATTTGTTTTTAAATTCTATTAGATTTCCTGTTAGCGATTTTGATGATATTTATATAACTCCTGATTTTGATGATATGGGTGGAGCATTTGACCCTAGTTATGATTTATTAAATACTGTTATGTTGTCTTTAACTAATGATTTAACACTTGAAGGAACAGTTTGGGATAAAAATACTTTATGGCTAGTTGCTGAAAATCCTGACAGAAGAGGTTCAATTCAAATTTCAGATTCCATTGGTGATGGATATTTTTTTTATGATAAAGAAACAGTTTTTACCATGCCTATTTGTCGAAAAATTAGGTATTCTGATGGGCCAAAAGAAAGTTGTTATACAGGTTCATCAATCGAAGAATTTGTGAGCTTTGATATTAATGACGTTCCAAATGGCGCTTTAACAAGTTTTTTAGAATTAATTAAACCAATTCCGGATAAATATAGATAATTTTTGTTTAAATTCTGTTTTTTCCTTAAAATTTATAAATAAAAAGATAAACTCAAAACTTTAGAGGGATATAATGAGTGAACCTAAATTAAACGGAAAACGTTGGACTAAAGATTTTGAAAAACCAATTTATGATAAATGGAAGAAGGATAAAAGATATTCTTTTGACAAATCCGATAAAAAACCAATTTATACAATTGATACGCCTCCTCCTTATGTAAACATGCCTGTTCATATTGGTCAAGCTACAACTTATGTATTAATGGACTTCTTTGCTCGATTCAGACGAATGACAGGACATAATGTTTTATTTCCTCTAGGTCTTGACAGAAATGGTTTACCTATTGAAATGGCTGCAGAAAAAAAGTTTAAAGTTAAACTTACAGATATTCCAAGAAAAGATGCTGCAGGTTATTGTGAAAAAATATTAAAAGAAAGTTCATTAGCATCAACTGATACCTTCTTAAAAGCAGGAATTAGCTTTAATTCGTGGGAGCTAGGAAAAGAACCAGGAGATATTTATTATACTGATAGTCCTGAGTATCGATCTTTAACTCAAGAAACTTTTATTGATATGTGGAATAAAGATTTAATCTACGAAGATAAAAGAGCAAATAATTGGTGTCCTGGATGTCAAACAACTATTGCTGACGCGGAAATTGAATATGAAGATTTACCAGCTTTCTTTAATGATATAAAATTTAAAGTAAAAGAAACAGGTGAAGATTTAATCATTGCAACAACAAGACCTGAATTAATCTGTGCTTGTGGAATGATAATTTTTAATCCAAAAGATGATAGATATAAACATTTAGAAGGCAAAACTGCAATCACTCCTTTATTTGAAAAAGAAGTTCCAATTAAATCACATACAGCAGCAGAAATTGATAAAGGAACAGGAATCATGATGATGTGTTCTTTTGGAGACGTTACTGATATTAGATTCTTTAGAGAACATAATCTTGAACCAACTATTGCAATTAATAAAGACGGAACTATGAATGAACATGCTGGGTTTCTAAAAGGCATAAATGTTCGAGAAGCACAAAGAACAGTTGTTATGGAACTAGAAAAGAAAGGTTTGCTTGTAGGTCAAAAAAGATTAGTTCATAGAACACCAGTTTGTGAACGAAGTAAAGACCCAATTGAATTTATCAACATGGAAGAATTTTATGTAAAACAAATTGAACATAAAGATAAAATGCGAGAACTCGCAAAAAAATTAAACTTTTATTCTTCAAAAAGCAGACAAATAATGCTTGATTGGATTGAATCAGTTAGCATTGACTGGCCAATTTCAAGAAGAAGATATTATGCAACTGAAATACCACTTTGGTATGATAGAAAAAATAATTACACTGCTCTTCCGCCAAAAGGACCTTACTATCAACCTTGGAAAGAAGACCCTCCAAAAGAATGTACTGTTTTTGACAAAGACAGAAAAGAAATTGGAACACTCAAAGACTTTCCAAAAAGCAAATGGGTTGGCGAAGTAAGAGTTTTTGATACTTGGTTTGATTCATCAATTACACCATTATACATTATGAAATATTCAAGAGATGATGAATTTTTTAACAAAGCAAAACCTTGCTCATTAAGACCACAAGGAAAAGAAATTGTTAGAACTTGGCTTTATTACACTGTCTTAAAAGATTATCTTTTAACAGGAGAATTAATCTTTAAAGATGCTTGGATTAATTATCACATTGTTGACGATGAAGGAAAGAAAATGAGTAAGAGTAAAGGCAATGTAATTGATCCTCAAAAAGTCTTAGAACAATTCGGAGCAGAACCATTTAGATTATGGAGTGCTGTAGAAGGAAATCTTGACAGAACAGATTTTAGATGTTCATTTGACCGAATTGAAGGAGCAGGAAAAACTCTTGCGAAATTTTGGAATGTTGCAAGATTCATAAGTATGTTTCCTGAAGAAAAAGGAAAACATGAATTAATGGAAGTTGACAAATGGATAATAACTGAATTAAACATTTTAGTAAGAAATGCAAAAAAACAATTCGAAGTTTATGACTTTCACAACCCAGTTATTAAATTAAAACATTTCATTTGGGAAACACTTGCATCACATTATATAGAATTAGTAAAAAACAGAGCTTATAATGAAGAAGGAACATTCTCAAAAGAAGAACAAAACGGAGCTTTATACACTTTGAATTATTGCTTAGATACTTTACTTAAAGTATTAGCACCAGTTCTACCATTCATCACACATCAAATATTTAATGACTTAAGAGGAAAAGATGTTCATGCAGAAGAATTCCCAGAAGGAAAAGAAGAATTCAAAGTTGAATTTACAACTGCAGATATTGTTGAAGCTAATGGTGCGATTTGGAAGCATAAAAAAGATAATGAAATGAGTTTAAGAGATGAATTAGATGTTGTAACAATTCCAGAAATCTTAAAATCATTAGAAAAAGATCTTCAATCAATGCACAAAATTAAAACCGTGAAATTTGGTAAAGAAACTAAGATTTGATTTCCTCAAAAACAAAATGTTTTTGGGACACCAGCAGTGAACTGCGGAGTGTTTTTATTTTTTCTTTAAGTATTTAATATTCTTCTTAATTCTAAAATCTTTGGTGTTACTTCTTCTGAAAATCTTAGCGCTCTATTCTTATGATCAAATTCAAAAATCCATTCAAGACTTTTAACTCCACCAGAGTCTTCAGTATAACTACTAGCATCACACATATAACATATTAATAACAATTCAAAGAAATCTTTTAATGAAAGATTTGCTCTCATAGCCATAGCATTAATTTTATTTGCAGTAATTGTAACTGGAAGACCACCTCTTCTAATATAACTGCCAAGTGGATCACCATCAAGAATAACTAAAGAAATAAGTATTTCCTGATCAGAAAAATTCAATTGTTGGAGAACAGATTTAATTATTGGTAAAGTAAATTTATGTTGAAGTTTATTATTACCTGCTTTTACAGCATCAGGTTTTCCAATATCATGAAGCATGATAAAAGTTCGAAGGAAAGTAGTAGTCATGCCAGCAGGTAAAGTTTTATGAGAAAAATATTTATCAAATTGCGTTAAAACCATTATGTTATGTTGTTCAAGAGTGTACTTTTCCCAAACACCAACATCACTTGCAAGTAATTCACCAAAATCTTTTCTAAATAAATTAATTAAAGCTTCAATAGAATAATTTTTCATCACTGCATTTAAATCGTTTCGAGTAAAAGATAATTTAATTTTTTTATCATTTACATTAGTAAGAAAATCCAATAAGTGTTTTGCCAAATCATTAACTTGTTCTGCTTGAGTTTTTTGATCTTTTAATTGAACAGAATATTCGCTCATCATGTATTTAACAGCATTATGAAGTTTTTCAATTAAATGAACAACTGTTTTTCTTTTTTCTTCATCTTTAATAGAATCATGTAATAATTTTATATCTCTTAGAAAATCTTCAGAAATACCATTTAATTGTTCAACTCGAGCTTTATACCAAATCCAATTATCAGGAACAACACCAAATTTTCTTAACTCTTCAACATGGTTGTATAATTTGGAATTAAAAATTCTATGAAATAACATTAATGTATTTATGGATAGAAAGTATAAAAAGTTTTCTTAAAGTTTTTTAACAACAGAACCTTGTGGTGTGTCATCAATATAAAAACCTTTTTCCTTTAATTCGTCACGCATTTTGTCAGCTGTGGTCCAATCTTTTTCTTTTCGAGCAACTTCTCGCTTATTAGCGAGCTTTTGAATATCTGCAGGAACTGATAAATCTTCAAAAGTAATAACTCCAAGAACTGAATCAATTTTTTCCATAAAATATAAAACGATTTCTGCATCTTTTTTAGCTAAATCTAGTTTATTTATTTCTCGAATTAAATCATAAACAGAAGCAATTGCTTGAGGCATATCAAAATCATTATCCATATGCTCTTCAAATTTTTTCAAAGTAGAATCAACTAGTTTTTTAGCACCAGAATCTTTTCCGTTCATAACTTTTAATTTTCTAACAAATTCATTAATTCGTCCAAGCCCTTGTTTTGCTTGATCAATTGCTTCTTCAGAATAATCAAGCGGAGTTCGATAATGAGTAGATGCAAAGTAGAATCGATAAGTTTTTTCGTCCCAAAGTTTCAAAGCGTCTCTAATAGTTAAGAAATTTCCAAGAGACTTAGACATTTTTTCTTTATTAATATTTAGAAAAGCAGTATGTAACCAATATTGAACAAGAGGTTTTTTACCAGATGCTGCTTCCATTTGAGCAATTTCAGATTCGTGATGAGGAAAAATTAAATCAAAGCCACCGCCATGTAAATCGTATTGAGGACCAAACTCTGTTTCGGTAATAGCAGTATCTTCAATATGCCAACCAGGTCTTCCTTTGCCCCAAGGACTATTCCAACTAGGTTCATTTGGTTTAGCTTTTTTCCAAAGAGAAAAATCAGATGGACTCTTTTTATTTTCATTAATTGAAACTCTTGCACCTTCTTTTATTTGATCCATTGGTTGATGACAAAGTTTTCCATAATCTGAAAATTTTTCAATTTCAAAATAAACTCCATCTTCAGTTTCATAAGCATAATCTTTCTTTATTAAAGTTTTAATTTGATTAATAATAGCGTTCATATATTCAGTAGCTCTGGCATATTTAGTAACACTATTAATTCCAAGAGCTTTCATGTCAGCAAAATATTCTTTTTCAAATTCATGAGCTAATTTAATAGGATCTTTACCTTGTTCATTTCCCCTACGAATAATTTTATCATCAATATCTGTGATGTTTTGAACATAGTTAACTTCAAAACCCTTGTATCGCAGGTATCTTGCAATAACATCAAATTGAATGTAAGTTTTTGCATGACCAATATGACTTAAGTCATACACTGTTGGTCCACAAACAAACATATTAATTTTTTTACCGTTTATAGGTTTGAGTAATTCCTTCTTTCGATTTAATGTATTGTAAACTTTTAATGCCATCTTAATTAGTTACGTTTAGAATCTTTTTATATTTTTGCAAAATAGTCTTAGTTGATAAGTATCCAATGTCAAAAATAAGTATTGAAAACCAAATAAGCCAAAAACCTGTAAAAACAGAGACAAGTAAAGCAGTAATTTCTAATAAAGGTCTTAATTTAAAAGTTTTTTTTATTAATTTATTTTTAATTTTATTATTATCAACTAACATGTTGATTGCTTCTTCAAAAACACAAACTAAAGTAAATAATAAAAGGAATGGAATACTAATTTCTGGTACTCCTAAAAAGAATAAGAAAAAAACGAATGAACCAATGCCAAAATAATGTCCATGACCGTCAATCCTTCCACTTAAGATAACACCAATAACAGTTCCGAGCAATAAAGGTGCAATTAAAGGAACATTGTTAATTAATAAAGCAATAAAAAATCCGTAAACAACTCCAAAAATAATATTAATAATTTTATGTAATCCTAATCCATCATCTTCAACCATGTCAACTATTTTAACAAGTATTCCAACGATGAACATAGTTAATAAAATTGTTAAGTTATGCATTTCTTTTCACATCCTTAACAGCCAAAGCCATTAATGGGAAAATAATTGTAGCATCACCGTCAACGCAAACATTGTTAGCATCTTCTTTGATTTTGCTCCATGATTTTGCTTCTTTAGGTCTGGCTCCAGATAATGAACCATCACTTTCAGTTGCAGTTGTAACATAAACTGCGTAGTCAAGTCCTTCACGCAAGATGTTAACACCTATTAAATGATGTTTAGCAATTCCACCACCAAGAATAATGCCTCCAGTTTTTTCAGCGTCTATTACGTACTGTGCAAGTTTTTTCATATCGCCAGTTACATCGATTCCAAAATCAGAATTTTTTTGTTTGAAAAAGAAAACTTGTAAACCAAGAGCTCCATCAGTAATACCAGGACAAAAAATCGGAATGTTATTTTTAGTAGCCCAATAAAGAATTGAGTTTTCATCATCAATTGTTTTGCCAAGTTCATATATTAATTCAGAAGGAGAAATCATTTTACCAGACTCTTTTTGTTTCTCAAAAATCTCATTAAAAAAAGGAACTATATCATCTTCTAAACCCATATAATGTTCGTTCTCAACCAATATATTACCAATTCGGTTTATTCCTTTTTTATGAAGTTCAACATCGCTCATATTAAAATCACCAAGCTTGAAAGGTTTCTTTGATTTCATCAAATCCTCCTCGATGGAGCCTGTGCTAGTAATAATAACATCAACCAATTTATGCTTTACGAAATAAGTGAATAATTCTCTTAGCCCAGAAGATACCATGTTTGATGTAAAACTCATAAAAATAGTTGTTTTATTTTCATACATTTTGTTTAGAACTTCAACAGCTTGTGATAAATGAGTTGCTTGAAAACCAATAGTCTTGAATTTCTTTAATAAATCATTAATGTTTGCTTCTTTGCTTAAATCAAATCCTTTAATATCATCCATTCTAAATACCTCTTTCTATGAATTGTTTTTTTAAATTTTCTACATTAAACTCTTTTTTAACAATAGCTATTGCTTTCTCAACATCAAACTGTTTGCAAGTAAAAATATCAAGAGCAAAATAGCTCCTTGCAGGATAAGTGTGAATTGCTAAATGACTCTCAGCAAGAACAACAAAACCAGTAATACCATTTTCGGCTTCATCTTTTGGATGATTATATTTGATAACTTCTGGCTTACTAATAGTCTTCATACCAATTTCTGCAGGAAAGCTTTCTAAAAAATCTCTAATCTTATCTTCATTATCTAAGTTAGAACAACCTTCACAATCCAATATTAAATGTACAGCATGTCTTTTTAACATAAAACCACCTATGATGAAGAAAAAATGAACTTAACTACGAGCTTTAACAGCGTTCATAAAAGAATAAAAAGAAGGTTTCTTTATAAAGATTATTCTTTAACTTGATAAGAAATGATTTTATCTTCTTCTAAAATTAAAATTAAGTCTTGATTATAGACAGAATCTACTATTTTATCATTATCAAAATTGGTTAAACCTTTACTAAGAATTTTGCCATCTTTAATAAGTTTGTATTCGCCATTAAAAGCAAGAAATGCATTAGTTCCATTATGAATTGCAAAACCATTAACCTCATCAGGTAAAGGAGCTCCATCTTCAACTAAATAATCATTTTTTTTTGAAGTAATCATCCATATTTCACCATTTTGAATAAGTTGATAATAGTTTTTACCGTCTGTAAAACTTTCTATAGGAAAATATGGTTTTATTCCATTATATGCTTCTAATTTTGTATATTCAGAAATTTCTTCGCTTTGTGAAGAAATGGCGCAGCCAAGTAGTTCTCGAAAAGAAGGATTTTTTTCATTTACAAAATCATCAATTTTTTGTCCTTGAAAATAAACATCTGTTTGGTTAGAAGTGTTAGTCATAAAGAACCGCCCGTTTCCATCTAAAAAATCACAGTATTCTGTTCGAAATTTATTAATTATATTCAGATCTAAATCTGTTGTGACCATGATTGGCGAATCTTTAATAATATCGTTTATTTCTAAATAAAGAAAAGTACCATCAGTTCCCATCTCATAGAATTCAAAGCCATGATCTTTCATTAAATCCCTTACATGAATCTGAAGTAAAGTTTCTATTCCTTCTTGAATATATAATCTTCTACTTCCATTAGGAACAAAAAGTCTATTGCCAAGACTTATTCCCGGACCTAAATCACCAGGATCTTCTGAACTTAAAGTGATAACTTCTCGTCCTTCAATTTCAAAATCTAATTTTTTTGCAAGAAATTCTGAACTTGGTTCTTCAGATAATAAATAAATATAAGAATCAGTCAAAAAAATTTCATTAGCTTTAGGTATTTTGTGTTCTGCAAGTTGTTCTAACTGTAACATTTTTCATAGGAATCTAAAGAAGGTTATAAAGATTATCTAAGATTTTTTCTGTAAAGTTTAGTTTCAGGGTCATACTTAAAGAATCTTTTAGCAGTATGATCATAATTCGGTTTTAATTGTTTAGTACTAGTCATTGGTAAGTTTTGATCAGCTAAAGCGAATTTAATAGGTAGTAAATTCCAAACATTCATATCAGCAGACAACATGTAAAGCTCATCTTGTCCTGCTTCAATAGCATTATTAATCCAAAATCTGGCCATTGCATAACGATAGTTTAAACCTTGAGGTTTAGTCTTAGAATTGACTCCTTGAAGTTGTGTAATAACCCATGAATCTTTAGTTAAGTCTTTTGCTTTTGTTAATACTTCTTCAAGTTCTTTAGACACTTCATATTCAGGATAATCTTCTAACATATTGTAATAATCATCTAAACCTTTTGAGCAACTAGAAACAGCATAACAAGTACTTTCGTTCCATAAAGTTGCGCCAAGTGAACCATCAAAATTAACATCTTCATAAACATTTCTAGTAATAATATAATTCTCTTTTTTGAAAGGGATTACTTGGTTTAAAATTGATTCCATATGTTTTAGAAGTGAAAATATAATTATAAAGGTTTAGCAGAATATGCTGAATATACATTAATTTTATAATTTTAAGCAAATATTATCTTAAATGGAAAACAACAATTTAGAATATAAAATAAGAGAACAATTTTTGAAAGAACCTGTCGAGTCGTACAAAGTATTAACCTTCGGGGAACTAAAACCAGGTGAACAATACATTGGTCTGCCAATACCTGGAGACAATGAAGGACATGGCGGATTTATAGGGTCCTATTATATCTTTGAAAAAACAGAAGAGAGATTAGATAACTCAGAACTTTTTTATGATAATGCAAAAAGATTGATAGATGGAGTCTTAACTCATAATCCTGATTTTATGGCAATAATTAAAGTCAAATAATTAGAAACTAAGCTTTGCTTCTTCACGTTCAATTTGTTCTAAACTAGCACCTGTTGCAGGTCTGCTAGGACCAAGAACGCAACACATTTCAGGACCTTTAGAAACTTCAAAAGTATCAATCTTGTGAGCAATCTTAATAATTTCATTCTTGTCATAAGTTAGTAAAGGACGTAAAATTGGTATCTTTACAGCTTGATCAATTACAGAAAGGTTTTGTAAAGTTTGACTAGAAACTTGTCCAAGGTTTTCACCCGAAATTAGAAAATCACAACCTTCTTCATGAGCAATTTTTTCAGCTAAACGAAACATTAATCTTTTTGAAAGAACAAAATAAAACTTATGATAACAATCCTTTGTAAGAGTTGAAAGTTGTTTACTAATATTTTTAACAATGACTTTTTTTATACCAAGAATTTTCGCAGCTTTCTTAGATTTAACCTCTGGTTCATCATTAGTAAAAGGCTCGTTAGAAAAGTGAACTGCGATAATTTCAACTCCTCGGTCTAACATTAATTTTGCAGCAATAGGACTATCAATTCCACCAGATAAAAGCAATAAACCTTTTTTCATTTTAAATTATACACCTTCTTTGCAATATTTGAAATTTTATTAATATCTTTTGTTCCTTTAAAATAAATTGTTCCAAGACTTTGAATAACTAATTCTTCGCCATCAACTTTGATAACAATTGCAATTTTAGCGTCTTCTAAAACTTCAAAATTGTTTTTAATGAAATTCATATTAATACGCAAACTGCCTTTTGGTTTAACATTATAACCGACTCGAGTTTTGCATTTTTTAATAATAAACTTGTCTTCAGCAGGAATCTCTAAGTATTTGAAATTATGTTTATCACAACATTCGCAACCTTTCTTTTTGTTAACTTTAATTTTATCCAAAGTTAAATCCCAAATATCGACTCGAACCATTTTAGTTTCATAATCTTTATTTAATAAAATTTTCAAAGCTTCTACAACTTGCATTGAAGCAATTGTAACAGTTGCAGAACTCAAAATTCCTTCTGTTTCACAGTTTTCTTCACATTCACTGTCTTTAACAAAACAACCAATACAAGGACCTCCAGGAATAATATTCATCAAAGTTCCTTTAGTTTTAATTGCAGCAGTATAAATCCAAGGCTTCTTATTTTTAACACAATAATCGTTTATAACGAATCGAGCTTCAAAATTATCAGTACAATCCAGAACTAAATCTGCATCACGCAATAACATCTCTGCATAATTAGCATTAAGTTTTCGAGTATACGATTCGATTTTAACATTAGAATTAATCTTTTTTAATTTATTTTCAGCTTGCAAAACCTTAGGTTTTCCAACATCTTCTTCATCATACAAAACTTGACGCTGAAGATTATCTAGTGCAATAATATCATTATCAACAAGAATTAACTTCCCAATTCCAGCTCTTGTTAAAAGTTCAGCAGAAACAGTTCCAAGAGCACCAAGACCAATAATAACAATAGTTTTCTTAGCTAATGCTTTCTGACCATTTTTCCCAATTTCCTTAAGAACAATTTGTCTTGAATATCTCATCTTTTTTTACAAACAAAGAATGCGTGATCTTTTTCATAAGGGTTTAACTCTTTATAATCAACAATTGCTATATGTTTTTCTAATTCGATTCTTACTTCTCGGAAGATATCGCTGGGTCTTCTAGTAACATCAATACTTCTAGCTTTAATTGCAAGTAAACCAAATCCACCACTTTTCAAATAAGTATTACAATTTTTCATGAAAATTTCAACTTGATTTTTCTGAGCAATATCTTGGTAGACAACGTCTGCTTGAAGAACAACTTTATCTTTGTATTCTTCAGGATAATTAGCGTTTGCAATAACTGGAGCCATATTACTTCTTTGTTCACAAATATGAACTAAATCTCTTGCACTTTCAGGAGAAAATTCTAGAGCAAAAATAAACCCTCCTTTACCAACAATATCTGAAACAAATGAAGGTGTATAACCATGTGATGCTCCTAAGTAAAGAACAACATTGCCTTCTTTTAAGCCGATTTGAGAAATTTTCTTAATTAAAGCCGCACCAAGTTTACTTCTTCTAGGTTCCCATTCTCTATAAGCAATTCCTTTTTCAATTACGATATTTTCATCAAAATGAGACACTCGCTTTAACATGTTTTTAGTAAATAATCTATTTTTGTAGTCGACAAAAATATTTGGAAATCGTTTATCAATCGGCCTCATTTGAATTTTTCCTCTAATTCTTTTTTTAGTTTATCGCCAATAAAAACTCCTTTAAAATAATCAGTTTTTGCAGCTAAGCAAATTTTATCTGCAAGACTTCTTGCAGCTTTTCCTCGAATAGCTTTTTTAGCGTTTGCAACAATTGGATGCATTAAAATGTAACCGTGTTTTGGAGGTTTTGCACCAGTTTTTATATGTCTGAATAATGCTTTTTCTGCACCAAGCATTTGAATTTTAGAACTTGGCATCATAACTAGTTTTCTTAGTGAACCTGCTTCTTCTAATAGTTTAGCACCGACTAATCCGCCTGCTAAAGTCCAAAGATTTTTACAATAAGTTTTCATAACTTCATCTAAATATTTTGCTAGTTCTTCTCGTTCTTGATATAATGAATTTATTTTATTTGCAAGATTTTTAATTGGCTGTAAATCTCTTGGAGAAAGGTCTCGGCCCATTGATTCTTTTAATTTCATTTCAGTCATGATTGCTTTTTTATCTTTAGTCATAGCTAATTTGATAAAAGCTTCATTATCAGAGACTTTTTTAGAGAATTCTGGTAAATAAATTGAATACCAATCTCTTAATCGTTTAGTTAAAACATTAGTCATCTTAGCTAATTCATCAATATTATTAATTGCTTGAGAGACATAATTATCTTCATTTATGCTTTCACGAATGGTTTTTTTAGCTAAAGCGATGCTTTTTTCTCTTATTTGTTGGAAATTTTCTTTACTCATATTCATAGAAGAAGAATAGATACTTATTTAAAGCTTTATGGAGTAATTTAGTGCATGAGCGAGAAAATATCATCAAAAGATAAGCTTAAATTAAAACATTTTGTCAAAGAACTTGAAGGATATAGAGGAAGACATACAGAATTAGTTAGTGTATATGTTCCTAAAGACTATGATTTGAACAAAATAATTAATCACATTTCTCAAGAACAAGGAACTGCTTCTAATATTAAGAGTAAAGGAACCAGAGATAATGTAATAACTTCTCTTGAAAAAATGATTCAACATTTAAGATTATTTAAGAAAACACCTCCTAACGGGTTAGCTATTTTCTCCGGAAACGTAACTGAAAAAGAAGGCCAGCAAGATTTTAAGGTTTGGAGCATTGAACCACCAACTCCTTTAAATCAAAGATTATATCGTTGCGATAAAGAATTCGTTTTAGATCCGATTAGAGACTTGCTTGAAGTAAAAGAAGTTTATGGAATGATTGTAATGGATAGACGAGAAGGAGACATTGCTTTATTAAAAGGAAAAGTTATTATTCCGCTTGTTTCAAAACATTCAAATGTTCCTGGAAAATTCAAAACTGGAGGACAATCAGCTCAAAGGTTTGCAAGAATCAGAGAAGGAGCAGCAAAAGAATTCTATAAACGATTAGCAGAATATGTTAAAGAACAATTTTTAGGCTTAAAAGATTTGAAAGGAATACTTGTTGGCGGACCAGGACCTACAAAATATGATTTTGTTGATGGTAATTTCATAACTGATCAAGTAAAGCAAAAAATTATTGCAATTAAAGACCTTTCTTATACGGGAGATTTTGGTCTTCAAGAATTATTGGATAAATGCAGTGATGTTTTAGCTGAAGAAGATGTTATGGAAGAAAAAAAATTAATGCAAAAATTCTTTCATTTGATGGCTAAAAGTTCAGGTTCAGTAAACTATGGTCAAGATCATGTCATGGAAGATTTAAAATTAGGGTATGTAGAAACAGTTTTAATTTCTGAAGCAGTTTCTGATGAAGTCATTGAAGAATTTGAAAAAGAAGCTGAAGCTCTTGGAAGTGAAGTGGTAGTTATCTCTACTGATACAAGAGAAGGAGCACAACTTCGGGACATGGGTAAAGTGGTTGCGATTTTAAGATATGAAGTTCAAAGATAGATAATGACTTTTCTTCAAAAACCATGTAATTTAATTCAAAGATTTTTTATATTCTCTAATTATTTCTTTTATTTATGAATTTAGCAGAGAAAGCTTTCAAAGAGTTATTTCCAGAAAAATATGAATCTAGAAGGTTTGAAGTAAAATATTCAAAGAAATTCTCTAAATATAATGCTAATGTCAAATATAATAAGATTTTCATGCGTTTTAATCTCTCTTATGATTGGAAAGAAATTTCTGAAGAAATTCAAATGGGATTAATACAATCTTTATTATTAAAAATTTACAAAGAAAAAAATAAAACTATTAATCTTGATTTATACCAAAAATTTGTTAAAAATATACCTAAATTTTCAATAACAACAAAAGTCGATCCTTTTTTAGAAGAATCGTTCAATAGAGTTAATGAAAAATATTTCTACGGGTTTATTGATTTACCAAACCTTGTATGGGGACAACTCTCATTTAGAAAACTAGGAAGTTATGATTATTTAGCAGATACTATTACTATGAGTAAAATTATGATTGAAGACGAAGAATTATTAGATTATGTCATGTATCACGAACTTTTACATAAAAAATTGCAGTTTTATACTAAGAATGGGCGTAATTATCATCATACAACAGAATTTCGAAAAAAAGAAAAAGAGTTCGATAACCCTAATATCGACGAGAAATTAAAATCTTTTTTAGCAAGGAAAAGAATGAAAAAACTATTCAAATTCTGGTAAAAAACAATAAGATATTTAAATGAACATTTTTTCTATATACCTTAGCTAAGAATTACGGTGATAAATAATGGCAGAAGTCAAACATAAAAGTGTAGGAAGCTTACAAAAAGGTAATTACGTAGTATTAGAAGATGCTGCATGCATTGTTACAGATATCAAAATTTCAAGACCAGGAAAGCATGGTCACGCAAAAGTTAATTTAACAGCAGTTGGTATGCTTGATAGTAAAAAAAGAAATACTGTCATGCCAGGTCACGATTCAATTGAAACACCAGTAATTGGTAAGAAAAATGCTCAAATCTTAAGTGTTACAGGAAATTCTTGTAATGTAATGGATGTTGAAACATATGAAACATTTGATTTAGCAGTACCACCAGAACTTGATGGTCAAGTTGCAGAAGGACAAACAGTTGTTTACTGGATAGTTCTTAATGATAAAGTTCTAAAACAAATAAAGAGTGAATAAATAAAATGGTAAAATTTCCGGAAGCAGAAGCAAGACTTTTTGAAGACGTCTTTGTTTGCAGAAAATGTAAATCAAAGATTAGAACTACTAATCTAAGAGTTCTAGCAGGAAAAGTTAATTGTAGAAAATGTAATGGTAAGGCATTAAGACCTATCAAGAAGAAATAGTAAATATTATAAACTCCGGATTTCTAAAATATAATCATGAGTTTTTTATCTGCATTAATGCAATACAAATTTATCATACTATTCTATTTAGTTATAATACTAATAGTAGCTTTTAATAAAAAAAGATTTGATTTTCAAGCAAAATTCATAGCATTATATCGAACAAAGTTTGGAATTAACTTTATGGAGAAAACTTCTTCTAGATTTCAAGAATTCATAAAAATAGTTGGATTAGTTGGAATAGGTGTTGCTTATATTGGAATGATTGCAATTGTTTACATGGTATTTGATGGTTTATACAAATTAATCATGATACCAGAAGCACCAGCAGTTCTTTCACCAGTAATTCCAGGAGTTCCAATTCCAGGAAGCCCGATATTTGTACCGTTTTGGTATGGAATAATATCATTATTTATAGTTGTAGTAATTCACGAAGCAGGACATGGTTTAGTTGCTCTTGCTCACAAAATTAAAGTTGATCACACAGGAATTGTTTTCTTTGGACCATTAATTGGAGCTTTTGTTGAACCAAACGAGAAAACATTGCAAAAACAAAGCGATGTAGTTCAATATTCAATTTTTGCAGCCGGGCCGTTTGCGAATGTGATACTCGCATTTGTACTGTTACTATGTTTCACACTAATTTTCAATCCTATAATTGATCATTCTGTAGTACCTGAAGGAATATATTTTCAAGAAGTACAAGAAGGATTTCCTGCAGAAGCAGCAGGTGTACAACCAGAAACAGTTTATAACCTTGTAAATGGTCAAGAAGTTTTAGACACGACGAAATTCATACAAGTGTTGGATAAAGTGAGTCCAGGTGATGAAATAATCTTAGCAAATGAAAATTTAACACATACAATTATAGCAACTGAAAGTCCTGATGATCCAACAAGCGGTTACATGGGTGTAATAGGTATTCAGACAGAGCATCAATTAAAAAATCCTAAATTCCAAATAATATTTGATGTTTTTTCATGGTTCTATGGATTATTTCAATGGGTAATCTTATTGAGTTTAGGAATTGGACTTGCAAATCTTTTACCATTAGGTCCGGTTGATGGCGGACGAATGTTACATTTAAGCTTACAAAAAATTTTTGGTAAAGATAAAGGTTTGAAAATATTTTCAAAAATTACAATGTTCTTTATTGTGCTATTATTAGTATTAGTTTTTGTACCAATCATTAAAGCATTAATATAAACTTTTAAAAACTGTTTCTGATTCTATAAGTGTATGATAAGCGTTGTATTAATAGAACCTGAAACATCAGGTAATCTTGGAGCTATAGCCCGTATAATGGCTAATTTTGACTTTAAAGAGCTAATTCTAATTAATCCGAAGTGCAAAATAGATGAAGATGCAAGAAATAGAGCAAAACACGCACAAACAATTCTAGATAAAGCAAAAATCAAAGAGTTTGATTATTTAAAGAAGTTTGATTATAAAATTGCAACAACAGCTAAGCTTGGAACTGATTATAATATTCCTAGATGTCCTTTATCTCCAGAAGAATTTGCAAATAAAGTTTGCTCTTTAGATAAGAAAACAAAATTAGCATTAATTATTGGCCGAGAAGGGATTGGTTTAACTAATGAAGAAATTGCAGATTGTGATTTTACAGTTTCAATTCCAGTTTCAAAAACTTATCCAACGCTTAATATAAGTCATGCATTAACAGTGATTTTATATGAGTTATTTAAAAAATCTGGCGAAAAAAACACTGATGTAATTACGCCAATTTCTGCAATAGAAAAAAAACAATTAATGAAATTATTCAATAAAGTTTTTGACAAATTAGAATTTGCAACTCCTGATAAAAAAGAGACTCAAAAAACATTGTGGAAGAAAATTATTGGGAAAGCTTTTTTGACGAAGCGCGAGTCTTTTGCAATGATGGGTTTTTTGAAGAAGCTGCTTTAGATTCAAAATATTTCTTAACTTCTTTTAAGATTTTAGGCTCTGCTTGTTTTCCAAGGCAGTAATAAATTTTTTCAGCTTCTCCACCCCAAGAATAATTGCCTTGTTCTTTTTTTATTTTTTTGATGTCAAATTCTTCAAGTGCAGTTCCTTTCTTTAAATGATAATATATTACTCTTTGCGTAGCTTTAGGAAATAATTCCATGTATACTTTGTGAATTTCATATCCATAGCCTTGTTTCATGAAAAATAAAATTTCAACAATGTTTTGTCGAATTGAACTTAATACAGGTCTTCCTCTAGTCATATTCGAAAACCTCTGGTTTTTGAATATTCAAAAATAGTTTGATTTTTGTACATGATTATTTACAATACTGAAAATATATAAAAAGGTTTTTATTAATACGTTCATTTCTTAATAATATGAAAAATTTATTCGTGATAGTTCATGAAGAAGCTACAAAAGAAGACAGAATTGTAAGAAGAGAAATATTAAGAATAAAAAGAGAAGAAGAATTCGTTTTAGTTGAAGGGAACCCAACAAAAATTATGTATGATATTCCAGAAGGTTATCAATTGCTAGTTTGTGGTGCATATCATGGAAATCAAAATTGGGATAGTCGATGTATTGACGAACATATGAAATCTTTAAGAAGAAAAAAATTATTTCCAGAACTTTATTTGCCTGGTACGATTTCTTTAGATCCATAATCAATAAGCAGTTGTTCTACACCTATGAAAAGGAGTTTTTGAATCTCTTCCATAAAGCCATAAATAATCATTAACTGCTGATTGAATAACATTGGGATGAGTTTTATTAATTTCATCAGTAATTCTTTTTACAACTTGAACATTAGAAGATCTAATTTCAGTTTCAAACTTGCTTCCTTTTTTTAATTCAATCTCACTATCAATTAAATATGAAAGTTCATTGCCGTATTCAAATATTCTAAGGCTTCGTAAATGTGCTGGTTCAACATAATCTGCAAGAGCAGTTGTTTTACTTGCATCAATTAAATTAGGAAAGCTTTGAGCTGTTGCTTGTGCTCTTTTACAAAAATAAATTTTTTTCCCTTTGTATTCTGCAGTATCCTTAAATGAAGAAAAATCATTTACTATTAGATCAACAAAGTTCGCTCCATTGCCTTTTGCAGCATCAATCATATTTCTAAAATCTCCTTTGTATTTTTCAACTAGAACAGTTCCTGTATCCTGCAATATTTTCCAACGTTCTTGAATCATTGGCATAACGAAACTACTTGTAAGAACTTTAGTAACTTCTTCTAAAGAAATATTTGCTTTATAATTTGCATCAAGAATTGGAATTCCTTCTTCTTCTGCAGTTAATAAAGCTCCAATTAAACTCCAAGATCCTCTTTTGAATTTTTGTCCTTTGTAAGGTTTTGTCCAATATGGTTCTCCCCAATAAGAAAAACTAAGAGAATTAAATGTTAACATTAAATTAATTCTTTTTTCTTCACTTAATTCTTCAAGATTAAATGGGTTTTCATTTACCCACGAAAGATTATTAACTTTTGGAGCGATCTCTTTTGCATAGGCTAATAATTTTTCATTGTTAATTTTAACTTCTTCTGCATTATTAACTACGTATTCTGTACTTTCTAATATTTTTTCAAATGTATTCATTTAAATCACCTTCTTTTCATAAATAGCTATTTTATGGGCTATTTTTTCGCTTTGTACTCTTTTAGAAATCTCGCTTCCCCAGATGTTGTAAAACACATCTTGAGCGTCTTTTAAACTATTAAATTCGAAATAAGTATCAATAGAACTAACTTTAACAAATCCTTTTTCTTCTAACCAATCTTTTGTTTGTTTAGTAGTTGAAATATTAGGTTCTCGTCTTATAATTTCTTCAAATTCACATCCACCATCATTTTCAGCAACATAAATTGAACCGTTTTCTTTCAAGACTCTTTCTGTTTCTTTAAGAACTGCTAACTGTTGATCAATATCTAAAATGCTTCCAAGAACCCATGTTGCAATTGCTACATCAACACTGTTACTGTTTAAACCATTTTTTTCTGCAGATGCTTGAATATATGAAATTTTGTCTTTGTTTGTTTTATTTTTAGCAATTTCTAATTGGGTTTTTGACTGATCAAGACAAATATATTCTGAAACTAAAGGAGCTAAAACAGAAACATATTTTCCAGTTCCACAACCAACATCTAATAATTTTTTATCTAAAATTAATGGTTTTAAAAAATCTACAACCAGTCCTTTATAATCTTCTGCTTGACTAAAAATATTGTACATATTTGATTGTTCATAATAGATTTTACTGTTCGACTCTAATTTGTGAGTTTGTTGGTTGTTCATAAACAGTAGTAACGTTTTTTCAATATATTAAATCATCTATGAGAAATTTAATAATAATAAAGTTTTTATACTTCTATTCTTTAGTTTTATTAAATGTTAGATAAAATAGATCAAAAAATATTGTTAGCACTAATAAACAATTCTAGAAACTCAACAACTAATATAGCAAAGAAAGTAGGAATCTCAAGAGATGTGACTAATTATAGAATAAATCGATTAGTAAATAAAGGAATCATAAGAGATTTTACAACTGAAATAAGTTTAGAAAAACTAGAGATTGTTTCAGCGCTATTATTCATATCAATTAAAGCAGAAAAAGAAAAAGAATTTATGGATTATATCAATAAACAAAACTTCATTTCATGGGCTGGAACTCACATGGGTTTTTGGAGTATGGGAATGGCAATCTATGGAAAAGATAATGAAGAAGTAGAAGAAAGATTCCAAACAATAATAAAACAATACAAGGAGCACATAACAAATCATCGTTTTGCATTCTACAAAAATACAGCTTTCTTTACAGAAAAATATTTTGGAGATGTAACACTAAAACAAAAAAATATTTCAAAAGAGAAATATAAGTTAGATTCTTACGATAAAATAATTTTAAAGAACTTATCAAAAAATGCAAGAATTTCAAGTATGGAATTAACAAAGCAAATACCAATAACAGCGCCAGCCATAAGTCAAAGAATATCAAGATTAAAAAAACAAGGAATTATTTTAAAACATACTGCTTACATTAATGTATTTAAAATAGGCCTGTATCAATTCATATTTTTTATACAGAACAGAAACCTTGAAGATAGAAAAAAATTATACCAGTTTTTAGAATCACATCCAAAAGTATCGCTTTTACTTGATTACATAGGAGATCCGTTTATAGAATTCAGTATATTTGCAGACGACCCGTATAAAATAAGAGAGACTTTACAAGAAATAAAAGAAGTATTCCCAGATAATCAACTAGTAGATTTTTTCTTAACACAAGAAGATTTCATATCATTTGGATTGCCAGATTGTGTTTTTGAATAAATTATTTTGACATTAAACTTTCAATTGCAAATGCTGTAGAAATATTTTTACTTGTAAAATAACCATCTTTACTTCCATAACGATAAATACTATCTGTTGGCCAACTACCAGAAGGTTCTTGTAAAGAAATTAATTTGTCTAACTCATCTTTATTTTTAGAATGTAATCGGTTCATTATAGTAACCCTCATTGCAAGATCTAAAGGAAAGTCAGTAGTTCCAATTCTACTTTTAGTTTCTTCATATAACAGATCTCCAAATTTGCTTCTAAACTCTGAAAATTCCAATAATCTTGATGTAAAATAAAGAAATGTTTCTGGAGAATGATAATATCTGGATCCTTCTAAATAATCTTGACTTTTTAATTTTTCAAAAACAAATTCTTCAGAAATTTTAGTTTCATCTCTTTTTTTACAAAGATTAACAAAATGAAGAATGTTTGCTAAAGCAACATAATCAACCCTGTTTTCTCTAGAAGTTTTATCAGGATTAAAATAAATGTTAATTAAACCATTTTTATTAACATTAGAAACAATTTTGTTAGCAATATTTCTAATATCATAATCAGGTGTTTGATTTAATTTAACTAAAGTTGATAGAGCCCAAGAAGTAGTATCAGTATCTGAGGGTAATAATTTTTCATCTTCAAAAAAATGCGCAATCCCTTCTTCAAGCTGAGAATTAATATAATTAATACTTTTTTTAGTTAAGCTTTTCCAATTAAAAAATTTTAAACCAGTACCTAAAACTAATAATGAAGTTCCAATTTCTTTGGGCGAGATTACTAAAGATTCTTTATCTCTGGCAGAAGAGATACAACATTCATAAAAGCCATTGTTTGAAGTAGTTTCTAAAAAATCAAGTCCTTTTTTTACATGATCTTCAATCATAAGTAATGGAAATAAAAAGAATAATATAAACTTATGTTTACAAAAACTATAAATAACATTTAAACAAACAATTATTCATGGAAGATATCATATCACTTGTTGGACCAAGAGCTGCTGGTAAAACCACTTTTGGGAAAAAATTAGCTAAACGTCTAGGTTACGAATTTATTGATTTAGATATTGTAATGATGGAACAACTCAAGAGTTATGGAGGAATATTTGGTTACTCAGAAAAATATGGTTGGAGCGCTTATATGGATAGACTTCATTATACTTTAAAAAAACTTTTCAAAGAGTTAGAAGGGAAAAAAGTAATTTTAGATTTAGGTGGAGGAACAATTTCTTCAGAGTTTCCTCAGTCAGAACAAAATGCTCATCTTGTAAGAAGACATTCAAAGATTTGTTTAGTTCTTCCTCATGAAGAAGATGACAAGAATGTTGAAGTCTTAGTTGAACGAGAAAAAGAAAGATTAAGAACTAATGAAAGTCCTTGGGCGATTGGTTGGAGTGAAAAAAAAGTTGTTAAAAAAGTAATAAAAGAATATTTTGATAGATTGCCAAATTTTAAAAAATATGCTCATCATAATGTTTATACTGCTGATCAATCACCAAGAAAAGTTGCAAAGCTTCTAATAAAACAATTAAATATTGATTAATATTCTTTCGTTAAACATATATATGATAACTTTCTCCTTATATCATGACTGTTTATTCACATTCTAGACTTAATACATTTGAACAATGTAAACTTCGATTTAAGTATCAATACATTGACAAATTAGAACCGCCAATAAAAACTACTGTTGAAGGTTTCATGGGAAATATGGTTCATGATGCTTTAGAAAAGCTATATGTAGACTTAAAACATGGAATTCTTGCTAAGAAAGAAGATTTACTAAAGTATTTAGAAACTCATTGGAGAGAAAATTGGACTGAAGAAATTCTAATTGTAAGAACGCAATTTACAGAAGAATATTATTTTGATTTAGCTAAAAAATACTTTTCAGGCTATTATGACAAGTATTATCCTTTTAATCAAGCAGAAGTTTTAGGAACTGAAATTCTAATAACTATTGACTTGGATAAAGAAGGAAAATACAAAATGAGAGGTTATGTGGATAGGCTTGATGCAAAGAATGGAATCTATGAAGTACATGATTATAAAACTGCAAAAAACCTTCCAGAACAATATTATTTAGATAAAGATCGACAACTTGCATTATACACGATGGCCATTAAAGAAAAATATGGTGATGTAAGAGATGTAAAATTAATTTGGCATTACTTAGCACATGACAAAGAAATGATAAGTGAAAGAACTGATGAACAATTAGAAGAATTAAGACAAAAAACTATTAAAGTTATTCAAGAAATTGAAGCAACAAATGATTTTCCGCCACAAACATCTGCATTATGTGGTTGGTGCGGATTTAAACCAATATGTCCAAAATGGAAACATGAATTTCTTACAGAGTATAAACCTGTTGAAAAAGTTGAAAGTGTCAAAGGCACAAAATTAGCAAACGAATACGCTGAACTTAAAGAAAAAGAAAAAGAAGTTACAGAAAAACTCGAAGAATTAAAAGAAAAAATTTTAACTTTTTCAAAAACAGAATGTGTTGATGCAATATTTGGAGATAATAATAGAATCAATGTTTGGAGAAAAGAATGCAATAAATTTCCAACAAAAGATGATCCTGATTATGAAAATTTTATTGACATGGTACAAAAACTAGGGCTTTGGAATGAATTCTCAAAAGTTGATAGTTTTAAACTTGAAAAAGCTTTTGAAGAAGGAGAGTTTCATAATGAAATAAAATCTATTTTAGAAAAGTTTGCAAAAAAACAGTCTCTAGAAAGACTTTATATGAGCAAGAAATAATTATTTAAATTCTTCTAAAAATTTATCAGCAGTTTCTTTTGAAAATTCTGCATCATCTAATGAAACAGAATCTTCTTTAGATAATTCATTGATTCTTAGAATTTCTTTTTCTAAAGGAATCTCAATCATTGTTTTTAATACAAGAATCATTTCATGCATGTCTTCAGAATCTTTATTTAAAATTTCATTATATCTTTTTTTAAGAGCGCCAATAATTTTTTCAAAATTTTCTTTAACAATTTCTTGTTCTTTTTTACTTTCATCAGAAGCTTCAGCACTTGAGTTTTCAACTTTATTATTTTCAACATTTGTTGTAATTATAAAATCATCCTGTTCATCTTCTTCAAATAAATCTTTTTCAGGAGGTTTAGGAGGTGGTAACTCTTCTTTCTCTTCTTCAAAAGTAATACTTTCTTCTTCTTTTTCAGGTTCAGGAATTATAGATTCAATTTCTTCTTTTAGTTGTGAAATATCAAGTTCTTTTTCAGGTTCGGAAATCTCAACAGGCTTTTCTTCCTCAGTTTTAGTTTCTATTTCATTTTTAATTTCAGGAGGGATAGGAATTGGTAATTCTTCTTCTGGTTTAATTTCTTCTAATGGTTTAACTTCTTCTTCTATGTCAATAATTGGTTCTAGTTCCACAGCTTCAGAAATAGTTTCTTGTTCTTCAAATTCTTGTTGTTTATCTTCAATATTTTGTTGTTCAATAGATTCAATTTGATCTAAGAAAGCTAAATCTTCTTCAAGAGGAACTTCTCGAATTTCTTCTTCTTTTTCTTCTTCATCTTGCTTTTCTTGTTTTATTTCTTCTGTTGTTTCAGAATCATATGTTTCTAGAATTGCAGGTTCTTCAGGCCCTTCAACAATTTCTTCTTCTTTTTTCTCAATTCTTATAACTCTATTACAGAAAAGAATGTAATTTTTGCTCTTTCTTATAGAAATAAAAACTTTTAATGGTTTTCCAATATGATCTTCTGCTCTTTTAGCCAATCTTGCAACTTCTGAAAGTTCTTTATCATTTAATTTTATACCTTCATCTCTTAAAGGTTTTTTAGTTAGAAGGTTGTCCCTCAGATCTCTGAGAATTATTTGTCTTTGTGGATTTGGTTTTGAATTTTTAACTATTAAATCTTCTTTAGAAACAACAACTACATCTTTTTCTATTTCGTCTTCAAAATCTTGATAACCAAAATACGTTTTTAGAATAATTTCTTCTTCACCTGAATATGCAATTGCAGAGATTTCAGGATCAATCATTTTTTGAACAATTATTGCAGTTCCAATAGTAGTTATATTATTCTTTTTTCGATATAAAAGTTCATTAGGTGTGAATAATGAGACCCAAATATTTTTGATTCCTTGAAAGAATTGTTTTTTACCTTTAGCACTATCAATTACTCCTTCATTATTTTCAGAATCAGAAACATATGTTTGACTTGAAATTAAAGTGATGAATGGTTTTTCAATTCCAGAAACTAATTTTGAAATATTAAAATTATCAATGTCAATAGTTAAAGTTTCATATGCTTCCATTAATGAAATTTGAAACTCTTCACAAAATTCAATTTTGTTAAAAATTTCTCTGATTTTTTTGAAAGCTTCAACTAATGATTCTTCTTGTTCATAATTGATTTTAGATAAAACTTCATCAATTGCTGTTTGTAATTGGTGTTTTTCAATAAAGTTTTCTAAAGCATGTTTTTTTATAACAAAAGAAAAAGGCACGTTCATTTTTTTTTCAAAAAGTTTAGCTAAATCAACTGCTTTATAACCTACTTCTTCAACATCTGCTTTTGTTATTTTATTGAGGGTTAAAATATAGTCCATCGAACTAGAATAAAGGCATAATCGTTATTTAAACTTTTGGTTTTTATAGTTTATAATCTTTTTTTATAATAAAAACTATAATTTAAAAGAAAGTTCTTCTTTTGTTATCTTATTTTATAAGAACTTCAAAGCTTCTTCAACAGTTTTTTTATGATGAACTATTGCTTGAATAGCTTTAGTCATGCTGAAAGGTTTGTCGTGTTGCCAGATATTTCTACCAACAGCAAGACCAATAGCTCCAGTCTGCATAACATCATAAGTTTTCTGTAAGAATTCACGATCGCTTAGTTTATCTCCGCCAGAAGCAACAACTTTTGCTTTACCAGCGTTTTTAACAACCCATTTCCAACCTTCAATATTATTGTTATAATTAATTTTTAAAATATCCGCACCTAATTCTAGACCAAGCCTTGCAACATAAGCTAAAAGATCATTATCAAGTTTGTCTTCAACAAATTTTCCTCTAGGATACATCCAAGCAATTACAGGCAAACCATAGTCATGAGCTTTATCAACAATGCTTGCAAATTCTTGCATCATTTCTCCTTCGTGTTCACTTCCGTTGTAAATAGTATATCCAACTGCTGATGCTCCAAGTTTAATAGCTCTTTCAACAGTACATAATTGTCTAGAATAAGGTTCTAATTTTGTTAATTGAGTTTTTCCATTAAGTTTAACAATTAAAGGTATGTCTTTGTAATAATCTTGATAATATTTTTCAGCAGTTCCGTGTTGAAGAATAACTGCATCATAATGTCCTTCGAGTGCTATATCCATTAAGTAAGTTGGATCGCAGTTCTTAGAATTGAAATCTCTAGGTCCATGTTCCATGCCTTGATCATAAGCTAGAAAAATACCTCTACCGTTTTTTAGAATCTTATTAAGTTGAATACTCATCACTTCACCTCTCTTTTAAATTTATTAAGTTGTTTTTCCTATATAAATCTTTCTTCAAATTAATCAAAAAAATCATTACTTTTTTGAAATGTAGTTCATTTTTATAAATTAATTTTTTTTTTTGTAATCTTGTGATCGTCTTTTTTCAAAAGTTTCATCATTGCAGATTTTTTTAATAAAATATTTTTTGCACCATAATTTTGAATAATCGACTCGGAATTAATAATTGCCATTCTCAAACAATCTTCTACTGATTTACCCATAATTAAACCAGCAATAAAACTAGAAGCAAAAGAATCACCTGCACCAGTTGTTTCTTTAACTTTTAAACCCTTATTAGGTTTAACAAAATACAAATTTGAACCATCATAACAATGAGCGCCTTTTTTACCATCAGTAATAACAACATAATCCATATTATCTAATTTTAATCGCTCCATTAAGTCAGGAATAGTTCCTTTTCCAACAATTAATTCAGCTTCATCTTTATTTAAAATTAAAGCATTAATATTTTCTAAGATTGCTTTTAAATAAGAAAATCCTTTGTTAGCTAGAAAAGTATTAACATTAAAAGCGATTTTTATACTATTTTTATTAGCATATTTTATTATTTTTTTTAAGGTTTCAAAACTTTTGTTTAACATACTTGAACAATAAATCCATTTAGTTTTTAATTTGTTTAAATCAATTTCATTAATTCTTAAATCAGCATTACAACCTCTATAAGTTAGAATTGTTCTATCTTCATCTATTGAGTCAAGAATTACAGAATAACCAGACACTCCACCAACCGCACCTAAAAAATCAATTTTTTCTTCTTTTAAAACTTTAAAAATCTTTAAACCATTCTCGTCTTTACCAATTTTTCCAACATAAGCTGTTTTCAAACCAAGTCTTCTAAATGCAACTGCTGTATTGGTTCCGCCACCACCAATCATAAACTCTAATTCATTAATGATAATTTTACTACCAAGAGGATAAGCTATTAATTCTTCTTCACCAAACTTATTCTTAATTTCAATAAGTTCAGAATCTGTCTTTACAAATACATCAAGCGTATTAGAACCAAAAGTTATTATATCGTACATCATGCACCC
>ERZ889078.537-NODE-537-length-34333-cov-9.360815_pt1 | contig 34333 bp, 27 predicted proteins | sample MGYA00521266_ERZ889078 | MGnify/ENA primary metagenome ERZ889078 (study PRJEB32303, sample SAMEA104408618) | aquatic metagenome | biome: Brackish water; feature: Pelagic; material: water | place: Baltic Sea | collected 2014-06-16T06:34:00 | depth 76,534 m ...
CGAATACCGCGTCGCGACAGCTCAGCAGCGTAGTCGCGCAGCCACTTCTTGTGGATCGTGAACACATCATCCGCGTACCACAGCAGCTCAGGGTCGTAGCGCGCGACGATCGCCTCGACCTCATCGGCGACGTTTGCGGGCGAGCGGCGCCGATGGCTGTGGCCGTACACCGCGTGGCTGCACCACGTGCAATGAAAGGGGCAGCCCCGCGCGGTGATCAAGCTCACCGAGCCCTGACCATGATGTCGTCGCCAGGTGCGCACGTAGGCGTCGATGTCGATCAGGTGTCGAGCGGGGAAGGGCTGCGCGTCCAAGTCGAGCAGCTGTCGCCGCGGTACGTTGCGCAAGATCTCGCCGCTGCCGGCCACCAGCTCGCCCTGCGCGCCGTGCGTCGCGCGCGCACGCCACACCAACCCTGGGATGCCGCTGAGGTCATCGCCCGCCCGGCCGGTGTGCTGCTGCCAGAAGGCCGCCAGCTCCTCCAGCGTCTCCTCGCCCTCGCCAATCGCCACCGCGTCGGCGCCGTGGTCCAGGTACGCCTCCGCCCAGTTGCCTGGATCGGGTCCACCGACCACCACGCGCGCCCCGACCTGCTTGCAGGCCCGGATCATGGGTAGCACGCGCTTGCGTGTCAGCATGTTGGCGTAGATCCCGACCACTAGCGGCCGATGTTCTTGCAGCGCCCGCACAAAATCGCCAGCGCCCATGAACGTGCTGTCGAAGACGCCGACCGCCACCCCCTTCGCTTCGAGGTGGCCGGCGATATAGAGGATGCCAAGCGGTGGGTAGGGCCGCATGGTCTGGCGTTCGTGGGCATCGTCCCAGAGGTGGTAGCCGTGGGTCAGCAAGACGTCCATGTCAGGCGTCCACCTGCGGCGATGGCGCCGCCGCTTGCTCGGGGCTCTTGTCGCCATGGATCGCCGCCACGCCCACGTGCTGCACCAGCTGCAGCCGCCGCAACGCCCGCTCAGCGAGGGGCAGCGTGGCGCGATCGACGACCATGCGCACGGCCTGCCTGAGCGCCGCCCGGCCACTTGGCCATGCGCGTGTCCGCAGCCGCTGCCAGGTCCGCGCGCTGCGGTATTCCTTGTGGATCACCGTGTGCAGCTGGCGGTAGAACGCCGTCGTGAACGGCCCCTCGTAGAGCATGTCGAGATCGGCGGAGTCCACCCAGTTCTGCTTCGCACCCAGCTGGGTCGAGACCTTGTCGAAGAACGGCGTGCCCGGCAGCGGATAGCTCACCGAGATGCCAATGTCGTCGGGCTGGCACACACGCACCATCTCTCGGGTCAGCGCGATGTCCTCTGCGTCCTCGCCCGGGAAGCCGAACTGCAGAAAAAACGCCACTTTCACGCCGTGGCTGCGCAGCTGGCGGGCGGCGTCGTAGATCTGCGTCACCAACGTGCCCTTGTCCATGGCGTCGAGCACCTTCTGGCTGCCGCTCTCCGCGCCGATCCACACGATCTCACAGCCTGCCTCGGCCAGCGCGGCGATCTCGCCCGGTCGCAGCAGCAGGTCGGCGCGGCTCAGGCACTTGAACGGCCGCGCCACGCCGCGCGCCTTCGCGAGCGCACCGTAGCGCTGAAACCAGCCTCTCTTCAGGCCCATGATGTCGTCCATGAACCAGATGTGATCGGGCGCATAGCGCTCAACCAGCAGGGCCTGAAGCTCGACGATGCGCTCGGGGCTGTGGCTGTTGTAGCGCTGGCCCCAGATGGGTTTGGCGCACCAGTTGCAGTGGAACGGGCAGCCTCGTGTCGTCACCAGGTTGAGCGAGAACAGGCCGTGATGCGCCAGCCACAGCCGGCGATAAGGCTCGATGTCGATCAGATCCCAGGCCGGCACCGGCAGCGCGTCGAGCGCCTTCATCACTGGCCGTGACGGCGTCTGCGCGAGCTGGTCGTCGGCCAGCCAGGTCAGCCCCAAAATGGCCGAGAGATCCAGCTCCGCAGCGCTTTGACGAACCCGCTCCAGATGCAGCGTCAGCTCCCGCAACGTCGCGTCGCCCTCGCCGCGGATGACGTAGTCGGCCCCCGCATCCAAGTACATCCGGGCGTGATCGGTCGCGTCGGAGCTGCAGACCATCACGGTCGCGCCGCGGCGCTTGGCGGCCTGAATCATCGTCAACGCCGCGTCCCGCATGCGGGTCAGGCACATCTTCGAGAGGTAGTTGAAGTTGTCTTCGAAGATCACCGCGTAGCGCGGCTGCTCTTGGCGCAGGGCCTGCTCGAACTGCGCCTCGCTGTCGGCGAGCATGGCGTCGAAGACCGCGACGTCGAGCCCGAGCTCCCGCACGACCGCCGCCGCCTGCAAGCTGCCGAGCGGCGGATAGGGCCGCATCGCGTCGTAAAGTTTGGGGTCAAAACGTAGGAAGTAGCTCTGACCAAACAGCACATCACTCATGTCGCGCCACTGCAGTAGGGTCGGCGCGCCGTACTCCCTGTCTGCCAACCGCCGTGTCGCGGGCTGTCTCGGCGTGATTCGGCCCAGCTTTGCGCTTGCGCAGTCGCTTGCCCAGCACCTCGTCAAAACGACGCTCCAGCAGCCCAAATCGCTCGAGCGCGTCGCGATACCGGGTCACGATCAGGCCGCGATTGTCGCTGGTGTGCAGCTTCAGAATCCCGGGGCGCAGCAGCACATCCGCGTCACCGATCGCGGCCGCTTTGTTGCGAATCCGCCGGCCCAGCAGCGCCCGCGAGCCGCGCTCGACCAGCCACCACTGCGGCCACAGCCCAAGCTCCAGGCCGCGCCGCAGCAGCGGTTCGACGGGCAGCGCTCGCCACAGCTGCTCGCGCTCGCGAGACGACGCGTTGGGCATCAGCTGCGCCACCCAGCGGTTGTTGTCCACCATGTGCTGCAGCCACGCCTCGCCGACCAAGGGCCGCAGCGCCATGAGCTCATGACCCGTGAAGAGATCGCCGCCATCTGGCACGGCGACGTGCACCCGATCGACCAGGTAGTTGGCGCACAGCACCTCGCGGCAGCCGAGCACCCGCGCGAGCGTGATCATCAGCGCGTACACCGTCCACGCGCGGCCCTTCTCGGCGACGATGAACAAGTCGAGATCATTGTCCTGAATCGAGTTCTTTCGGCTGGTCCCGCCGGAGAACGCGACCATTCGCACGTAGGGAATCAACGTCAGCAAGCGCAGCACGGTGATGTGCTGCGCGATGAGCGCGTCGGTGCCGTGCTCCTGGCGCGCGCGATGCGCACACAACGCGCCGCGCCCGTGGAGGTGATAGAGGTCGCCGGTCCGCTCCATTTTGTCGCCCAGCCACGGATCGTCGTTCAGGTGTCGCTGCACGTCGGCGAGGCTCGCCTGCATCAGCAGCAGCTGGCGGTGGATCTCGTGGGCGTGCATCGGAAAGTCGAACAGATCGGCGTACAGCAAGGCGCGCAGAATCGCGGCTGAGAGTTCGTCTGGACGATGGTCAGGTGGCATCGGGACACGCTCAAGCCAGGGCCACTCGGAGCAGCGCGGGTGGTCGACGCCAGTGTCGCTACCCCCCTCCGCCCTTGGCAAGATCAGCCGCCGCAACCCCGCTGGATTCTAGGCCGCTTAGGACTTGAGAAACTTGGGATCTTGGTAGGCTGCGACGCCCGTGATTTTTTCGATCAGCTGCTCCGTGCGCAGCCAGAACTGGATCTTGTCGAGCGGCGGGTTCAGCCAACCGCTGGTGATGCAGTAGTACTTATCGTGCGGCGCGGTGTGGTGCACGTTGTGGTGCTCCACGTCGAGCACGAGTCGCGCGCGCTGCAAGGCCGCGATCACGGCCGGAACGTCGTCTTGGTGGGCCCACTTGTGGAACTGATTGGTGAGAAACACCCAGAACGCCAAGCTCACCAGCGCGGTGAACAGAAACAGCCCCAGCGTGGTGTCGACGCCGATCAGCCAGGCCGACGCCATCATCGGTACGGTCACGATGGAGTTGTTGCCGTTGGTCTCGACGAAGTCGTGATACGTCATCCCCTTCGGGTCGCTGTGATGCTCGCGAAACGGCTTGACGTAGTTCTGGCCGACGAGGGGCGTCTCCTCGGTGCCGTAGCGATCGGCCATCCAGTGCACAAAACCGGAGCAGAAGTCGGCGAGCACGTATCCCGTGAAGACCGCGGCCGCGATCCAGCCATACTGGAGCCCTTCGGCCACGCCGAGCGCCCGCCACGCCCCGGCGGCAACCAGCGCAAAAAGGCACGTAATCGCTGCGATCTCGATCGCGCGATGCGCTGGGGAATAGTCGTAGCTGGGTTTGCCGTCTGCCATCTGTTGGTCTCGTTTCTCCGGGCTGCGTCGCCAGCGCAGGTCACCCCGGCGCGCGTGCTCGGCAAGGCGGCAGTGTACCCTCGCAGGCTCACCTGTAAACCTTGGAGTGGCCGCTCAACAACCTATGGCGCGCGGGTGACTGGCCATAACGCGGCGCCGAACACCACCGCCGCCTATCGTCCGGTTCTCGGTGCCGTCTCGAATTGATCGTTTCATTCGTTGGTCGCAACTCATAGGTTGATCTCCGGGAGCGCGCCAATGGCTCTCATTACCCCGCGAGTTCAGATGGATCTCCTCGCCGCTTTCCGGCAACTCCAGCCCCTGACGCCCGGCCTACCGGAGAGCCATCGCCGCGTGGTTAGTGAAGCCGCGCAGCTGCTTTTCGCCGAGTTACATCGCATCGCGGGGCGGGATGTCCGTGGGTTCGGCTTCTCTGAGGCTGACCGCGACAACGTCGTGCAGACCGTGTTGTACAGGATGTTGCAGTCCGGCCCGCGCGGCGTGCGTGAACACGACCCGCAGAGCGCCGACGCCGTCTGCGGCTGGCTCACTCAGGCCGTGCGCAACGCCATGCGCGATCTCTTTCGCAAGCGAAAACATGTCGTGCAGCCGCGCAGTGTTGGTAAGGATGGACAAGAACACGACTGGTTCGCGCAGCAGCCTAGCGACGACAGCGTCGACGATGGTCTGATCGTCGAGCGACTCGAGCGCCGACGCGCGAGTGAGGTGGTGCAGCGCGCCCGTGTTCGGCTGTGGACCGTGCTTGTGCCACGCGCTGTCGCTCGCAAAGAGCGCCGTTCGCCGGGTGCCGGTGGGCGTCTGCATGTCACCTTGGAGGAGCTGCGCGCCGCGGTAGCGGAGGGGCTCGATGTCGGCGAGGTCGCGCGGCGATCGCTGGTCGCAGAGGGCATCCCCGCCGTCGCGCCGGCCCTTGGCAAACGCCGGACGGCCCTCGACAAGCGGTACCAGCGCGCGCGCGAGGCGATGCTCGCGGTCATCGACGAGGACGCTGACAGCGGCGCCGTTGTGGCCCTCGTCGGTAAAGCGATGGTCTTGGTCATGCAGGACGAATTGTACCTGCAACGCCGAGAAAACAGCTTGGTCGCGCGCAGTCGGACCGCTGCGATCGAGACCGATCCTCAAAGCCCACCGGGAGGTCCGCCGATTCGATAGCGCCGCCCGCGTCGACTGTCAGAGTCGCCGGCGTGCGACGTCATTACCGGTAGCCCAAGGAGGAGTTCTCATGTCCAGTCACAACGTCCGTCTCTCTCTCGCGCCGGAGGCGCTCACCCGTCTTGGCCTCGATCAAGCGCGTCTAGGTGACGCCGTGCGCGTGTCGCCGGCAGAGCGTCGCCAGCGTGCGCGCCGCCGCAGCTCTCGTTCACGGCGGGCGTGGGAGCCCGGTTTTGGCGGCGGCCTGTATGAGGAGACGTCCGACCCTGGCATTGACGTTGCCGGGTTTGAGCTGCGCGCCTGCAGGGTCGCTCACGGTGAGGTCTATCGGCTTATCTGCGACACCGCCGATGTCTCGGTCGACGTATCGGGCGCCATCGCGCCCTGGAGCCGCGATCCAAACGACCCGCGCGTCCTCTACATCGAGCCCGGTCCTGACGTCGTCTATCGCATCTCTCGGGCCGACGGCACCGGCGTCGTCGTCGTCAGCGAGGCCGGCAAGGGCGCGTTTGCCTATGGCTTCCGGCCCAAGACGGGCATGGTCGATATTCGTCGCCTGCTGCGCAGCGCCGCGACCTGCCCAGCTGAAGCGTGGCTAGGCGAGGCCGATCCCGATTGGCTCCGTGACCTGGTTCGCACGCGGGCGGCCCGGCAGGGCGCGTTCTCTGCCGCTGTCGCCGTCGGCGCCTGGATGCGCCTGCATGAGCCGGCCGCCGCGGCGCGGGTCATGAGTCTGGACGCGCTGCTGAGCGGCAACATCGACACCGTCACCTCCCAGCCGCTGGCCTGGTTCGAGGCGTTGGACCCTGAACACCGCCGCGCCGGGCTCTCAGGTGGGCTAAGTCACACCGGCGCGCTGGGCGAGCATCTGGACCTGCTGCGGTCGACGCTCGACGTCGATGACCGGGCGTGGCTCGACCGATTGCTCAGCGTGCTGCACATCCGCGATGATCTTGAAGGCCTGCGCACGCTGCTGTTACACACCGGCGAGGTGGATCTGCTCGACGCCGATCTCGCCGATTTCGACGCCAAGGGACGCCGCTTTCTGGGCTCGTTGCCGCGTCCGGTCAGCGTCTGGGACGACCGCCTTCGACGCGTGGCGCAGCTCGATCCGACCGCGTGGTGGGCCGACGTGGCGCGCGAGCGCAACCGCGATGGCACCCGCCCGCGTATGCGCACCCAGCACTAACGCAGCGCGCCGCCTCGACCCGTACCTGCGGCGGTAGGGATCGAGGCGGCGCGCGATGCCCGGCTGGCGCTGAACTAGAAGTTCTGACCCAGGTACTCGATGTTGACGTAGCTGGTCGTGCTGCCGCCATAGATCGCGTAGGCCGTGCTGTTGTCCGCGTTCGCCCTCGCCTGAAACTCAAGATACTGGCCAGCGGCCATGTACACCGTGGCCAATGTATTCTGCGAGAAGTACTGGTAGGTGCTGTTATCGGAGTCGTAGCTGTACTTCACCACCGATCCGTTACGAAGAATGCGCGTGTAGCAGTACGTGTACGAGCGGCAGTAGTTCTTGTAGAGGACCCGGTAGTAGCCGGCTTTCTTGAACGTGATGCGCCCGGTCTTGTAGGCGTCGGTGTGCCAGTACTTGTCGTAGCTCGTGCTGCTGGAGTCGCCTGTCGGTGGCTTGTAGGTGCTGACTGTGAAGTAGTCCGCCGCCGTGTTGAGCTCCGTCTTGTCGAGGCAGAAGAAGTTCCAGCTGCTTGAGTAGCGCCGATTGATGGAGCAGTAGCCCTGGTAGATGATCGGCTTGCTCTTGGCCACAAACCACCCGGCGCCGTCGCAGACCTGCAGGCCGTAAGTCGCGTTCCAGCGCAGCATGCCCTTGTTTACGCTGCTGCAGGCGTTCGTCGTCCCGATCTTCACGCCGCCTGAGCTGTACTGGTCGCCGTTGACGGCGATCTTCTGATTGCTGAGCGTCTGGATGGTGATGGACCAGGTCGCGATCCAACCGTCCGTCTTCTTCACGGCGTCGCAGTACTTGGCGTTGCCGCTGGCCTGAAGGATGCAGAACCCGTTGTCCAAGACCTTGAGGTTCCAGAGCCCCTGCGGGTTTTTGCCGATCCAGTAGCCGACGTCGCCGCTCTTGGGCTTGGCCGTTGGCGTGAACGTCTTCTTGTAGATCTTGCTGTCTTTGGCGCCGCAAGGGTCACACAGCTTCCACCCGACCTTCTTGTCGTTCGGCGGCAGGATGACCATGGAGACGACGCTCAGGTCGGTGTTCTCGACGTGCACGGAGACCGAGAAGGTCTGGGCCGTGCCGATGTTCGGGAAGGTGATGTTGCTGATCGCCTCTTTGCCCTGGAAATCGGGGATCGGCACCAACTTCTGGGTCGTCGTGATCGTGTCGACGAACTGATTTGAGATGAGGTCGTTGGAGATCTCGTTGAGGCCGTCCTTCGGCAGCGCCGTCGGGTCGAGCGCCGCGACGCACAGCAGCGTTCCGTCGGCGTTGATGCCCTTGACCACTTCGCCGGCCTTGGCGCAGCTGCCCTTGGGCATCTTGAGGCCGGTGAGCTTGGAGCCGTCGCCGATGAAGCCGGTGGCGGTGATAGTCGTCGCGGCGACGTCGCCGGTGAAGGTGCCGTTCTTCGCCTTCAGGCTGTACGCGCCGAGATCGACGTTGCCGTCGAACTTCAGCTCGTTGACCGAGACGCAGCCGGTGCAGGCCAGGTCGATCGCCGGGCCGCCCTTGTTGGTTGACGCCGCATAGTTGAAGCCGATCTTCGACGCCGAGATGCCGCCATTGGCGAGCGCCGCACCACCGACGCAGCTCGTGCACGCCAATCCGTTGGCCTGCTCCGCGACGAGGGCGAAGGGGGTCGCGTGCACACGCTGGCGGGGCAGCTCGGGGTCGGTCCCGATCGTGATGCCGAGCCACGCCTGCGCCATGCCGGCCAAGACCTTGGCGTCGAGGGCTTTGGTGGTGCCCAACGCGTACGCAAACCGGCCACCCTTGACGTCGAGCTTGACGCCAGCCTCGGTCCACGTCGCGGTCTTGGCGCCGAGCGCCGTGTAGAGCGAAAACGTCATGCTGTAGGAGCCGTCAGCCGCAGCGCCACCGCCGGCGCTGGTCAGCGCGCCTTCGATCGTGCTGGTCGTCGGAACCGCCGCGCTGGCGTCGACTGCGAGCATCGCGCACAGCGCCGCCGCGATGAGCGCTACGCTCGTTTTTGTCATCTTTCGCATCTGTGATTCACTCCGGTTTTAGGCGACACCGAAGGTCCCGCGTTCGATTTCTGGCCCCCATCGTGCCAAAATGTCGCACAAAAGCTCAAGTTACCTGGGTGAATCTCCCCAAACGGCGATCGGGACGACGTTATCACGGGCCAAAACTGGTCGCTCCGCCTCAGGAGGACCCGAGGCGGAGCGACGCCACGCCGAAGCGCGGATAGACCCTAGACGACGCCGGTCGCGGCGACCCTAGTCAGGAAGCGGCCCGACGTACTCGAACGTCACGCGGCTGTGTGAGCCGTTCGCGTTCCAGAGGTGCCAGTTGTACTGGTTGCCGCAGCCGTCGTGGTACGTCCACGGCTCGATGTAGTCACCGATCTTCAGCGGCGCGGTGTACTGAAGCTGATGCTGCCGCCAGCCCTGTGCACCGTTCACAGCCGCGTTGTCGTGGCTGCACGCTTTTTGACTGCCATTGACGCGGATAGCGAGGTCCTGCTGGCCACAACCGTGCTGAATCGCGTAGAATTTCATGCGGTAGAAGCCGGACACGTTAATCGTCAGCCGGCCGCTCGTGCTGCGCGTGAAGTGCGATTGGCTGTAGTCGTAGTCCACGCCGTTGAGGCAGTACAGGCGCCAGCCACCCTGCTGGTTGTGGCTCGTGCAGCCGCCGGACCAGATGACCGGCGAAGCCTTCGCCGCCACCCACTTGTACGAGACAGCGCCCGACTTTGGCCAGTTCTTGTGGCAGGCGCGCAGACCGTACTTCGCGTCCCACGAGAGGCTGCCGAGCGTCGCGGCGCTGCACGTGCCTGGCTTGCCGAGCGTGAGGTTGCCGCCGATCGTGGCGTCTTTGCCGAGGTTGATGCTGCCGGAGTTGTACTGGTCGCCGTTGACGGCGATCTTCTGGTTGCTGAGCGTCTGGATCTTGATCGACCAGGTCGCGATCCAACCGTCCGTCTTCTTGACGGGGTCGCAGTACTTGGCGTTGCCGCTGGCCTGAAGGATGCAGAACCCGTTGTCCAAGACCTTGAGGTTCCAGAGCCCCTGCGGGTTTTTGCCGATCCAGTAGCCGACGTCGCCGCTCTTGGGCTTGGCCGTTGGCGTGAACGTCTTCTTGTAGATCTTGCTGTCTTTGGCGCCGCAAGGGTCACACAGCTTCCACCCGACCTTCTTGTCGTTCGGCGGCAGGATGACCATGGAGACGACGCTCAGGTCGGTGTTCTCGACGTGCACGGAGACCGAGAAGGTCTGGGCCGTGCCGATGTTCGGGAAGGTGATGTTGCTGATCGCCTCTTTGCCCTGGAAATCGGGGATCGGCACCAACTTCTGGGTCGTCGTGATCGTGTCGACGAACTGATTTGAGATGAGGTCGTTGGAGATCTCGTTGAGGCCGTCCTTCGGCAGCGCCGTCGGGTCGAGCGCCGCGACGCACAGCAGCGTTCCGTCGGCGTTGATGCCCTTGACCACTTCGCCGGCCTTGGCGCAGCTGCCCTTGGGCATCTTGAGGCCGGTGAGCTTGGAGCCGTCGCCGATGAAGCCGGTGGCGGTGATAGTCGTCGCGGCGACGTCGCCGGTGAAGGTGCCGTTCTTCGCCTTCAGGCTGTACGCGCCGAGATCGACGTTGCCGTCGAACTTCAGCTCGTTGACCGAGACGCAGCCGGTGCAGGCCAGGTCGATCGCCGGGCCGCCCTTGTTGGTTGACGCCGCATAGTTGAAGCCGATCTTCGACGCCGAGATGCCGCCATTGGCGAGCGCCGCACCACCGACGCAGCTCGTGCACGCCAATCCGTTGGCCTGCTCCGCGACGAGGGCGAAGGGGGTCGCGTGCACACGCTGGCGGGGCAGCTCGGGGTCGGTCCCGATCGTGATGCCGAGCCACGCCTGCGCCATGCCGGCCAAGACCTTGGCGTCGAGGGCTTTGGTGGTGCCCAACGCGTACGCAAACCGGCCACCCTTGACGTCGAGCTTGACGCCAGCCTCGGTCCACGTCGCGGTCTTGGCGCCGAGCGCCGTGTAGAGCGAAAACGTCATGCTGTAGGAGCCGTCAGCCGCAGCGCCACCGCCGGCGCTGGTCAGCGCGCCTTCGATCGTGCTGGTCGTCGGAACCGCCGCGCTGGCGTCGACGGCAAAAAGTGCGCAAATGGCCGCGGCTAAAATCGCCGCCCTTTTTCCTCGCATGGGAATGAACTGCATGACGTTTCTCTCCGGGTGATGCTGAGACCGTGGCGGACTACGCGGCCGCGTTAGTAGTTGTCGTCCGCGCAGACTGCAAACTCTCGGCGGAAATCTCAAGCCCATCCAGATCTTCGGAGTCAGCTGACTGCGCCGCACCGCACCGCACCGCACCGCACCGCAGTTCCGGCCACCGCGCGACGATCGTCGCTTGCGCCTTGCCTCGCCCGTGCTTCACTCTCCGCACGTCGCTACCCTTCCCCATGGAATCGCTGTGAGCTCAGAGCCGCCACCCGCTCACTCGTCGTCTGAGATGCTGGCCCTCGCCGGCATTCGGCGCGTGGATTTGAACGCGACTGAGCTCGGTGCAGGCGCGCTGCTCGATAACCGCTACGAGGTGCTCGCGCTGATCGGCGAGGGTGGATTTGGTCGCGTCTACGCAGCGCGGGATCAACTGCGCGGTCGCGAGGTCGCGATCAAAGTGCTCGCGCTCGCCTACGGTGGCGGCGGCGATCAGGCCATCGCGCGCTTCGTCCGCGAGGCCGAGATCACGGCCAGTTTGGTCCATGGCAACACGGTGCGGGTGTTCGATTGGGGGATGACACACGACGGTCAGCTCTTTCTGATCATGGAGCGGCTGCGTGGCGAATCCTTGCGAAACCGACTCGACCGCGCGCGGCTGGACGGCAGAACTCTGGGCGACCACGAGACGCACGCGATCGCCATGCAAGTGCTCCAGAGCTTGGCTGAAGCGCACGCCTCCGGGCTCGTGCACCGTGATCTGAAGCCGGGGAACATCTATCTGCATCGCCTCGCAGGTCGCACCGAGGTGGTGAAAGTCATCGATTTTGGGATCGCGCGCCAATCTGGGAGCGAGATGACCCGCGCGGGCCAAGCGCTCGGCACGCCTACGCACATGAGCCCAGAGCAGGCGCAGGGGCACGTGATCGATGGTCGCAGCGACCTCTATTCGCTGGCCGTCGTGATGTACGAGTGCCTTGTCGGCGAGATGCCGTTCTACGATCCCGACAGCGCGCTTCTGACGATGATGATGCATGTCACCCGCCCGATCCCGGATCTGGTCGCCGAGGCGCCTGTGCCCGTGACCCAGGCTCTCGCCGCCGTCGTGGTGCGCGGGCTGGCGAAGTCGCCGGACGAGCGTTTGGGCGACGCCACGGCGATGCGCGCCGCGCTCAAAGCCGTCGGCTTACCCCGCCGCCCGAGCGCGCGTACGGGTGGCGGGCCGCTGCCAGCACGGTATTCGACGCCACGACAGGACCGGGTCGAGCGTCGGCTACCGAGGCGGGTCTCCGACGTGGTGTCGACGCGGGCGCGGCCGATTCCCAACGTGACGCCGATCGCGGGGCCGCCCAGCTCCGGCCCGCCCAGCTCCGGCCCGCCCAACTCCGGCCCGCCCAGCACACAGAGCCCCGGTTCAGGATCACCACCGGCGGTGCCGCCGTTCGCCCCCGTCACGGCGTCTGAGCCGGTCGACGTTGCCGTCGTCGCGTCCGGTGCCGGCAAAGTGCGGGGCCAGCGCGGTCGCATGCTCCATGCCGCCGACACGCAACGGTTGGTCGATCGCAACGAGAAGGAGAAGTAGGCATGGCGATCGACCGCGTCTCGGGGCCTTCGGCTCAACATCGATTTGATCGCGCTGCGCGCGCGCTCGCGCTGCGGCTGGACGGGCGTCCGGCGCACATCGTGAGCCCTGACGTCGCGCTGCGGCTCCTAGCTGAGGCCGAGGCGGCTGCCGCGGAGCTGGAGGCGAGCCTGACGGCCGGCGATCGCGGCGCCGCGGTGCCAGCGCAGGTCGCGCGTCAGCGCATCGCTGGCTGGCGTCCGGCCGTGGAGCGGGCTGTGTTGGCCGCCGAATCGGCCACGACGGCTGACGTCGCGCTCGCAGGGCTGCTCACGCGGGCGCGCCTGATGCTGCATCGCTACGCGCGACATTTTGGTGGTCAACATCGTGCTACGCGTGACTTGGGTCGGCTGTCCGAGGCGAGGGTGGGCCTCGTCGCGTTGACGCGAGCAGCACAACCGCTGGCGGCGGCCGCCACCGACGCAGATTTGAAGCAGGAAGCGCGCGCATTGCCCCGTTTCATCGAGTTTTTGGTGCAGGAGCAGGGTGAGATCACCGACAACCTCGCAGCGTCTGGACGCCTCGACCAGGCCAGAGCGCTCGGCGCCATCGCCGCCACGCTTGAGGACGGTTGGTTGGCGGAGGTGCGGCCCGTTCATCGCCTCGCGCGGCGTCCGGCGCTGCTCTTGCGATATCTGCAGTCCGTAGCGGAGGTCCAGGACCGGATGGGCGCGATTCGGCACGCCAATCTACCCGAGGCCCACGAGCGCGCCATCGCGACGGTGGCGGCGTGGCAAGCGCAATGGCAGGACGAATACGATCAGACCGTCGCAGCGCAAGCGCGCGCCGGTGACGTCGCCCGCCGTGTCGCGTTGGCGGACCACGCCGCGGCACAATGGCAGGCCGTCGAGGCCGAGTTGGCTGAGGGCGAGGCCGAGCCAGCGTCGGTGGCGCAGCTGCGGGCGCGGTGCGATCGCCTCGATGAGGTCCTGGTGCAGCTCCAAGAGTGGTCCACGGCGGTCGGTGTAGACGCGCACGGTGGCCCGGCGCTCGTCGACCTGCGCGACGCGCTGATCTGGCTCGGTCAGCGCTACGACCACCTCGCCGCGCCGGCGTAGCTGGAGCGGGTCGTCGGTCAGACTGCCCTGGGGTCAGCCTCGTGTACGCCGAGTCGCTCCGCGAACATCGCGAGGACGCGGTCGAGGGCTTGGCGGGTCGGGTGCCCAGCCTCGTCGACCAAATCCGCCGTCAACACCGAGTGAGCCGTGCGCGCGATGCCGTGGCTGTTGCCCGCGCTTGAGTCGATCTCGATGGTCTCGATGGTCTCGCCGAACGCGTCACGCAGCGCATCGAAACGCGCGCCGGGCACCAGATGATCGCCCGTGAATCGCAGCGCGATGGGGCCGCAACCCTGCTCTTTGGCCCGGCGCTGCGCGACACGCAGCGCCTCCGGCGAGATCTGCAGCGCCTTGGCGTGACTGGGCGAGATGACCAGCGGCATCGACGGTTGGCTGAGCACCGGCGCCAACACCGCCGGCTCGGCCATCATCGCCAGGGCGAAGTTGCCGGTGAAACACATGCCCACAAACCCGACACCGGGTCCGCCATGGGTTTGGTGCAGATCGCGCGCCATGGCCCGCAACCAGTCGGTGACCGGTGAGCTACGGTGCCGTGAAAAAGCGGCAAATTCCTTGCGTATGCACGTTTTTGCGAGCTGGTTGAGCAGGTAGCCACTCGAGAGCGCACGCCCAGGCACGCCGAAGAGGGAAGGCAGCGCCACGAAGTAGCCAGCGTCCGCGACACGACGGCCGAACTGGGCCACTTCTGGCGTGATCCCGGGCATCTCGTGGACGATCAGGATCGCGCGTCCGGCGCCGCGGCTGAAGACAGGTCGTGTGACGCCGTCATACGTGGCCGTGCGCTGGTCGAAGCCTGGAAGTGTCGTCGTCATCGGGCGAGCCTAGCAGTCGATCGCCGCGCTGCCCATCCGCCGGCGCCGTGGATCGCCTGCAGAGAGACGCCCCGTATCGCGCTGCGAGTTGCGCCAGACAGATGCGGCGCCTAGGCTCTCCCGCCCGACCAACCCCGAGAAGGAAGTGATGGTCCCTGGACGCCGCCTCGATTTTCCCGCGACCCGACGCAACCGCGAACCCATCTTTGCTGTGCTCGCCGCTCACCTGCCGCCTAGCGGCGTGGTCCTCGAGATCGCGGCCGGATCTGGGCAGCACGCCGCCGCGTTTGCGCCGCGATTTCCGAACCACAGCTGGCAGCCCACCGACCTGGACCCGGTGCATGTAGCCAGCATCTCGGCCTGGCGGGACGCTCTCGGCACCCCGAACTTGTTGCCGGGCGTCATCTTGGACGCGAGCTCCGACACCTGGCCCGTCACAGCTGCCGCCGCGATCTTCTCGGCCAACATGGTTCATATCGCGCCCTGGTCCGCCTGCGAGGGCCTATTTCGGGGCGCTGAGCGGCTGCTGAGCGTTGGCGGTGTGGTCATTCTGTACGGCCCCTTCCTACGTCGCGGCCACGAGATCGCCCCGAGCAACGTCGCCTTTGATCAGAGTCTACGCTCGCGCGATCCGGCGTGGGGTGTGCGTGAGCTGGAGGCCGTCGCCGCGCTCGCCGAACGGCACGGGTGTGTCCTGCGCGACGTGGTCGAGATGCCAGCGAACAATCTCTGCGTCGTCTTTGAGCGGACCCGATAGCCCTTACCGGCGGCTTTCGCGGCGTCGCCATCCTGGTACGCTGTGGCCTTGGTGCGAACGCACGCCCCATGTTGGCCGCCCCGCAGGTGTTGTTGATCGCCCAGGAGTCCGAGTGTGAGCGCCACCCCGCCGAATCGACATGGTGTCTACATCATCGTCGCTGCGTTCCATGAAGAGCGCGCTGTCGGTGATGTGGTGCGGGGCCTGCGTGTCGCCGGATGGCCAGATGTGGTGGTTGTCGACGACGGATCTGCCGATCGCACTGCGATGGTCGCGGGCGACGCTGGCGCTCACGTGCTGGTGCATCCGATCAATCGAGGGCAGGGCGCCGCGCTGCAGACAGGCATCTCCTGGGCCGTCGCGCAGGGCGCTGAGATCATCATCACCTTTGACGCCGACGGCCAACATCGCGAGGAAGATCTCGACGCCCTGATCGCCCCGATTCGAGCCGGACACGCCCACGCCGTCCTCGGCTCACGCTTCTTGGAGCACGCCGACGCCGTCCCGCTCGGTCGCCGCCTGCTGCTGTGGGGCGCCGTCTGGTTCTCGCGCGTGGTATCGGGTGCGCAGCTGACCGACGCCCACAACGGCCTGCGCGCGCTCTCCGCTGAGATGGCCACGCACGTCGACATCACCCTTGATCGCATGGCCCACGCCAGCGAGCTCATCGATCAGATCGTGCGCAGCGGGCTACCCTGGCAAGAGGTGAGCGTGCGGGTTCGGTACACCGAGTACAGCCGAGCCAAGGGCCAACGAGGCAGCGCGGCCCTGCGCATCGTCCTCGACTACCTGCTCGGTCGGATCTTGCGATGATGGATTGGACCCTCTTTCAACAGATCGGCGTGCCGCTCGCAGGCGTCTTGGCGGTGCTCTCCGCCGTCCGCTTGGCGCGAAGTCGCGGCGGCCTGCTCTCTGGTCTGTTCTGGCTCAGCCTCTGGACGGCGGCCGCGGTCGCCATCGCGTTCCCAGACACCACGACCCAAATCGCGCGCACGCTCGGCATCGCGCGCGGCGCTGATCTGCTCCTGTACTGTGCCGTATTGGCCGGATTCATCGGCTTTTGGATGCTCACCGTGCAGCAGCGTCGCGCCCAGCGCGACCTGACGATGATGGCTCGGGCCGTTGCGCTGCATCACGCCCGTCGCGGCGGTGATGCCGCCAGCACGGCCGTCTGCGCCGCAGTCGCCCCCGCCGCAGTCGCCCCCGCCGCAGTCGCCCCCGCTGCAGTCGCCCCCGCCGCAGCCGTTGGAGAGCCTTCATGAGCCCCGCCGCGACCCATCGAGACGTGACCCTGGTCATTCCCGGCCGCAACTGCGCCGAGTTTCTCGATGCCTGCCTCGGCGCGGTCGTCCCGATGCTGACGGGGCCGCATCTCGCCGAGATCGTCTTCGTCGACGACGGCTCGACCGATGACAGCGGCGACATCGCGCGGCGCCACGGCGTCACCGTCCTGCGCGGACTCGGGCAGGGCGCAGGCGCCGCGCGCAACCTGGGCTGGCGGCACGCCACCACGCCGCTGATCTGGTTTGTGGACTCGGACTGTGTCGCCGAACCCGACGCCCTGGACCTGCTTATGCCGCACCTCCACGACCCAGCGATCGGGGCGGTCGGCGGCAGCTACGGCAACATGCGCCCAACCAAGCTGATGAGCTGTCTCATTCACGAGGAGATCGTCGAGCGACACCTGCAGATGGGCGCGGAGGTGGATTTTTTGGCGACCTTCAACGTGATCTATCGCCGCGCCGTGCTGGCGCAGGTCGGCGGCTTCGACCCCCGCTTCGTCAAGGCACAAGACGCGGAGCTGGCGTTTCGCGTGCGACGCGCCGGGTATCGGCTCGGCTTCGAGGTGGCCTCGCGCGTCAAGCATTTTCATCTGGATCGGCTGCTCCCCTATCTGCGCGTGCAACGGCAGCAGGGCTATTGGCGCGCGTGGCTCTATGACGCGCACCCCGATCGTCTCAGCGGCGACAGCTACTCTGGGTTCGTCGACCACGTGCAGCCACCCTTGGGCTTGGCCGCGTTGTTGGGGCTGCCGCTGCTGATGACGGGCGCGCCGGGCGTCGCCGTCGAAGGCGGCGTGATCGCGGCGTTGCTCGCCTGCCAAGTGCCCATGACCCGCCGGCTGCTGCGGCGTACCGGCGACCCACGTTACCTCGCCTTCGCGCCCATGAGCGCGGCGCGCGCGGTGGTTCGCGGCGTCGGCTTTGCCCACGGCGTGACCGACGTCACCGCGCGTCGGCTGCTCGGCGGCGGCCCGCTGCGGCGCGCCGCGGCGCCGGCCTGAGTTCGCCGCCCACCATGGCTGAGTCGACCCCACGTCAGGTGCTGCTCCAACGTCTGTCCCTCGTCGGCGGGACGGGGGGCGGCGCGCTGCTGACGATGATCTGGATGGCTTGGGCCGGCCGCCAGCTCGGTCCCGCCGCGTCATCCGACTTCTACGCCGCCGTGTTTCTGGTCTTCGCGATCTACATGCTCGGCCACCCGATCAACGGTCTCGCCGCGCGATTTGGCGCGCTCTGGCGAGCCCAGGGCGCGCAGCACCAGATCTGGCCGCTCTACACCCAGCTTATGCGCGTGCTGCGCTGGATCGCGGCTCCGTGCGTGTTGATCGGCCTGCCGACGCTCGCCTGGCAGGCCGACTTGCTGCACTTTCAGGAGCCGTGGGCGTTGACGCTCGGGTTGGTCGCCGGTTGGTTGGCGGTCGCTGCCAGCGCCGGCCGCGGCGTGCTGCGCGGCGTGGGCCGGCTCACCGCCTTTGCCGGCAGCGTGCTCACAGAAGCCGTGATTCGACTCGGGCTCGGTGTCGCGCTGCTAGCCATCTGGCCCTCCGCCACCGCGGCGATGGTCGCCTACGTGGTCGCCGGACTGGCCACCGTTGGGCTCGGCGAGGTCCTCGTGCGCCGCGCGCTCCCTGAACGAGCGGCCGCGCTGCCTCCACGAGCGTCGGCCTCGGACGCCACCGGCCACCGTCGCGCGCTGCTCGCCTTTGCCGCGCCGATGTTGCTTATGGCGTTGTGCGACGCCGCCTACCAGAACCTCGATGTGCTCGTCGCCAAACGCGGCATGAGCCTCGATCTGGCCGGACAATACGGCGCGATCGCGACCCTGACCCGCGCGCTCGGCGTGTTGGTGCAGCCTTTTGCGCTGCTCGTCATCCCGCTGCTGACGACGAGTCACGCCCGCGGCGAGCGCGTCGGGCGGCAGCTCGCCGGCCTCACCGCCGCGTTCCTCGGCCTCGCGGCGCTGCCGATGGCGGTGTTTCTCTTCTGGCCGCGGGAGCTTGTCGTGCTGATCTACGGAGAGCCGTTCGCGCCAGCGGCGCCGTGGCTGGCCGGGCACGCGTTGGCCTCCCTCGCGATGTTCGTCAGCCTCATGCTGGCTCAGGCGTTTGCCGCCGTGGCGCGGTTCGCTTTTCTCTGGATCTATCTTGCAGGCGTCGTCGCCCTGGGCGTCGGGTTGGCGCTGTGGCACGCCACGCCGGCGGAGATGATCCGGGTCATGGTCGTCGTGAAAAGCAGCGTACTGCTGCTCATAGCGGTCTGGTGGGGCGTCTCGATGCGCCTCGCAGCTCGCAGCGCGTGACGCCGCTCGCGCCCCGGGCGAGCTTGCGGCACTCTGCCGCCCCCGGTTGACCCACACGCCCCAGCCAAGGATTGACGCTTGTCCCACGATCGCCCCGGACTTGACGCCGTCGCCGAACCACACGACGACATCCCCGCCTACGAGCGGCAGAACGCCTCCATGTTGGAGCGTCGCAGCAAGCTGGCGCCCCGATTCGCCCAGCAGATCGCGCTGACGGTCGCCCCGACGCTCGGCCGACCCCTCTCGGAGTGCGACGTCGTCGACATCGGCTGCGGCTACGGCCACACCGCCCACGCCCTCGCAGCTGAGGCGCGCTCCGTCGTCGGCATCGAGCCAAGCGCCGCCCTCGCCGCCGAGGCCGACGCGCTGGCTCGCGGGTCAAGTCGCCCGATGCGTGTGCTGCACGGTGGCCACGAGCGCCTGCTGGAGTACCCCGCGAGCTTCGATCTGGCGGTGATGGACAACGTCTTTGAGCACATCCCCGACCAAGCCGCGGCGCTCCACCACGTCAGCGTCGCACTGCGGCCTGGCGGTTGCCTCTACATGCTCGTGCCCAACCGCCTGTGGCCCATGGAGGTGCACTACCACCTGCCTGGCCTGAGCTGGCTGCCGGTGCCACTCGCCAACGCCTACCTGCGCGCCACGGGACGAGGCGAGGACTACACCGACGCCTCCTATGCTCCGACCGCCGCTGGTCTCATGGCGCTTTTTGCCGAGCAACCCAGCCTGGAAGCGCGGTTCGTGTTGCCAGGCGATGTCAGCCTCGCGCAGGGCGTCTCGCCGCTGTACCGACTCGGTGTGAAGGCGATCGGACGTTGGCCGGCCCTGTGGCAGATCAGCAAGGCCCTGCTCGTCGTGGCGCGTCGTCGGAGCCAACCGTGAGCGGTGCGAGCGGTGTGCAGCCCCGTTCCATGGCGCGGCAGCTCGCCTCGCTGTCCTGGCCCCTGATTGGCCTCAACGTCCTCAACGTGCTCGCGCTCGCCGTCGACACCGCCATGTGTGGTCGTTTGGACGGCGCCGATCAAGTGCTCATCGCCCTCGGTTTCTCGACCCAACTCATCTTTCTGCTCATGGTCGCCATGATCGGCCTGACCGTGGGCACCGTGGCCACTATCGCCCGGGCGCACGGCGCTGGCGATCGTGCGCGCGTCGATCACACGCTCGCGCAGAGCTCGCAACTCACGGTAATCCTGGGGCTGAGCATCGGCGTCATCGGCCAGTTTGTCGCTGGGCCTTTTGTGTCCGCTATGGGTGGCTCCGACGAGGTGCGCGCCATCGCCGTGACGTATCTCAGGCCCCTCCTGGCCGGAACCGCGCTGCCCTATCTCTCGATCCTCTACGCCGCCGCGTTGCGCGGGGTCGGCAACACACGCCTCGCCTTCGTCGTCGCTTTGGTCATCAACGGCCTGAACGCCTTCTTCAACTACGGCTTGATCCTGGGCCACTGGGGGATGCCCGCCCTCGGTCTGCGTGGCGCGGCGTACGGCACTGTCCTGGCCTACTTCTTCGGCGTCATCCTCATGATGAGCCTGCTGTTGCAGGGCCAAGTGCCGGCCCTCGGCCTCCGCGTGCGGCTGGTTGCCATCGATCGACCCATGGCCAAGGAGCTGCTCAGGATCGGCTGGCCCGCCGCGTTTGACATGGTGGTGCTGAACGCCGCGTTTCTCTCCATCGTCGGTATGTTGGGTCGGATCGACGAGCTCGCCGTCGCCGCTCACGGCATTGGGCTCCGTGTGCAAGCCCTCGCGTTTGTGCCCGGCATGAGCGTCTCGCAAGCTACCGGTGCGCTGGTGGGGCAGGCGCTTGGCGCTGGCAACATCGAGCGCGCGCGGCAGGTGTTGCGGGCGTCGGTGCGGCTGTCCATGGCGATCATGACCACGCTAGGCGCGCTGATTATCGCGGCGGGCGCGCAGATCGTGACGGTGTTTGACGTCGATCCGCTGTCATCGCTGGGCCAGTTCAGCCTCGATTGGATGAAGCTGCTCGGCTATGGCATGCCGATCGTCGGCTTCTACGTCGCCTACGTCGGGCTGCTCCAAGGCGCCGGCGCGACGCGTGTGAGCCTGCGCATCAACTTGATGACGACGTTTGGCTTCCAAATACCGCTGTCCTACTTCCTCGGGTTTCCCATGGGGCTCGGCGCCTGGGGCGTGTGGGCCGCCTTTCCGCTGGCCTTTTTGTTTAAGGCAGCGCTCGCCCATCGCGCCTACAAGACCGACATGTGGGCGGCGCTCGGCAGTCGAGGTCGACGATGAGATCTGCGCCTGTGCCGACGCTCGGCGCCACGGCGACAGCGCAGCTGCGGGACCCACGCGACGCTGAAGTTGCCCTGTTTCAGCGCTTTCCCGAGCTGATAGGGCGGCTGCCGTGGGCGCCGATCGGGCGGTATCCGACCCCGGTCGAACCCTTCCGACTCGCCGACGTCCCCCATGCGGCAGAGATCTGGGTCAAGCGTGAAGACATCTCGGCAGAGCGGTATGGCGGCAACAAGGTTCGCACCCTCGAGGGGCATCTCGGCCGTGCGCTCGCGCGCGGCGATCACACGCTCTGGGCTACGGGCGCGTTCGGTTCGAATCACGCCTTGTGTGCGGCCCTTCACGGCGCTCGCCTCGGGCTGGCGGTCGGGGTGTCGCTCTTTCCTCAGCCGCCCACCGTGACCGCGAAGGCGAACCTGCGCGCGACGCTGGCGACGACGCCCGCGATCTATGGGATGCCTCACGTCACCCTCCTACCCTGGGCGATGGGCCGTCTCATGCTGAGGCGCGGCGAGGCGGTCATGACACCTGGCGGCGCGATTCCAATCGGCGCGCTCGGCCACGTCAGCGCGGGCCTTGAGCTGGCCGGTCAGATCGCGGCGGGCCAGTGCCCAGCGTTTCGGCATCTCGTCGTGGCGGTCGGGTCGACGTGTACGAGCGCCGGCCTCGTATTGGGTCTGGCCCTCGCAAAAGCCCTGGGAATCGGGCCCGCCAGCGCGCCGCACGTGCATGCGGTGGGCATCGGCCCGTGGCCGGTCACGTCCAAGGCCGCGATCTTGTGGCTGGCCCGCCGGACGCTCCGCCATCTCGAGGCGCTGCTCGGCCACCGACTGCCCGTCGCCGCGCGTGAGCTCGGCGCGGGCCTCACCACAGTCGGCGATAGGATCGGCAAGGGCTACGGTTTTCCAACGCTTGACGGAGCCGCCGCCGCGCGCGCGTTCGCGGCCGCGGGTGGCCCGGCGCTCGACGAGGTCTACACCGCAAAGAGCGGCGCGGGGTTGCTCGCGCAGCTCGATCTCGACGGGCCGCAGGTGTTCTGGGCGACCAAAAGCACGAGGCCGCTCGCCGCCGCGAGCGCCGACCAAATCGCGCGCGCCACCCCACAGATGCGGGCGTGGCTAGCGCGGCCGGAACCTACGTTGGAGCGCGTCAGATGAGCACGACCCACCGCGCGCCTCGCCGCGTCCTACACGTCGCGCTGCTTGCGCTCGTGGCGTTCAGCTGCGCCAAGCCGCGACCGCATCCCGCGAAGGTCGCGAGCCGGGCGGACGGCCAGGCGCAGACACCGACGTCGCCGGCCCCAGCTGCCACGCTGCCGCGCGCCGCGACGGTCGTCGACGGTGACATCCCGGTCGCCTCCACGGCCACCGTGTTGGGCGCTTGGGCCGCGTCGACGGGGTGCCCGTGGGCAGCGCGAGATGGCAGCGAGGTGCTCTGTTGGCGGCAGCAACACCATGAGGGTGGTCGCCTCACGATCGCGCTACAGCTGCTGCGGGCCCCCGGCACGGAGGTGCGTCGCTACGTCCTCTATGACGCCGGCGCGCCGGGCTTTGAGCCAGCGGCGGTGCGTGTCAGCGCTGTCGCCTCGGCCAACGCCTGGATCGCAGCGCGTGGCGCCCGGCGTGGCACGAGCCTGCGCACACCCGTCAAGATCACCCACAATCGCTTCACGCTGCTCTGGCAAGGCGTCCATTGGGGCATGCCACTTCAGAAGCCCCCGGCCATCGCGCCGACCCCAAAACTCAGCGGCAGAGAAGGACTGTGCTGCAAGTGGCAACCCGCAGACGCGACGCATTTTGCGCACTGCGGCCTCGTCGCCGTTCGCCTCGTCTTGGTCTGTGACTGGCATCGCGCTCAGCGGGGCGCCAACGACGTCTGTTTCGATTCGCAGTGGCTCGCCGGACCGTCGCCCCGTGGGCCCACCCACGCCGTTCATTTCATCCCGGTCGGTGGCGCCATTCCATGACACGACCGACGTGACCCGCACCGGTTGACGCGCGCGCATCCCCTTGCCAGCATCGGCGCGCTGTTGCGCCGCCCCACTCATCGGATGCGCGGCCGCGCCATCAAGAGAGGGGTCCGCTGACCCGCCGGAGGTCCCTGGCTATGACGACGCCCAAGTTCTGTTCCAGTTGTGGTGCCACGCTCTCCGCCGGCGCAAAGTTCTGCACTGAGTGCGGCACGTCCGTTCCGACGTCGGTCGCGGCTGCGGCGGCGGCGCCCGCCGCGCCCGAGCCCAAGCCCGCGGCTCCCGAAGCGCCGAACCTGTCCGTGCCGGCCGACAAACCGGCCGACAAGCAAGCACAGTCCGACGCCGCACCTGCGAAAGCTGCACCTGCGACGGCGGCAGTGGCCAAGAAGCCCTTAGCCGCGACGATGCTCGTCGGCGGCGACAGCGATGATGACGACCTCAGCGACTACCTGGACCTGCCCGACGATGCGACGGCGACCAAGAAGTCCCTGCCCATCGGCGTTTTTGCGTTGCTCGGCTTCGTCGCGGTGATGATCGGCGGCGGCGTCTTCATCAGCACCGATGAAGAGCTCACCGCCCGCTTTCGCTGCAACATCATGGGCGACCGCGCCGCCTGCGTGACCGAGGAAGACAAGCTCTGGGCGCTCGATCAGCAGGAGAAGAAGGAAGAGATGGAGCTGATGGCGCACCACTACGGCGCGTTTGATCTGAGCTTTACCCCGGAGGCGGAGTCCTCCTTCACGCTCGTGCAGAAGCGCTATGAGGAGAGCCGCGCCGACTTCGTCAAGCGCATCCGCGAGGGCGCTACCGACACGCGCACGTTTGCCGAGAAGAAAGTGGGCGTGTACTCCACCGGCAAGAGCGTCGAAGGCGTGATCAAGGGCCAGATCAAGTTCAGCAAGAACCCGGCGACGCCGGTGACATTCAAGCCAGAGCAGGGCAAGGCGCTGGTGCTGCCGCTGAGCCTAGCCGACCTGCCATTGCTGGAGCGCGAGCAGGTCGACGGCAACGGCAAACGACTCAACGCCTCCGATATTGAGAAGTTGGAGAAAGAGCGCGACGCACAAGGCGCCAACGCCAGGAAAGACCCGCGTTTCCGGGTCAAGACGAAGGCGCTCTCAAGCTGGATCTATGAGATCCACATCACGGCGACGGGCTTCAAGCCGCGGTCCGTCGTGTTCTACGAGATGCCGCTGCCGCCCGGTATCGACCAGAAGAAGCTCGAGACGGAGGGCGCGACGACGTTCCGCGCATTCAAGCGCCGTCCCGACGGTAAGTTCGTCATTGAGAACGCTACGTTTGATCTCCTGCCCGAGCCGCGCACGCTGTGGACGCGCTACATCCAGGGTCTCAAAGAGGTCCACTGCTTGCAGAAGACCAAGGCCTACGAGGCCCGAGACGAGCAGGGGCGCAAGGACGCTGAGGGGTTGCTCTGGGAGCAGAAGGCGTTCACGAGCGTCCTCATGGAGATCGCGCGCCAGAACGACGCCGACCCTGAGTGGATCAAATACAAGGAAGAGCAGTTTAAGGGCTACAAATGCCCGGAGATGGTCGGCAACTAGCCGCGTTCTCCCGCGTGCATGGGCCACGTCGGCGCATCATTCCTTGTCGTATGGGGCGGCTGCGTTAGCCTAGCGACCCATGCATCGTGCCTCCGACCACCACTGCAACCATCGCGACCGCTCGCAGCGCCGCTCGCTCGGCATTTGGGTCGCGCTGGTGGTGACGGTGTCCCTGGTCCCTGGCCCGGCCCTGGCAGAGGACGACGTCTGTCCGCCAGGGGACGTCGCAGCGATCCCCGTCGATCCGCCGAACGCAGCCACATACGTGCTGTCGTCGCTTGTGCGCGAAGAGCCCAAACTTCGGGCCTTGCAGGGCGCTCACCTCCATCTTCAAGACGCCAAGATCGCCTCCACGGCAGACGCCGTGCTGCGGTCCCCCACGGCCTCGATACAAGCGCGCACGCTCGCCCGCTACGCGCTCGTTCGTAGCGCTGAACGACGCGGCGACACCGCGCAGACGCAGCGGTGGTGGCGTGCGCTGGCCGCGGAAGGTCCCTTGGTCGATCGCGCCCGACTCGAGCTCGCCCAGCTGGCCGTGGCCCGCCACGATGTCGCGACGGCGGTCCGGTGGCTCACGCAGGTGCGGCCCAGCCATCCGGAGTTTCCGCGTTCGACCGTGCTGCGCCTGTCGCTGTCACTGGACGTCGGCGACCTCGCCGCGGCGCGATCAGCGCTGGCGGCGGTGCCGGAAGGCGCCCTCAATCGTCATGAGCGCGCCTGGTTGCGTCTGCGTCGCGGAGACCTTCGCCGCCGCAGCTCCGATCCGGAGCGCGCCGCGGCGGACTATCTCGCGGCCTGGCACGCCGAGATCGCGCCGTTCTCCGACGCCGCCCTGGAGCGGCTGTTCGTCATGGGCCGGGCGCCAAGTCGGCTCGATCAGGTGCACGCGCGCCTACGCGACCCGCTGCTGCGCACGACCAGACCGCGCCGCGCGGCGGCCCGCAAGCGCGCCAAGCTGCTGCTCGCGCTCGAGACCCTCGCCGTCGCCCAGGTCGGTTTGCCGGCCTACGCGCGCGGCCGCGTCGAGGCCCAAGTCCGCGGCACCCGCGAGGAGGCTGTGCGCTCGCTCCAGAGCGCCGTCACCGACGCCGACGATCCCATCCTGCGGGCGCATGCCCGCTATTATCTCGGCGACCTGTTGGGCCGTCTGAACCGTGACGTCGAAGCCATCGCCGCCCTTGAGCCCATCGCTAACAGCACCGGCGGCCACGAGATCGAGGTGCGCGCGCGCTGGCGTCTGCACCGTCTCTATCGCGCCGTGCGCAAGCCGCTGGAGGCCGAGCGGATGCTGAGCTCTCTCGTCGGCCCGGACGTGGATGGCGCCACTCGCCGGTCTGCGCTCTGGTCGTTGGCATGGCGTCGGTATCGGGTCGGTGATCTGCACGAGACCTTGCGTCTGCTCGATCAACTCGACCACGAGGTCGGCACCACCTGCACCACGGGTCGGCAGCCATGGCGGGCGCGTTTACGCTACTGGCAGGCGCGCAGCCTGGAGCGACTTGGCGACGCCGCGGGTTCGCGCAGTCGCCTCATCGACATCGCCGCGCGCTGGCCAATGACCTGGTACGGCATGCTCTCGCTCGACCGCCTCAAGATCGTCGCGCCGGACCAAGCCGCTGCGCTGTTGGGCACCGCGCCACCGTCGGGGCCGGCGCCAACGATGACCCTGGCCGATGCCAACGTCGCGCGCACCCCCGCGCTCGACGAAGCCATCTTTCTGCTGCGCATCGGCGAGTCGAACGCCGCCCGGACCAGCTTGCGCGCGCTGCTCGGCAACGGCCTCTCGCGCGGCGGGATCCAGCTGCTCGCTACCCTGTACCTTGAAGCGGGGCGCCATCGGTCGGCGCTCGCGGTGCTGCAGCGCTTCACCCGCAGCGCGATTCGACCTGAAGGTGGCGCGGTGACGCTCTGGCGGCAGGCCTTCCCCACTCCCTGGCTCAAACTGTTCGGTCGCGCCGCCGACAACGCCGGGATTCCGCGCTCGTTGCTGTACGCCGTCGCGCGCCACGAGAGCTCGTTTGTGCCTAGCGCGACCTCTGGTGCTGGCGCGATCGGGCTCGTTCAGCTGCTCCCGGCCGTCGCACGTCGCATCGCCGGGTTGTACGGCACGCGCAAACCCAGACCACGAGCCCTGCGAAAACCAAAGGTCAGCCTGCCGCTGGGCGCGTGGTACCTCTCCGAGCTGAGTCAGTTTCTTCGCGACAACCACCCGCTCGTGACCGCTGCGTATAACGCCGGGCCCTACGCTGTCCGCGGCTGGATCAAGCGCATCGGCGTGGTCCCGACCGACGTATTTATCGAGTCGATCCCTTATCGCGGCGCTGCCGCCTACGCGATGCGGGTCTGCACCACGGCGGCGACGTACGCGTGGTTGTACCCCCAGTGGCAAGAGACCGCCGCGGTTGGTCTTGGCCGCGCGCCGAGCGTTCCGCCGCTGCTCGGACCCTTCATGACCGGACCCGGCGGGACCGCCGCAGCGTCGCCGAGCGTCCCCGGTTCAACCGCCACCGTCGGCACGTCGATCGCGCGTCGCTAGGGCGCGACCGGCTGCCCCTTCTGGACCGCACTCTGCTATGGTGCGACCCGTGAACAGCTCTCCGACCCACGGCCGAATCCGCCAACTCGACCCCGCCGTCGCCAACCAGATCGCGGCAGGCGAAGTGGTCGAGCGGCCGAGCAGCGTCGTCAAAGAGCTGATCGAAAACAGCCTCGACGCGGGCGCGACCCAGATCACCATTCGCCTCCAAGAAGGCGGCCGCGTTGGCATCCAGATCATCGACGACGGCCACGGCATGGGGCCGAGCGACGCGCACCTCGCTTTTGCGCGCCACGCCACCTCCAAAATCGTCGACGCCGACGAGCTCATGCGCATCGGCACCTATGGATTTCGCGGGGAGGCCTTGGCGTCCATCCTCTCCGTCGCGCGCGTGGTGCTGTGTACGCGTCGCGCCGATGACGAGCTGGGCGTGCGGCTGGAGGGGGCCGGCGGCTGCGAGCTCACGGCGCGCGCCGTGTCCTGCCCGGTGGGCACCGACCTGCGTATTGACGACCTGTTCTTCAACGTGCCGGCGCGACAAAAGTTCCTGCGGACCGCCGCGACCGAGCTGGGCCACATCATCAGGCTGATCGACGCCGTCGCGCTCGCCCATCCGGGTCTGCGGCTCGAGCTTACGCAGGGCGGCCGACGGATCTGCTTGTACCCTGCCGTGGAAGGACTCGCCGAGCGCGCCGCGGCGGTGTTCGGTGACGAAGTCGCGCCACATCTCTACGGTGTCACCGGCGCGGAGGACTACGCCGTCGACGGTCAGCTGTCGGCCCCTTCGACGCATCGCGGCAGCGCTACCGGCCTGATCTTCCTGGTCGATGGCCGCCCGGTGCGAGACCGAACGCTTCAGCACGCCGTCGTCCAGGCCTACGGCGCCCTCCTCAGCAGTCGGCGTTTTCCCGTCGGTGTGCTGCGTCTCAGGTGCCCGCCCGGCACTGTCGATGTCAACGTCCACCCAGCCAAGACGGAGGTGCGTTTTGTCTCCAGTCAGGCCGTGCACCGCGCGGTAGGTCGGGCCGTGCGCGGGATGTTGATCGACACGCCGTGGGTTGAACGTGAGGTCGTGGGCGAACGCTCAGCGCCCTACGACCTACACACGCCTAGTCCTGCCTCTGCGCCGCGTGCGCCACGTGCGTCCGTGCGGCGCCCCAGCGGCGTGTCCAACCGCACAAACAGCCCTCCCCACGCTACGTGGCGCGGGGGAGACGCGCCGCGCCAGCCTGATCGGGCGTCCACGTCGCCGGCGGCCCTGGCTCCGTCATCCTTAGGCGCGGCAGGCCTCGTGCCCACGGCGACGCCACGCTCCTACGCGCCAACGCCGAGCCCGCTGATCGACGACGAATTCGGCGTATCAGCGCGCGAAGTGCCCGCGCAAACGGGCTGGTCGGGACGCATGTGCGACCTGCGCTACGTGGGACAGGTCGGTCGCCGCTGTCTCGTTTTTGACGACGGCGACGCCATGGTCCTCATCGATCAACACGCCGCCCATGAGCGAGTCCTGCTGGACCGGTTTGTGGCCGCCTTTCAAACCGGCGGGTTCCCGCGCCAACGCATGCTCATCCCGCGCGTGGTGCCGCTCGGTCCGACGGCTAGCGCCGCGTTGCTAGCGCAACCGGAGCTGACAGCGCCGCTCGGTTTTGAGTTGGCGCCGGCCGGCGAGCGGGCGGTGATGGTGCGGGCTTTTCCGGACGTGTTGCGGCTCAATCAAGTCGACGAAGAGATCAGGCGGCTCGCTAGCCTGGTGCTCAACGGCGACAAAGACGGCACAGCTGACGCACGCGACGCAGGCGATGAAGCCGATGCAGGCGACACAACCGAGGCACACGACAAAACCGAGGCACGCGACGAAGGCGAGACTGCGGCCGCCCGACTTGCGCGCGCGGCGGCCACGTTGGCGTGCCACGCTGCGGTGCGCGCTGGCGAGATCGTCACCGCCGCCTGGGTCGATGGCCTCATGCCCAGCCTCGCTGGCGTCGACTTGGCTGCGTACTGCCCGCACGGCCGTCCCGCCTTGTCGCGCCTGCCCCTCGATGACATCGGTCGGCTCCTCGATCCAAGCTGAGGCTCCACATGCGTTCGGCCAAACCGCGAATCGCCGCGATTGTCGGTCCCACCGCCTCTGGTAAGACCGCCCTCGCCGTGGCGCTGCGCCACCGCGGACTCCCCATTGAGGTGGTGTGCTGCGACGCGTTGCAGCTCGTCCGCGGGCTCGATGCAGCCACGGCCAAACCCAGCGCCGAGGAGCGCGCGGCCGTGCCGCACCATCTGGTAGACGTCATCGCGCCAACCGAGGCGGCCGACGCTGGCGCCTACGCCCTGCTCGCCGACGCCGCGATCGCCGACATCCTGAGCCGCGACGCTTGGCCACTGCTGGTCGGCGGCACCGGGCTCTATCACCGCGCGGTCGTGCGTGGGCTCGCGCAGCTGCCCGCTAGCGTCCCGTCGGTGCGCGCGGCCCTGGAGCTGGACGCTGCGACCCTCGGCATGGCCGCGATGCACGCGCGCCTCGGAGACGTAGATCCGGCGTACGCGGACACGACGCCCGTCGCGAATCGTCAGCGCGTGCTGCGGGCGCTGGAGGTTCACACCCTGACTGGGCGGGCGTTCAGCGCGTTTCACGCGGAGCACGCCGCGCAGGCCGACCGCTACAGCTGCGCGACCGTCGTGCTCGAACCCGAGCGAGAATCACACCTCCGACACGTCGCCGCGCGCGCGCGGCTGATGGCGCCCGACCTGCTCATTGAGGTGGCGCAGCTGCTCGCCGCCGGCTTGCAGCCGACCGCCCCCGGGATGCAGGCGCTGGGCTATCGCCAAGCCGCGGCGATGATCCTGTCGCGCGATACCGATCAAGCCGAGACCAGGACCGCTCAGGACGACAGCGACACGCTCACGGAGGTGCTCACCGTCGGCCACAGACGCTACGCTAAACGCCAGCGCACGTGGTTCCGCAAAACACCGGCCGCCCTGCGGGTGATGGCGCCGCAGGCCGACGTGGCGCAGGTCGCTGCGGTCTTGCGTCAGTGGTTTAGTTGACCAACCAGCGCCCTACACGCAGGACGGGCGACGTGTCGACCATGTCCTGCCACGCGCCTGGTTGACTGGCGAACCAACCGGCGCGCACGACCCAGTAGCTGACCATGACGACCAGCGCGCCCTTGACCAACCAAGCTGGATGACGGGGCGGCTGCAGCCCGCGCCACAAGCGCGCCACGGCGACGAGCCACCAGAGCGTCAGCCACGTAAACGCCGCTGGCGCGAGCAGGTTGTAGTGCATCGCCACGAACGGGTGACCGTGCGCGATCGCCACGAAGCCGCGTGTCATGCCGCAGCCGGCGCAAGGCAGACCGCTGCCAAGTCGGAATACGCAGATAATCGGTCCGCTCGTGATCGCGCCGTCGAACGCCGCGGCCACAAAAAAAACTGCTGGCACCAGCCAGAGCCCGGGGAAGCGGCGAAACACGCGGGCGGTCGGTCTCGACCAGATCCGCGGTCGGTCGGCGCTGGTACCGAGCGGCGTGGGCGCGGTCTGGGCTTGCGCCTTCGCTGGCGCTGCGTCGGCAGGTGGCGGCTGAGGGGGCATAGGACTCCGATGACGATGATCCGATCACGCTGGCCACCTCGCGGTCAACCGGTCGTAGGGTACACAAACCGACCTCCGCAGGAGACGCAACGAATCATCGAAGCTGGCGCCGCGTTCCCCAGGCCGGGACGGCGCGTCGCAGGTTGCGGAGGGCCCTGACCGAGACTACCCTGCGCGCTTGGTTGTGCATTTCCCGGGAGCACTGATGCGAGTTCGTTACGCCTTCATGAATCGGATTGTGGTCGTGTGCCTGTCGGCGAGCCTCGTCGCCGGAATCTTCGCCACGCCAACGCCAGCTGACGCGGCGGCTCCGACACGCGAGCAAGCGCTCAAACTCAAGCGAGCCGGCGAATCCGACGACGGCGCCGCGGCGCGTCTGAACGAAGAGGGCAAAGCCCTCGTGCGCCTCGGCAAGTACTATCAGGCGTTGGACAAGTTCCACGCCGCGCTGGTGCTGTTTCCGATCTCCAACGCGATCTTCAACGTCGGCTCGATGCACTACACGCTGAAGCAGTACGAGGAGGCGTTTCCCTATCTCGAGCAGACGCTCCGCGCCCCGCTCGCCCCTGAGCAGCGCGCGGTGGTGCTCAAGTACCGGGCGAACGTGCTCACGTTCCTCAAGATGTCCCACAGAGCCGTGATGGTCCGCACCAACCCGCCCGGCGCCAAGCTCGCGGTCAACGGCGTCGCGCTGCCCTTCGCGGCGCCGACGCGGGTGCTCATCCAGTTTGGCAGCGTCGATGTCACGGCGACTTATGATGGATTCATGGCGAAGACAGTCGTCGTGAAGTCCAACTCGGCCCAGCCACCGAAAGACCTCGTGGTGCGCCTCAAGCGCGAAGAGCCCTACTCCAAGGTCACCGTTCGGTGTCCCAAAGGAGCGGATATCTTCATCGACGGCACCATGAGCGGTTTCACCGAGACCCGCACCACGCTGCTGGTCGGCAAACACGTCGTGCGATGCGGCAAAACCAACCTTTCAGCGGCCTTCGAGCGCAACGTGGACGTGCTCAAGCGCTCCGATCCGGCGTTCACCAACACGTTCGACTTCGCTGGCGTCAAAGAATAGCCGTTCCTACGACTGTCTCGGCCGCGGCCCCGGTCTGTCTGTCGGCAGCCGCGCTCGCCGCCCGTGTTTCCGGTCGGCAGCCGCGCTCCCCGCCCGTGTCTCCGGTCGGCAGCTTCGCTCCCCGCCCGTGTCTCCAGCCGCCGGTCTCTGGGCCCCTGGGTGCCTGCGTGTCACGTCCGCGCAAGGCTCCGCTCACGGCGGCGAGCGCCCTTCCGGGTGGCGCCTCGGCTGACGCCGCGTGCGGTGGTGCCAGCAGCTGGCGCGGACGGGGTTCGGCGCGGCTCTCGCCGGCGCGTGGCCGCGGTCCCAATGTCGTGCCTGCCCACCCCCGTGATGCCTGAGCGTCGCCCTGGCGCGTCGTACGTTGACTCGGGGCCCCCGCATGACCCGACGCGCGTGTCCGCACGACGCCAGCGCCGCCGCGGTCGCCCTGGCGTGGCCCGACGGGCGCAGCGGGGATTCTAGGATGGGTGAGCGGCGGACCCGGAGCAGGCAGGCGGTCGAAGGGCTGCTCAGCGGCAGCGGCCTACCCGGAGGCCAATCGGCGCTAGTCCTGCAAGAAGTTGAACTCGACGCGGCGGTTCTTCGCCCAGGCCGCCTTATTGTGGGCCGGATCGAGGGGCTTGTCCTCACCATAGCCAACCGGGATCAGGCGGCTTCGCGCGATGCCTCGCTCCACAAGGGCCGACACCACGGACTCGGCGCGACGCTGGCTGAGCTTCTTGTTCTTCTTGTCTGAACCACGCTCGTCGGTGTGGCCTTCGACCTGGACCCGTACGTCGTTGCGCGTCTTGAGCGCGTCCGCGGCCTCGTCGAGGATCTGGAAGGACAACGCACCGACGATCTTCGCGGAGTTGGTCTTGAACCGAATCTGCTTCTTGAAGATGATCCGATCCTTCTCCACGACGATGTTCTTGTACTCCTTGGGCTTGGGCGGCGCGGCCTTCTGGTCAGGGCAGCCGTCGTCATCGTCTAGGCCGTTGAAGGTCTCAGGCTTATTCGGGCACTTGTCCTCAGACACCGGATAATCAAGCTTTCCGTCGCCGTCATTGTCGAAGTCTGGACAGCCGTCCTCGTCGTCGTAGCCGTCCTTGTCCTCGGGCACGTTCGGGCACTTGTCGAGCTTGTCGGGGATGCCGTCACGGTCGTTGTCGAGCTCCGGACAGCCGTCCTCGTCGAGGAATCCGTCCTTGTCTTCCGCTTCGTCTGGGCAACGATCCTTCTGATCGTGGATGCCGTCGCCGTCACGGTCGTACTCCGGGCAGCCGTCGGTGTCTTCGTCGCCGTCGAAGTCCTCCGGGTCGTCCGGGCACTTGTCGCCTGCGTCACAGAAGCCATCACCGTCGCGATCTGGGCAGCAGCCCTTCTTGTCTTTGACCGCGAAGACTTTGGCCGTGTGTTGTTTCGCCAACCGAATGTGCGCCATGGCCGAGATCGTGTCGCCGCGATCCGACTCTACTCGCGCAAAATCAATGTGAGACTCCGCAAGCGCGAGATCCCGCGGCGCGCAGTAGTACGCCTGAACTTTGGCCGAGCGCACGATCTCACTCATGCGTTTGGTCTCATCGGCGACCTTGCGCGACGAGATGCAGCCCGACAGCAACGCCACCGCGGCGAGGCACATCACAGCGACGCCACGGCGCAATGCCAAGCGACTGAGGCCGTTGAAGCGCCGCATCGGAGCGGCGCTCGTGGTCGCAGCGCCAGAGACGAACGATGGGCCTGGCGGTACCAGGGTGGCGCGGCTCATCGGCCACCTCCGCCGGACGGCGTGAAGGAAGGCGGCGCCTTTTTGCCCGGCTTATCGCCAAACTTGGTCTTGCGCTGGCTGCGCTCCTGCGCCAAACGCGCGACTTCCACGGCCTTTTCGCTCATGACCCGGCTGCGTCGCGCGTAGGTGCTAGCCTGCTCGTAGAGCCCGTGCCCCTGCAGCTCCTTGGCCTTGTGCAGATAGCTCGCCGCTTTGGTGTACTCGTACGGCGCATTTTTCTGCCCCTCCAAGCTCTTCACCTCGGAGAGGTCGTGCTCCGCGTCGCTGATGACCGAGGCTGTCGTCACCGGTCCGCAACCGGCCGTCGTGGCGAACGCCAGCGCGACCAGCGCCAACGACGCCAGCCGGCATGTGGCAGGGGTGTATCGGCATGCGGCAGGGCTGTATCGGCTTGCGGCAGGGCTGTACCGGCTTGCGCCTGCGATGTGCCGACTCGACGGACGAAGCGGTTGCGAGGACGACTGGGGCCAGCGATCGGCTTTGCGATGCTGAAGATGGTCTGAATGCGCGCGCATGTATGCCGATCTCCTGGCGGTCTCCGGGGCTGGTGCCGCCGGATCGTCCGGTACTTTCGCGCCCGGTCGAATCGGTGTCAAGGCAACCACCGGCCCCGCGCTCGGGTCGCGGCATCTGAGGTGTCTTTCCGTCACGTACCTGAGCTCAGGAGCGCTTGACCACACCGTACTTGGTGATGGCGTACAGCGCTCGAAAGCCGTCTTTTACCCCGATTTTCTTGCCTTCTGCGTAGGTCCGACCGTTGTAGGAGATCGGCACCTCCCACACCCGCACACCCATCTGCGCGATCTTCGCCGTCATCTCGGGCTCGATGCCAAAGCGATCCTCTTCCAGCACGAGTCGCTGCACCACGTCGCGCCGAAAGCACTTGTAGCAGGTCTCCATGTCCGTGAGGTTCAGGTCGGT
>ERZ889078.539-NODE-539-length-34282-cov-25.321208_pt1 | contig 34282 bp, 21 predicted proteins | sample MGYA00521266_ERZ889078 | MGnify/ENA primary metagenome ERZ889078 (study PRJEB32303, sample SAMEA104408618) | aquatic metagenome | biome: Brackish water; feature: Pelagic; material: water | place: Baltic Sea | collected 2014-06-16T06:34:00 | depth 76,534 m ...
ACAATATTAATCTAGTGAAACCGAAAAAAGATGATAATAAAGTTATCTTTGAAAACTCATTATACATAAACTTAATGACAAACTAAATCTATCTTATTTAATACTAATTATATAATGTTTGAATGTTACAATTAAACATTTATAATACTGCTTATAAAATTTAGCTTTGGGAAGCAATTTTAAGCAAAGAAATAATTCAGGTTAAAATAGATTTATAAGAGAAATTTTGGCGTTTTTGAATTTAATCAATATTAAATGTTAGAAAGTAAAACATTTGACTATAAATGAAAGCTATAATTAAACGTATTTCCAAATTGCTTCATCAGCACAAGGGTATTGATATTTTAAAATACAATGAATCCTTTTTAACGAAATCTATTGATAGAAGGATGTCGGAAAATCATTACAAGTCAGAAGAGGAGTATTGTGATTTTTTGGAACAAAACAAGGAGGAAGCTGATTCTTTTATAGAATTGCTTCATAATAGTTATAGTGAATTCTTCCGCAATTCCCTCACTTTTTCCGTATTAGAGCACATTATCTTACCAAAATTAATTCACAAAAAGAAAGATGGTAAATCAAAAGAAATCAGGATTTGGTCTGCCGCATGTGCCCAAGGGCAAGAGGTTTATAGCATAGCAATGTTATTGGAAGAGCTTAGAAATGGAGATAAAGAAAGGGTCAAGTATAGACTTTTTGCTACCGACAAGTATGATGTACAAATAAATAAAGCCCAAACAGGGAAGTACTCTAAATCTGATTTAAATAATGTAAATTTAAAACGCCTAGAAAAATGGTTTACTAAGCAAAACGATAGCTATACGATTAAATCGGAGCTGATGAAAAATATCGATTTTTCTGTTTTTGATTTATTGGATAAGAATTCTACTAGCCCATCAGCAAGTATATTTGGAGATTTCGATATCGTAATATGTGCAAATTTATTATTTTATTTCGAACCAAAAATTAGAGAAAGCATGCTTGATAATGTAAGTCGTTCTATTTCTAAAGGTGGTTATTTGATTACAGGTGAAGCAGAAAGGGAAATATTATTGAATCATAATTTTACTGAGGTTTTTCCACCATCGGGAATATTTCAGAGAAAATTAAACACAAACAAATAGAAGAAATAATGAAGAAAGTTATCAATTTTTTGTTTTTTGCAATATGTTTAAATTGTGTTATCACATTTTCTTCATGTTCAAATACCAAGGAGAATATGACTCCAGTAAAAATTGGAATTAACGAGTGGACAGGCTATGACCCACTCATTTTGGCAGATAAAATAGATCTTTTTAAAAAGAATAATGTACAAGTAGATATTGTAAGATTTAAAACTACAGAAGAAGAGATGCAAGCATTGAAAGATGAAGAAATTCATGGAGCGGGTTTTACACTCGATGAAGTATTTTCATTGGTCGCATCTGGTTTTAAAGGTAAAGTGGTATTAATTGTTGATTATTCTATGGGCGGCGATATGATAATTGGTCAAAAAGACATTAAAAGTATTGCAGATCTTCAAGGCAAAACCATAGCTTACGAAGGGTCTGTAGTAGGAGAGTTTTTGCTCAATCGGGCTTTGCAGACGAATTATATAAGAGAGTCGTCGGTGAAATTATCAAATATTAATGCAGATAAATGGCTTTCTGCTTTCAAAGAAAAAAACGTGGATGCTTTGGTATGCTTTAATCCTATTGCTAATGTTTTATTGAATGAACAAGAGGGCAATCTTTTGTTTAGTTCAGCAGATATACCTTTCGAAATCATTGATGTGCTTATATTTTCCGAATCATTCTACCAAAATAATAAAGCCGACATTAAAAATTTAGTCAAAGCTTGGTTCGATGTATTAACTTATATCAATACAAATACGATTAAAGCTGCAGAAATTATATCATCGGTCAAAAACATTAGTCCCGAAGAATATACACAGGGACAGAAAGGCTTGATAGCACCTAATCTAAAAGCCAATAAGTCCAACTTTGATTCTAAATCAGATGAAAATATTTATAAGCATTCTCAAGTGATAGTTAATTATATGCTTTCCAAAGGATTACTTGTAAATGTCATCAATTCAGCTGACCTTTTTCAATCGGAAATAATATTTGAAATTGATAAGGAAAAAGAAAAACAAGAGTTGAACAAATGATGTATGTAACGCAAATTTAAAATAATACCCCGAAACTATTGACCGTAAACGATTAAAATATAGACAGATGAAACGAACATGAATATTTTTAAGCAAAAATTCACACGAGGGAATGATTAAAAATATTCATGTGACTGCATATCACCATTCCGATAGCTATCGGAATAATAAATTTTAAATATATGAAACGAACATGACAAATTTTAATTTTAATTTGACCCTCAAGGTCATGATTAAAATTTGTTATGTGACTGCATATCACCAACTTAACAAATATTAAATATATGAAACTATTTAATTTCAAAAATATTAAAACTAGATTAACAGTATTGTTTCTTTTAATCGCATTATCACCCTTAGCAATAGTATTAACAATTACATATTTTAATCGGGTTGATATAATTGAAAACAGATCTACTGACAAACTTGTGGCTATTCGCGATTTAAAAGTACAGCAATTAAACAGTTGGCTAGATGAAAGAGTCGGCGATCTTAATTCCATGTCAAATGATAATGAATTAATTAATCTTGGAAATATTCATCATAAAACATCATTTGATCAAGATGATCTTAAATTATTAGATAATTGCAGTCAATTATTAAATCACAATCTTAACAATTTTGACTCTTATTATGATTTTTATATAATCAATCCGAATAATGGAAAGATTATGGTTTCTACTAAGGTAGATTTGAATGGAGTTGATAAATCTACCGAAGATTATTTTACTATACCTATGAAATCGGGAGAACTCACAATTTCAGATGTCTATTATTCCAAAACATTATCAGAATATACAATGTCTTATTCAATTCCTATCTACAGTAAAGAGCAGGGAAAGAAGAGCATTGTCGGTATTTTAGTCGCTCGTATTAATTTAAAAGCATCTCTTTATAAATTACTTCTAAACAGAGTTGGACTAGGTTATACTGGGGAGACACTAATTGTTGACAAAAATGCTATAGCTTTAAACGAACTACGCTGGTATGAAAATGCACCCCTCAATCTTAAAATAAAAGCCGAACCAGCCGTAAATGCGGCAAATGGAATGACAGGAATAGCCATTACTAACGATTACCGTGATGAGAGCGTTTTAGCAGCTTATACTTTTATTCCTCAAACAAACTGGGGATTTGTGTGCAAGCAAGATATGAAGGAACTAAATAGGCCTATAGAAGACATGGTTTGGAATTTTCTTATAATGTTTATTATTGCTTCTATAGGTGCATTTATCATCGCTCGTATTTTTAGTATTTCCGTTTCAAAACCTATTGTAGAAATGGATATAATTACACAAAGAATAAAGGATGGTGATTTTTCGGCCAGAAATATTGTCATTTCAAATGATGAATTGGGATCTCTGGCAAATTCTATAAATAGTACAGCAAACAAGCTTTCTTTGATTATTTCAACCCAAAATGGTGTAATGGATATTTCAGAAAAAATGCTAAGCGAAAACGATGCGAAAATATTTTTCCAAAAAACACTTCGTTTACTTTCGGAATATACCAACTCACAAATAGCGGCGGCCTATCTGCTTAGTGATGATCATAAAAGTTATGAGCATTACGAGTCTATTGGTTTGGACACCAGTGCTAGACAATCGTTTTCAGCAGAAAAGTTTGAAGGTGAATTGGGTTCTGCTATTTCTTCCCAAAAGGTTCAGCATATTAAAAATATACCTGCTGATACTAGTTTTACTTTTAATACTGTGAGTGGTAAATTTATCCCGCGCGAAATTATTACGATTCCCGTTATTGCTAATAATGAAATTATCGCTATTATTTCACTGGCAAGTTTAAATTTATATAACGAAGAGTCAATTCAATTGATTGATAAAATTCTAAGTATATTATGTGCTCGTGTTGAAGGATTATTAGCTTATGATAAGATTAAAGAATTTTCAGCAGCATTGGAACATCAAAACCATGAATTGGAAGCCCAGAAGGCTGAAATGGCGTCTCAATCTGCTGAACTGATAGAGCAAAATACAGAACTCGAAATGCAAAAACATCAACTCGGAGAAGCCAGTCGTTTGAAAACAGATTTTCTGTCGAATATGAGCCACGAACTTCGTACGCCACTTAATTCTGTAATTGCTCTTTCTGGAGTGCTTAACCGCAGGCTTGCAACTTTAATTCCTGATGAGGAATATAGTTATCTAGAAGTAATCGAAAGAAATGGTAAAAACTTGCTTTTGCTTATCAATGATATTTTGGATATTTCGCGCATTGAATCGGGGCATGTAGAAGTTGAAATAACCAAGTTCAAAATGAATAATTTAGTTAGCGAACTGGTAAATATGATTGAACCTCAAGCTAATGAGAAAAATATAAAACTTCGTTGTATTAATTGTGATCAAACTATTTCCATCAATAGCGATGAAACCAAATGTAGGCATATCCTGCAAAACCTAATTGCTAATGCAGTAAAATTTACTGAAAAAGGAAGCGTGGAAATTGAAATCACTCAAGTGGACCAAAATATTCAAGTTTCAATAAAGGACTCAGGTGTAGGAATTTCAGAAGAGCATTTACCGTATATATTCGATGAATTTAGGCAAGCCGATGGAAGTACTTCTAGGAAATTTGGCGGATCAGGTCTGGGGCTAGCCATTGCGAGGAAATTTGCTAATCTGCTTGGTGGAACAATATCAGTTATAAGTACTCCGTCTCAAGGTTCTGAATTTATTCTTAATTTACCAATCAAAAGCGTGGCAATAAACCAAATTACTGATGTAAATCCAGCCCGTATTCTAAAACAAAAGATTCATCAATTGAGTCCTTTGTCCCTTTCTGATTTATCGGCTAAAACCATATTAATTGTTGAAGATAGCGAACCTGCAATTATTCAAATGAAGGATATTATTGAGGAAATTGGTTACCAAACCAGTATTGCACATGATGGAAGCGAAGCTTTACAAGCTATTGATCAAATGCTGCCTGATGCTATTATTTTAGACTTAATGATGCCTGAAATTGATGGCTTTGAAGTATTGAAAACATTACGCGAAGTGGAGAAAACAGCCCATGTGCCAGTTCTTATACTTACGGCAAAACATATTACAAAAGAAGAGCTGAAATTTTTAACACGTAATAATGTCCATCAGTTAATTCAGAAAGGCAATGTAAAACGTGATGAACTGATAAATGCAGTAAATACTATGGTATTTACTGAAAAAGTAAGTCCAGAAACTGAAAAATTACCTATAAAATTACAAGTTATTGAAGGAATACCGAAAGTACTGGTGGTGGAAGATAATCCTGACAACATGATTACTGTAAAGGCATTACTTTCAGATAACTTCACGGTGTTTGAGGCCACTGATGCAAAAATAGGAATTGAAATGGTGAAAACTCAGCAACCAAATCTTATATTGATGGATATTGCCCTTCCTGGAATGGATGGAATTGAAGCATTTAAGATTATTAGGAGTAATAGTGAATTCAAAAATATTCCGGTGATTGCACTTACTGCAAGCGCTATGGTTTCTGACCGTGAAATCATTTTGGCGCATGGATTTGATGCTTATATAGCCAAACCCATCGACGAAAAAGTATTTTTCAAAACAATAAATAGCGTGCTTTATGGAGAATAGTAAAACTAAAATTTTAGCTATTGATGATAATAAGGATAATCTGATTAGTTTAAAAGCATTGATAAATGAAGCCTTTCCTAATGTCCTCTTTTTTACTGCACAAAGTGGTGAAAAAGGTATAGAACTCGCTAAATCTGAAATGCCAGATGTCATTATTTTGGATATTATTATGCCAGAAATGGATGGCTACGAAGTATGTAAAAGATTGAAAGCTGATGACTCCATTATGCATATTCCTATATTAATGGTTACTGCTATAAAAACAGACGCTCAAAGCCGAGTTAAAGGACTCAATTTGGGTGCCGATGCATTTTTGTCGAAACCAATTGACCATATTGAACTTACGGCACAAGTGAATGTGATGCTTAGGATTAAAAGGGCGGAAGATAAATTGAGGGATGAAAAGAAGGATCTTGAAGAATTAGTTTTAGAACGCACTTATGATTTAAAGGATAGTGAGGTAAAATATAAGGCACTTTATGAAAACTCACCACTACCATATCAATCTTTGAATGAAGATGGTAGTTTTATTGATGTTAATCCAACATGGTTGAGTATTCTTGGCTACAAAAGAGAGGAAGTAATCGGTAAATTTTATAAAGATTTTCTACATCCTGATTATAAGCCACATTTTGAGAAAAATTTTGAGGCTTTTAAAAAACGAGGTTATGTGAATGATGTCCAATTTGAAATCCGACACAAAGACAGTCATTATAGATATATTTCATTTGAGGGTTGTATTTCTTATCATCCCGATGGGAGTGTCAAACAAACCTATTGTGTTTTTCAGGATATAACTGAAAGGAAAATTGCTGAAACAAAACTGATACAAAGTGAGGAAAGATTAAAAATGATAGCAGAGTCTACCAAAGAGTGGATTTGGGAGGTGGATACAAACGGTTTATATACCTATTCTAGTGATATAATTGAACAGTTAATCGGTTATAGCCCAGAAGAGATTGTTGGTAAGAAATATTTTTACGACACTTTTCTTCCAGAAGAAAAGGAAGAATTAAAGAATGCAGCATTTGAAGTTTTTAATCAGAAAAACACCTTTCGTGAATTTATTAATCGAAACATAACTAAAAATGGCGAAATTATTTGGCTTTTATCAAGTGGATTCCCAATGCTTGACGATAATGGAAACTTACTTGGTTTCCGGGGTGTAGATGTTGACATTACAAAGAAAAAGCAAGCAGAATTGCAATTAAAGGAAAGTGAAGAATTCAGTCGATATTTATTACAAACTATTCCTTTTGGGATGGATATTGTTGATGCGGATGGAACGATACTTTTTCAGAACGATAAATTGAAAAAGCATTTTGGTGAGGAAGCTATTGGAGAAAAATGTTGGGAACTTTATCGTGACGATAAAGCACAATGTTTTGATTGCCCATTAGTAACAGGAATAGAAGTAGGAACAACAGAATTATATGAATCGAAAGGAGTATTAGGGGGTAAGACATTTGATGTTGTGCACACCGGAATAATCTACAAAGGCAAGGAGGCCTTACTCGAAATATTTATTGATATTACTGATCGTAAGCTAGCTGAGAATGAATTAATAGAGGCTAAAAATAAAGCTGAAGAAAGTGACCGCCTAAAATCTGCATTTCTAGCCAATATGAGTCATGAAATTCGTACACCAATGAATGGAATTATGGGCTTTGCAGAACTTCTGAAATCCCCAAATCTATCGGGTGATCAGCAGCAAGAATACATTGGTATCATTGAAAAAAGTGGTGATCGAATGCTCAAAATCATCAACGATATAATTGATATTTCTAAAATAGAAGCAGGGCTGATGACATTGGAAATATCAGAATCCAATATTAATGACCAAATTGAATACATTTACACTTTTTTCAAACCAGAAGTTGAAGCCAAAGGTATGAAGCTTTTGTTTAAAAACTCCTTGCCTGCGAACGAAGCTGTCATCAATACTGATCGTGAGAAAATTTTCGCCATTCTTACTAATCTTGTGAAAAATGCAATTAAATTTTCTCGTAATGGTTTTATTGAATTCGGTTATGAAATTGTAAAAGAAAAACAGACTGATGCATCCATGTTGCAGTTTTATGTTAAGGATACCGGCAAAGGTATACCTGATGAAAAGAAGGATGTTATTTTTACTAGGTTTATGCAAGCCGGAAAGTCCTATGATATAAATCGTGAGGGCACTGGTTTAGGATTATCTATTTCTAAAGCTTATGTTCAATTACTTGGTGGTAAAATATGGGTAGATACCGAAGAAGGTAAAGGCTCTACATTTTATTTTACTATTCCATATATCACAACATATGCTGATACAGTAGATGCTAAGAATCTTGATAGCCAAAGTATTGAGTCTGAAAAACTAAAACTGAATGTATTGATTGCCGAAGATGACGATGTATCGGAAATGTTACTTTCAATCCATGTGAACGAGTTTAGTAACTCAGTGATAAAAGTAAAAACTGGAGTGGAAACTGTTGAAGCTTGCCGAAATAACCCTGATATTGATTTAATACTGATGGATATTCAGATGCCAATCATGAGCGGATATGAAGCAACTCGACAAATTCGAAAGTTTAATGAGGATGTAATAATCATAGCCCAGACTGCTTTTGGACTTAGTGGAGACCGAGAAAAAGCCTTAGAAGCAGGATGTAACGATTATATCACAAAGCCCATTAATAAGATAGAACTGCAGTCCTTAGTACAAAATTATTTTATAAAATAATTTGAATAAACAGAAATTCTATGCTATGTTGCTGAAAAACAATAGTGTATTTAAAGGATATTGTGTTTATTATCGATAATAAAATGAAGATAATTATATCTCAAAACAAGATAATAATATCACTTTGCAAAAAGGAATATCTACTTGGAAAATATTCTTTTTTATTGATTCATTAATTAACTAAGTGATAATCTTACTAATTTAATTTTTAAAATGCAGTAATAATCTAACTATAATGAAGAGAATTTATTTACTATTTACCTTAACACTTTTCTTTTTAAAGGTTTTTTCTCAAATGACCGGCGTAGCTTACTTACCCGAAAAATCAGAAAATATGCCTAGCTGGATGAACCTTTTTTACGAAGGAGTAACCAATGCTAGCGAGCTTGAAAACGCCTATAATCAATTTTACCAGCATAATGCATTTGATAAAAACACTTATACCCAATTTTATAAACGTTGGATGATCGAACATCAATTATATATACAAGATGATGGAACAGTTCCTTTCACTATAGAAGTTGAGCTTAATGAAAATCAAAACAAATTCACCTCAGGAGCTTCTAAAAGCAATTGGTCTTTGATTGGTCCTGTAGAAACATATCAGGCAAGCTGGAATAATTCAGCTCAACCAAAAGTACCATGGCAAGTAAATATTTACTCTTTTGACGTTGCCATCTCTAACCAGAATATTGTATATGCTTGCCCTGAAACTGGCGGAATTTTTAAGTCGGCCGATAAAGGTCTAAATTGGGTCTCTGTATCCGACAATTACAAGTTGGGAGCGGTGACTGCCATCGCTATTCATCCTAACAATTCTAATATAGTGTATGCTTCTGCAGGAAATAATATATATAAAACTACCGATGGTGGTTTAATATGGAATACAATTTATACTATTGCTGGCTTAAATTGTAATGATATTGCTATTTTGCCTAATAATCCTGCTATCGTGTTTTTTGCTGGAGTAAATGGGCTATATAAAACTATTAATGCTGGTTCATCCTTATCTCTTGTAAATAGCACTGATGGAGTTGTTTACGATATTGAAACTAATCCATTACGTGATAGTACTATTTATATTCTTCGTAAAGCCACCTCTGATTTAATGGTTAGGTTTTATCGTTCCTATGATGCTGGAAATACTTTTTCAGTGATTAATAGTGGTTGGGGATCAGGCACATCTAATGCTGCCAGAATGACAATTACTCCAGCCGATTCAAACTACATTTATGCTGTGCTTTTGATGGGAGGAACTATCAATGCTCCAATTATTATGAGAAGTACAACTGCTGGAGACAACTGGTCACATACTTGCACAGGAATTCAAAATAGTTTAACAGGGAATAGTAGTAGCCCTTTGGGGATGAGTAATGGTCAAGGATATTACGATCTTAGCATTATGGCATCAAGCACTAATAAAGCTCAACTTATCGTTGGAACAACAACGGCATACAAATCTCTCGATACGGGAAATACATTTACTCCTGTTGGTGGCTATGTGGGTAGTTTTACTATTCATCCAGATATACAGGAAATGAAAATAGTAGGAAACGACTCATGGATAGCAACTGATGGTGGGTTAAATTATTCTACCGATTTTTTTACCAATACGACGAATCTATCATCCCGAATAAATGGAATTTATGGCACCAATTTTTGGGGATACGGACAAGGTTGGAACGAAGATTTAATTACTGGTGGCCGTTATCATAATGGAAATACTGCTATGTATGATGGTTATCCCTCAGGTAGTTCGTTGCGACTTGGTGGTGGTGAAGCAGGAACAGGTTATGGAATGGTGGGAAGAGATATGTACGTAGCACATTCAGATATTGGGGCTTACGTTTTGCCTAAGACTTTTAGTGGCTCTAAATCGAATTTTACATTTACTATGTATCCAAACGAAGATGGATACGGATGGGATGCCAGTGAGTTTGAGTTTTCTCCCGATTGTTATAATGTGCTTTTTGTTGGGAAGGATAGTAGTTTATGGAAGTCTATCGACGGTGGAATATCCTATACTGAAGTATTTAATTTTCACCAAAGAGTGAAAAAATTTGAAATTTGCAGAAGTAACCCTTTGGTTATGTATTTGGCAACTAATATAAATTTGTATAAAACTATAAATGGAGGATTTAACTGGTCAGTGATTAGTCGGCCTAGTGGAGTTTCAATGAGTTATTTATCACTCTCGGTGAGTTATACTGATGAAAACATATTGTGGTTGACATCTAAAAATAATGGCTCAAACAATAAAGTTTTTACAACCACCAATGGAGGATTAAGTTGGATAAATCTAACAACAGCTACAATTAATCCATATAGTTTTTTGGTAATCAACCATCAAGCTGGTACAGACGGAGGTGTGTATATTAGCTCTAGAGATCTTGCAAAAGTATTTTATAGAAATAATAGTATGTCAGACTGGGTAGATTTATCATCGAATCTCCCAAAGGGTTATAGGCCTTTATCAACGAAACCATTTTATAAAAAGAGTAAGTTGAGAACGGCTGGAAATAGAGGTGTATGGGAATTAGATTTTTATGAAACAAGCTCCCTAATTGTACAACCAACAGTGGATAAATTGGAATCGTTCTGTATTAGAGATACATTTTATTTTGACGATTTTTCAGTTGTAAATCATAATCAAGCTAGTTGGCAATGGTCATTTCCTGGTGCTAGCTATATTAGTGATGTAAACGCACGTAATCCAAAGGTTTTATATGCTACTTTTGGAATTCATACTGCTACGCTTACAATAACTCAAAACTCATTAAGTGTCTCTAAATCAATTACTGTTAATATTCTAGCCAATTCATGTGGTAGCGATACAATTCCTGGAAATGCATTGTTGATCAGCTCAAATGGAAATTATGCCAATGTTCCTCCTTTGAATTTAAACTCAAATACAATCACAATTTCAGCTTGGATTAAGCCAAATGCCGTACAGAATGATTGGGCCGGAATTGTATTTTGTAGAGGCGGTACCACTACTTCGGGCATTAGTTTGAGAAGCAATCTTGAATTTAGATTTCATTGGGATGCAGGTAATTATGGTATAACAACGGGCTTGTATGTAATACCAAATGAATGGAATTACGTTGCATTTGTAATGACACCAACAGCAGTTACACTTTATGTGAATGAAAAAATGGTCACAAAATCGGGTAATTTTAACCCAGAAATGTTCGATGCAGCAACCTATATAGGAAATGATAAAAACAGTACCTCTAGAACTTTTAAAGGACTTATTGATGAAGTGTGTTTTTGGAATCGCGCCTTAACAACTGATGAAATACGGGCTTTAAGACACCTAACCAAAGATCCGACAGGAACAGATACTACATTGGTAGCATATTATCAATTTAATGAAGCAAGCGGGCAAGCTTTCGATAAAGTTGGAACACGTCATGCATCACTAACTGCAGGAGCAAGTCGAGATATTTCTACGGCTCCATTTGCATCCGGTAGTAGTAGCAAAATAACTATTAATAACGGTGGATTGTATAACTTTGTTAACACCGATTTAACTATGGCTTTTCCAACAGCGGGTGGTTCTGTTTATCCCAATGGAGATGTTTGGGTATCCAAACTTAATGCATTGCCCAATGATAACGCAAATCAGTATCCTATTGAAAATAATTATTGGGTTGTAAATTCCTATGGAACGAATAGTACTTTTAGCCCTTTGGATAGTATATTTTTTAGTGGATTACCAGCAATGCCAAATCTAAATGCCTCAAATTATTTACTATATGAGAGATCCGAGAATGCTTATGGAGCAAGTTGGAATATTCCGATAGCCAATGCAGATTCTTATTTCTTAAATGGAAATAATTCTAAATTAGTTTTTGAAGCAGGAAATTCAATCAATTCCTTCGGACAGTTTTCTCTCAATTCCTTTTCTGAACAGTATATTGGGATGGAAGAAATAATAAATGATACTGAATTAAAAGTTACTGTTTATCCTAACCCTGTGCAAAATGATTTGTTTGTTAAACTAATAATGTCCAAAGAAAATCAAAAGAGTGTCATAATGTTATATGATAATTTGAGTCAGGAAATTTTCAGTTCAAGACAAAATCTTAAAGTAGGAGAGAACATCATCAGATATAATACTTCATCACTTTCAAGTGGAATTTATCTATTAAAAATTGAAGTAGATGGATTGCAACGAGTTGAAAAAATAGTGGTGAATTAGTTATAACCTTTGCAAAGAAATATTACTATCTACTTTCTAGCCTAATGGTTAAGGATAAGCTAATCTATTTTAAAGAAGATGAATATATGCCTGCGAAATATGATCAACGATATCACTTGCAATCATGGATTCAAAACCTAATTTCATAGCTGCTATATCGCCAGCTAATCCATGCAGATAAACACCCAAAATACAAGATTCTTTTGGTGAATAATTTTGAGCCATTAGTGAAAGTATCATTCCGGTAAGCACATCTCCACTTCCAGCGGTTGCCATGCCAGGATTTCCAGTTGAGTTGATAAATATCTGTCCATCAGGACAGCTAATACTTGTATTTGCTCCTTTTAAAACTATATACAAACCATGTTTTTGACTCAACTCAATCTGTTTTATGCGACGTTCTTCACTTGTTTTTGAATTTCCAGCTAATCGATCAAACTCTTTGGGATGGGGTGTTAATATACTTCCTTGGGGAAGAAATGCTAACCAAGTTTTGTTTTCTGACAAAATGTTAATTCCATCAGCATCAATTACTAATGGCATGTTTGCCTCTTGTACTAGCAGTTTCATGGCAAGTTGACTGGCTTTTAATGTTCCTAATCCAGGGCCAATTGCAATGGCATTATAAGCTGTCAAGTCTGGTAATTGGGAAAAACTATGCTCATCTATGTCCAAGCTTAGCATGGCTTCTGGAATCGCAATTGGAAAAATATTGATTCCTGATTTTGGAATATGACTTGTTAAAAGTCCTAGTCCTGTGCGCAAAGCAGCTTTTGAAGCTAATATCGCTGCACCCATTTTATCAGAGCTTCCTGCAATCAGCAAGGCATGGCCAAATTGTCCTTTGTGGGCAAATTTTGACCTAATTTTAATCATCAACTGAACATCAATTGCTTCTGTTAAATAAGCTTGCTGTTTAACGTTTTGAATAAATTCAGGATGAATACCTATATCAAGCAAGTGCCATTGGCCAACCATAGCTTCATTCTCTGGATAGAAGAAAGCCATTTTAGGAAAAGCCAAACTTAAGGTATGCTTGGGATAAATAGCACTTACATTCTTATCTGAATTGAGTTTGTCAGCCATTAATCCACTGGCAATATCGATGCTAATTACCTCTAATCGAGATTGATTAATTTGGTGAATAATATTGGCTACAAAGCCAGTAATACCTCTGCTTAATCCAGAACCAAATATTCCATCTATTACAAAACTATTTGGTAAAAGCTCAAATTTATGATCGTCTTCTCTAAGAAAATGGATATTTATTGCACTATTTTTCAGCCGCTCTAAATTGATTTTAAAATCTGGAGAATAGTTTGAAGAATACTCTACAACATAAAGTGAAACTTGGTAGGAGCAAATGCTCAAAAGTCTTGCGATGACCAAAGCGTCACCGCCATTATTACCCACGCCAGCAAATATACTTACAGGTTTATTGATATTATAATTCTCTAAAATCCAGTCAACACAAACGGAAGCAGCTCTTTCCATTAAATCAATAGAACTGATAGGTTCATGTGCTATAGTAAAAGCATCTCCTTCTCGTATTTGACTGACATTTAGAACTTTCATAATTTACTTGGCTTCTATTTTGGCTCTCGTTTCTGGGATGTTGATGCTGAATCCGAACACAACATTCAACTGGGTGAAAAAGAAATCTTGGCTAGCTTTATCTGATGCATCCGGTGTAGTTCTAATATCTGGCATATTGATATAGCCTGCTTTAAATTCGGATTGAATAAAAAACCTTTTGTAAAAAGTAAAATTTAATCCCACAACGGCACCTAATCCATAACCTGCTAAGTGAAACTCATCATTTCGTGCATTATTCATTAAAGTGGCATTAGTTTTAGGCATCAAAGCACCAGCACCAAAGCCTTCTGTTAAATTAAGCGTCACTTTTTTGTATTTAAAAATTTCATCAAAACGACGAATTTCAAAGTTCAAATAATTGAGTCCATCGGTATGTTCAAACATCAGAAAGTCATTGCTTAGCTCGATGTCGTCATCACTATAAGTTCCATCATAAACAGTCCCAGTACTATCAATTTGGCCGTTTATTTTAACAATATTATCAGCCTGCATTACATATTTCATATGATCAACACCAAATGATAATTCATATTTTTCCCAGAAAAAATATCCTAATCTAAAATTATATTGGGGAATGGTAAGTCTGGAAATCTTAAAATATGGATCCCAAGCAAATTCACTTTGGCGATCTTTGGCGATTACATTGCTTAGTATGAAATCGTAATTATCACCTTTAAAACTGATATCAGAGTTCGTATACCATCCTCGATTCCAGCCCCAATAAATATAGATATTTCCTTTATGAACAGTTGACTTAATTGGCTCAACCTCTTGTGCAGAAATGAAGCTTGTGCTGAAAAATATAATGGCTAAAAATGTAAGTATAGACTTCATTATAATTTGAAATTTTGAAAAATAAAATATTAATTATATTGCTTATCAAGTATTTATAAAAATACTATTTGATAAATTGCATATCCTTATACTTAGTAATTTTCTCACAATAATGGCATTTTACTTTAAGGTTGTCCTTATCCACTACGTTAAATCGTGTAGTAATTTGCTCGCGATTGGTAATGCATTTAGGATTAAAACACCTAATTTGACCAATTACTTCATTTGGTATAACAACACCATTTTTTTTCACTACATCAAAATCCCTTATTTCAATGAGGGTAGCAGTAGGGGCAACCAACGCAATTCTGTTGATTTCGTCAGCCTTAAAAAAACGATTGCTCACTTTAATCAAGCCTTTTTTTCCATATTTTTTACTATCTAAATTAGCGCCAAAATATATTTGATCGTCAAAATTTTCCAGATTTAATATATTCATTACCTCCAAAACATGTCCTTGAGGAATATGATCAATCACAGTTCCATTTTCTAGAGCTGATACTTGTAATTCTCTTTTCTTATCCATAATATCAATTATTTTCAAAAATTTTAAAACTAATTATCTTAAACCTAATATACTAGCTAATAGTGCTTGACGAACATAAACTCCATTCTCAGCTTGTTGAAAATAGTATGCTTTTTTGTTCGAATCCACATTTTCGTTAATTTCGTTTACACGTGGAAGTGGATGCAATATTCGCAAGTTCTCTTTTGAATTATCCAGCATAGAATTTTCCAAAATATAAGAGTTTTTCACTCTTTCATATTCCATTTGGTCAGCAAATCGTTCGCCCTGAATCCTTGTCATATATAAGATATCCGTTTTATTGATTACCTCATTAATGTCAGTATGCTGCTCATAAGTTAGTCCCGATTGAATGATAAATTCCTTTATAGAGCGAGGTAATTTAAGCTCAACAGGTGAAATTAAATGAAACCTAGTGTTTTTGAACATACTCATTGCAATAACTAAGGAATGCACAGTTCTACCATATTTCAAATCGCCTACAAAAGTGATGTCAAGATTGTCGAGAGTACCTTGTGTTTTCATGATTGAATACAAATCGAGCAAACATTGTGTTGGATGTTGATTCGCTCCATCACCAGCATTAATGATGGGTGTATTATTTAATTCGCTAGCGAATCGTGCACTACCTTCAAGTGGATGACGCATCACAATTAAATCAGAATAAAGCGAAACTGTTTGAATTGTATCTCTCAGTGACTCACCTTTTGACACGCTGCTACTTGAAGCATCGGTAAAACCAATTACACGGCCTCCTAATTGATTAATTGCGCTCTCAAAACTAAGGCGCGTACGAGTTGAAGGCTCAAAAAAGAGACAAGCAATTACGTAATTACTTAAAATCTTTTGGCGGGGATCTGCTTCAAATTCTTCCGCAATTTTAAGTATTTGCAGCAATTCCTCCTTGCTGTAATCATTGATAGAAATTAGACTTCTGTTCTTCATTGTAAACAATATTATAAAATTATTACCAAAAAAAGAGCTACTTTTTAAAAAAGTAGCTCAAAATTAAAGATTCTATATGTTATTTAAAAAGATATTTAAATCGTCGAAATTGCCGTCAAATGAGTTTTGAAAGAATGTCGAGTTGGGAGATATCTTTTCTTTTTGAGTCATTATGCTTGGATGCTAATTAACTCAACTTCAAATATTAATGCTTGATTTGGACCAATATCACCGCCAGCACCTTGTGCACCATAAGCCAGGTCTGAAGGAATAAAAAGTCGGTATTTACTGCCTGTATTCATCAATTGCAAAGCTTCAACCCAACCTTTGATAACTCCACCAACAGGAAAAGTAGCAGGTTGACCTCTCTCTACAGAACTATCGAAAACTTTTCCATTAAGCAATGTACCATGATAATGAGTGGTTACTTTGTCGGTAATTTTTGGTTTTGGGCCATCACCTTCAACGAGTATTTCATACTGTAAACCACTAGGAAGCACCGTTACTTCATCACGCTTAGCATTCTCTGTTAAAAAGGCTGTGCCTTCTGCACTTTGTGCTTCAATCACTTCTTTTTGTACCCGCTGATATTCATCATTAAGCAAGGTATTCATTTCGTCAGGACTAATATCTATTTTACCTTGTAAAGCATCCTGAACTCCTTTTGTAAATGATGCAACATCATTAATATCAAAGCCTTGCTGCTTCATTCCTTCTCCAATATTTACTCCTAAACTATAACTTAATTTATCCATCGATCTATTTTAATAATTCGCTGCAAAGATAGGCTAGCTTTTATGATTTATAGAAACTTCATTATATTTGTATTAACAAATTTTGAACATTATTTTGCTTGACTTAAGACCAATATTTTTGTCTAAGTCAAAATTATTGATTGTGTTGGTTTATTGCTTCACAAATTTACCACTAAAAACCAATCCCTCATCAGACTCCAACTTAATAAAATAAACTCCTGCTTTTAAACTTTGAATATCTATTGGCTCATGGGCGCTTATATTATGCAGACTTATTAAATTTTGTCCAGCGATATTGAAAATATTAAGATGTTTAATATTTTGAGTTTCATCTCCAAAGTCAAAATTAATATGGGTTTGGGCAGGGTTAGGGAATATTCTAATATTAGTATGACTTTTAAAATTATAATTAAATCCATTATTATTAGATGTATAAAGAATGATAGGGTAAAACTCAAGTAGTCCATCAGTCGGATTGTATAAGGTGAGCGATATATTATATAAACTTTTTATAGGACCCATATTAAACCATTTGAAAGTGATTAAGCTGTCATTCACTATGTTAAAATCCCAAGTTGAATCAGGTAGATAATACACTTGTGTGTTATTTGTAAAATGTGTTTTATGTCCATAAATTTTTGCATTATATATTATAAATTCAAAAATTCGAGATGGAGTTACACTATCAATTTGAGTAGAATTTGAGTTTTTTACTAAAATAGCATCGTATAAGTGGTAAATTGTATCAGGATTGTTTTTTACTAAAAGAGTATAATAGCCTGCATTTGATGTTGCAGGAATATTAAAATATAATCGGTATCGATTAGGATTTAAATAAGAAAAGCTATCTACTTGTATGCTGTCATTTTTTATATTTACGAAACAAGCGGGTGTGAATTTAGGAAAAGTATCTTGTACAGTGCTAAATACTGTAACATCGATTTGGCCATTATCTCCAGCTAAATGACTAGATAAAGAGTCTAATTCAAAATAGTAAGTAGGCGAATTGCTAACTGTTAGCCCATTTGATATTGTTATTACACCGTCTGAGTCATTACTTACTGATATATCATAAATTCCAGGATTTGTAAAATTAACACTAACAAATAATAAATCATTCCTTACTCCATAAACGGAATATTTTAAAGTGTCGTTGAAAGAGGTAAAAGTTACATCCATTTGCGTGCCTAATCTAAAGTGAGTCTTATAACCCAAAATATAAATAGTTGTATTCGTGGAATGATAGCAATATCGTGAATGGTCTGCAATTTCTTGTCCGTTAAGCCTTGTAAAAATAAGAGCTAGAAGTGTAAAAATTATTATTCTCATGATTAAAACTTTTATTGTTTAGAATTTAAAAAGATAAACCAAACTCTCATCAGGCACTATTTTGATAAAGTAAACTCCTGCTTTAAGAATACATGGTTTCTAAATACAAGCTTGCCAATTCCTAAGGCTTTTAAGGGTATTTTCATTCGCAACAAATGTAATAAATTTATAGCATAATCATAATTCTGAAATCAATATTAAATAACTGTTAATTATTAAAGGATAATCTTTTATGGTTAGAATTAATAATGTACTTTTGTCATGTTTTGAAAAAGGTGTTTTAATTATTGAAACATATTGATTTTCAAACGCTTTAGTCACTTATGTTGTCATTATAATGTCATATTTAAAATTCGATAAGAGTAAGCTCATCAATTTATCCTATTCTTTGGATCGAGAACTTATTCGTTCAAATCGTAAAGGTGCTTATTCAAGTACCAGTATTATTAGAAGTAATACACGCAAATATCATGGTTTATTGGTTGTGCCACAGCCTGCTATAGATAATGAGCTGCATGTTTTATTATCTTCTTTAGATCCAACGGTTATTCAGCATGATGCATCCTTTAATTTGGGTGTACATCGTTATCCAGGAGGTGTTTATAGCCCCAAAGGCCATAAGTATGTTCGCGAATTATCTTTAGATCCAATTCCTTTTCTTATCTATAGAGTTGGTGGTGTTGTGCTAAAAGTGGAGGCTTTGTTTTCTTCTGATAACGACCGTATTTTGTTGAAATACACTTTGTTAGAAGCAAATTCTCCAACTACTATTCAACTCAGACCTCATCTTGCTTTTAGATCGCGTCACAGCCTCAGCAAAGCCAATGAGTTTGCCAATACAAAATTTGAACAAGCCGATAATGGCGTTTCTTTCAAAATGTATCAAGGTTATACGCCCTTGTTTATTCAAGCAAACAAAGCAGTTGAGTATATTCATTCTCCCAACTGGTATTATAATATTGAGTATTTTCAAGAGGAGCAAAGGGGTTATGATTTTCAAGAAGATTTATTAGTTCCTGGATATTTTGAGTTTAAAATGAAGCTAGGCGAAAGTATAATTATTGCCGCAGGGACAGTTGAAGTTAAACCTGCTACACTAACTCGTGCCTTTAATGCTGAATTGAAAAAGAGAATTCCACGCGATAGTTTTAAGCATAGTTTACTAAATTCTGCAGAACAGTTTATTGAAAAGCGTGAAGGCAAAACTGAGATAATTGCTGGCTATCCATGGTTCGGTAGATGGGGTCGAGATACATTTATTGCACTGCCCGGACTAACTTTAGCTCAAGGTAAAATAGATGTTTGTAAAGCGGTTTTAGATACGATGGTGTCGGAACTTTCTGGCCCTTTATTTCCTAATTTAGGAACTAAAAATACGGCAGCTTATAATTCTGCCGATACTTCTTTGTGGTTTTTCTGGACTTTGCAACAATATGCCAAGTATTCAAAATCAAAGCAAGAGGTTTGGAAATTATATGGTGAAAAAATGAAAATGATCTTGCGCGGTTATCGTGCAGGAACTTTATATAATATCAAGATTGAAGATAACGGACTTGTTTATGCTGGTGAAAAAGGCATGGCATTGACATGGATGGATGCCATTGTTGGTGGAAAACCAGTCACTGCTAGAAGTGGTTATGCTGTTGATATTAACGCTTTGGCATATAATGCCATGATGTTTGCTTTGGAATTGGCCAAGGAAAATGATGACCAAGTATTTATCAATGAATTTCAATCTTTAGCAGATGCTTTTCCAGCAGCTTTTAATCTTAAGTTTTGGAATGATAAATATGCATATCTAGCTGATTATGTGGATGGAGATTATAAAGATTGGGCCATTCGCCCTAATATGTTGCTTGCTGCTAGCTTGCCATATTCTCCATTGACCGTTAAAGAAATGAAAGCCGTATTGGTAATTATTGAACGCGAATTATTAACCATCAGAGGTTTGAGGTCTTTATCTCCAAATCACAATGATTATGAAGGCGTTTATTCTGGCAATCAGCCTGAAAGAGATAAACAATATCACCAAGGCACGGTTTGGCCATGGTTAATGGGACAATTTGTAGAAGCCTATTTGAAAGTAAATAAAAAATCGGGTATTCGCAAAATGGAATGGTATATGGAACAATTTGAGGGAGTTATGACCGAACATGGTATCGGAAGTATTTCTGAAATTTATGATGGAAATCCACCACATTTTCCCAAAGGAGCCATTTCCCAAGCTTGGAGCGTTGGTGAAGTTTTGCGCGCTATCGACTTGATTGAAAATTACAAACTTAATGATGGGAGGGTAGCGATATGAAGATATTAATGTTTGGTTGGGAATTTCCTCCTCATATTACTGGCGGTTTAGGAACTGCTTGTTACGGATTGACTAAAGGGCTGATGAATAATCAGCAAGAGGTGATCTTTGTTGTGCCTAAAGCCTATGGCGATGAGTCGAAAGATATTAGATTGCTTAGCGCAAGCGATGTGAATTTAGATATGCGAAATACTGCTTTTTCTGAATATTGGACACATTTAAAATACATAGAAATAGACTCTATATTAGTGCCTTATGCTGATGATGAGGAGTTTTATCGCATCACAAGAAATAAAGAACATCATACTGCAGAAAATGAATCTGTTTTTTCTAAAAATTTCAAATTTTCAGGAAAATACGGAAATAGTTTGATGGAAGAGGTGAAACGCTATGCTTTAATTGCTGCACAAGTAGCTAGCGAACAAGAGCATGATATTATTCACGCTCACGATTGGTTAACTTATGAAGCAGGAATTTCGGCCAAAGCTGTAAGTGGAAAACCTTTGGTTGTGCATATGCATGCTACTGAATTTGACCGTTCTGGAGAACATGTTAACCAAACGGTATATGATATTGAGTTGCGCGGAATGCAAGCTGCTGATCGCGTAATTACCGTGAGTAATCTAACTCGTAATATCGTAATTGAGCGCTATGGCATCGATCCAGCAAAAGTATTTACAGTACATAATGCAGTTGAATATTCTGATATTTCTGGATATCATAATGTAGAAAGACATGTCAAGGAAAAAGTGGTCACTTTCTTAGGGAGAATCACTTTCCAGAAAGGACCAGAGTATTTTGTGGAGGCTGCTGCTAAAATTTTGAAGCGAGATAAAAATGTGCGCTTTGTTATGGCTGGTTCTGGCGATATGCTCAATAAAATGATAAAACGTGTTGCGCAACTTAAAATAGCCACCAAATTTCACTTTACAGGCTTTCTGAAAGGTGAGGAGGTTGACCACATGTTTGCTTTGAGCGATGTGTATGTAATGCCTTCAGTTTCTGAGCCTTTTGGTATTTCACCATTGGAAGCAATGCGCTCTAATGTTCCTGTAATCATTTCAAAACAATCTGGAGTTTCAGAGGTTTTGCATCATGCCATCAAGGTTGATTTTTGGGATATTGATGCTTTAGCGGATTCTATTTGGGGACTTACTCATTATGATGGATTGTCGAAAATGTTCGTTTCTTTAGGAAAAACGGAAGTAGACAACATGAAATGGGACAATGCTGCGGCTAAAGTCATTGATGTTTATAATACCTTGAATTAAAATATTTTAAATAAATTATAAGACTGGAGGCGAAAATTCATCCATGTTTTATTTCACAATATAAAAACTATATATATGAAATCAATTTGCTTTTATTTCCAAGTTCACCAACCATATCGTTTAAAACAATATCGCTTTTTTGATATAGGAAAAGATCATCATTATTACGATGATTATGAAAATGAATTTATTGCACGTCGCGTTGCAGATAAGTGTTATCTTCCTATGAATCAGCTTTTGTTGGAAGCCATTCAGGAATTTGGAAGTATGTTTAAGGTGAGTTTTTCTATTTCTGGTACAGCCCTCGATCAGTTTGAGCAATATACTCCAGAAGTAATTGATAGCTTCAGACGTTTGGCCGACACAGGTTGTGTTGAATTTATGTCAGAAACATATACCCACTCACTTTCTGCCTTGAAATCGAAGGAAGAGTTCACTACTCAGGTACATAAACATCAGCAAAAGATAATGGATTTATTTGGCGTGAAACCAAGTACTTTTAGAAATACGGAGTTGATTTATTCTGATGCTATAGGTGCTATGGTGGCTGACATGGGTTTCAATACCATGTTGACAGAAGGAGCAAAGCATATTTTGGGATGGAAATCACCAAATTACGCTTATACCAATGCCATTAATCCAAAATTAAAATTATTGCTGAAGAATTTTCAATTGAGCGATGATATCGCTTTTAGATTTTCACAGCAAAGCTGGCCATCATGGCCATTAACCACTGAAAAATTTGTGGGCTGGTTGAACGAAATTGATGAAAAAGAAGAAGTGGTTAATCTATTTATGGATTATGAAACTTTTGGAGAACATCAATGGCCAGAAACTGGAATTTTTGAATTTATGCGTGCGCTTCCAGAGCGTGTGATGAGCAATACTAATTTTACTTTCAATACACCTTCTGAAGTGAGCAGTCACTTGCAGCCAGTTGCCCCGATTCATGTGCCAACCCCAATTTCATGGGCTGACGAGGAAAGAGATTTAACAGCATGGCTTGGTAATGAGTTGCAAGATGAAGCTTTCGATAAATTATATGAGCTTGAGCCATTGGTGAATAAGTGTAGAGATGACCACCAATTGATTAAGGATTGGGAGTATTTGCAAACCAGTGACCATTTTTACTATATGTGTACAAAATGGTTTTCTGATGGTGACGTGCATAAATATTTCAACCCATATGGCACTCCATACGATGCATTTGTGAATTATATGAACGTACTTTCTGACTTTATTATCAGAGTTGAAGAATCGGTTAAGAACCAAGTTAAGCCTATTGCTGAGCCTAAAGTAATTAAGCAAGTTGTAAAAAAAAAAGTTGAAGTAAGTCCTAAAATCAAATATAAATTTGTTGATTTATTGACAATTCCTAAGCAAAAGCTTAAAAATATATTGGCCAATATGGATGCAGAAACCTTGGCTTTTGCATTACAAAATGTGGATAATAATTTGAAAGATAGGGTATTGTCGAGCATAACGAATAAGGTTTTGTCTGAATATGAACAAATTGTGGAGCAAACCGCCTCATTTAATGAAGTTCAAATACGTAATGCTAAACGACGTTTGCTTAATAAGTTGAACAAGTAGGAGTGAATAATTTTTGCCCATTCTATGATTGAAATAACAACAGTATATAATATTTGGTGGTTGCTACTAATTGTCGCTTTGTCGGCAGCACTTTCCTTTTTGCTGTATTTTAGGAACAAAAAAGACGGATTTCCAACTTGGCTCAATTTGGGTTTAGGGACTTTCCGATTTATTGTGTTCTTCATTTTGGGCTTTTTATTATTGTCGCCGCTGATTAAAAACTGGGAATCACAAATTGAAAAACCTGTTATTCTATTAGCCATCGACAACAGTCAATCCATGACTTTATATGGAGATTCTATCCAATTAGCCAATCAAAATTCAGCATTAATACAAGATGTAAAGCAACAACTCGAAGATAAATTTGATGTTATTTCCTATACTTTTGGCAGTGAAATCGCTGAATTAAAAGATCTTAATTTTGCTGAGCAGTCTACAGATATCAATCAGCTTTTTGAGAATTTACTTCCTAAATTTCAATATAGGAATGTGGGAGCAATGGTGCTTATTAGCGATGGAATTTCTAATGTGGGTCAAAATCCCATTTATGGAATTGGAGATGCTAAATTCCCAATTTATACCGTCGGTATAGGTGATACTACGGTATATAGTGACTACGCTATCAAGCATTTGATTTATAATAAAAACGTTTTTATCAATAATGCTTTTCCTGTTGAAGTAAGTTTAATGGCGAAAAAAATGAAGGGAAAACGTGCTAAAATAAGTATCAAGCAAAAGAATGAAATTATTGCTAGCAAAGAAGTTAGTCTACAATCTGACCACGATTTGGTTAAGGAAGTATTTTTAATCAATGCTAAAACTGCTGGTCTTATTTCCTATCAAGTTGTGGTCGAAAGTTTTGAAGGTGAGCGTAATATTACCAATAATAAAGAAGTTTTCTTTGTGGAAGTTTTAGGCGAAAAACGTAAAATCCTTATGCTTTACGATAGCCCACATCCTGATGTATCAGCACTGAGTCAGGTGATGAATGCAAGTGATGAGTATGAACTACACTTGATGCAGTTTGGACAATCAACTTTCAATACGAAAGATTATAGTTTGATCATTTTTCACCAAATACCCAATTCAAGCTCCCGAAGTGCATCCATTATACAAAAGGCAAATAGTGAGCATATTCCAACTTTAATTATGCTGGGAAATAACAGCAATATTCCACTTTTTAATTCACTTAATTTGGGAGTGAGGATAGAGGCTGGTAAAACTTCATTTGTTGAGTCTGGTGCAATTGTAGATAATAGTTTTGTGGATTTTGCTTTGCCAAAAAATTTCAAACAAGATGTAAATCAATATCCACCTTTGATAAATCCTTATGGTAAATATATTGTTTCCAGCGCTTTTCATAATATTATCAATCAACGTATTGGCTCTGTAGCGACGGATTATCCGCTGATATCGGTTTCAGGAAATAGCGGGCAAAGAAATGCTTTTATTTTTGGTGAAGGAATTTGGCGATGGAGAATGTATGATTTTATCCAGCATCAAAATCATCAAGCTGTGGATGAGTTTCTGCTTAAACTCTTACGATTTGTAAGTTTAAATAAAACCTTTACCCGATTCGATTTGCAATCCGAAAATAGATATAGCAATCAAGAAGATATAGATTTCAATGCCACCTTTTATAATGCCTCCTATGAGCCCGTTTTAGATGCCGACGTTCGCCTTGAAATCACCAATGAATCTGGCGATGTTTTTTCTTACGCTTTCGGCTCGGGAGATATTTCATATTACCTTAGCGCTGGACGTTTTGCCGAAGGCACCTATCGTTTTAAATCTTGGGTGGATTATGCTGGTGAGCATTTTGAAAAAACAGGTCAATTTATTGTTGATGCCATGAACCTCGAAGCGGCTAATTTAGTGGCCAATTACCCATTATTGCAAAAGATAGCTTTAAATTCGGATGCGGCCTTTTATGAGCCATCAGAGAGTCAATCGCTTATTGATGAGTTAATTGGAAAGAAAGAAATTGTAAATATCGAGCGTAAAACAATTCAATATCAAGATTTGATTAAGTTCAGAGAAATATTATTCCTCTTATTAATTTTGCTTTCTGTAGAATGGTTTTTCAGAAAGCAAATGGGTAGTTATTAGGGGAGTTTTATTGTTTTCTAGGGTTTTGAAAATTATTAATTTTATAATTTACAGCAATGCAATGGAGTGAATGGATTTTTTGGACGGTGGTTTTGCTGCTTATTTTTGATTTTGGTTTTGAGAAATGGCTTGGGCATTTGAATCATCAGCAATGGCACAAAAGCCTCCCTGCCGCATTGAAGTCTCTTTATCCTAAAGAAAAGTATCAAGAGGCAAAAGCTTATGCTAGGAGTAATTATAAAATGAGCCTTTTGACTTCTGCTTTTAGTTTTGTGCTGATTTTGCTGGTATTGTATTTTGGACTTATTGGCACACTCGATAAACTTGTATATCAATGGGTAGGAGAGTTACCTATTTTATCCGCACTTGTTTTCTTTGGTGTGGCTGGCGCAATTTCTTTTCTAATCAATCTGCCGTTTTCAGTTTATTCCACCTTTGTTATTGAGGAAAAATTCGGTTTCAATAAAACCAATATCAAGACTTTTATACTCGATATTCTTAAGTCCTCCTTATTATCAATCGTTATTGGTGGTGCAATTCTGGCATTAATAGTTAAGTTATATTTGATTTTTGGTAGCAATTTCTGGATTCTGACATGGGTGTTTTTATCCGTACTGATGCTGTTTATCAGCATGTTTTATTCTAGTCTTATCGTTCCTTTGTTTAATAAACAAACACCACTAGAGCCTGGAGAACTGCGTGATAAAATTGATAGCTTTGCTCAAAAGGTTGGTTTTAAGTTAGACAATATCTACGTAATTGATGGCTCAAAAAGAAGCACCAAGGCAAATGCTTATTTCTCTGGTCTGGGTGCAAAAAAGAGAATTGTTTTATACGATACGCTTATAAAAGATCATACTGCTGATGAACTTGTAGCGGTATTGGCACATGAAATAGGACATTATAAACACAAACATACTAGGAGTTCAATTATCATAAGCCTGCTGCAAACGGGATTGATGTTGTTTTTGCTTTCCTTATTTATTGCCCCTGGAGGAGCAATTGCAGAAGCTTCAGCATTGGCATTCGACGCCAAACCTTCCTTTCAAATTGGGATGCTGATTTTCGGAATACTTTATAGTCCTGTATCCGAAATATTAGGAGTAATGATGAATTGGCTGTCACGCAAAAACGAATATGAAGCCGATGCATTTGCCAAACAACATGCCTCAGCTAAGGATTTATCCTCGGCACTAATCAAATTATCAAAGAATAGCTTGAGCAATATAAATCCTCACCCTTATTATGTCTTTATCAATTATTCGCATCCACCTTTGGGCTATCGTTTAGCACGCTTGGAGGAATAATAATCAAACCGAAATTCAATTATATTTGCCCCATGAATTTAGAACATAGAATATCGAGTTTTAGTCAACTTGGAAATCAAATTTTGGAAGAAATTTCTCGACCTAGAATTGAAGGTGAAGAGACTGATTTTCAAGCTTTACTCATCAAAGCTCAGCAACATAATCCCTGGTTTACTCAGCAACATATAAGTTTGGCTTTTGATAATATTTTATCAATGCTTCAACAAGATAAATTAGAAGAATGGGTCGGAAATTATCCTAATCATCAATGGAATGATTCCGATTTACGAGTAGGAGTGATCATGGCTGGAAATATTCCCTTGGTTGGTTTCCACGATTTTTTGTCTGTTTTAATTAGTGGAAAATACTTTATTGGTAAGTTGTCGTCCAATGATATGTTTTTGCTGCCTTTTTTAGCCAATATGCTAATAGAAATTGAACCCCATTTTAAGAACAAGATTTACTTTGAAAATCATATTTTAAAAGATTTTGACGCAGTAATCGCCACTGGGAGTAATAATTCTTCTCGCTATTTCGATTATTATTTTGGAAAATATCCACATATAATACGTCATAATCGCAATTCTGTAGCTTTGCTTACTGGCCTTGAAACCAAGGAAGAGAAGCATGATTTAGCCAAAGACGTGTTTCAATATTTTGGTTTAGGTTGTCGCAATGTTTCCAAATTGATGCTCCCATTTGGATATGATATACCTTCGCTATTAGATGAATTTCAGTACTTTGATAATATTCAGCAACATAATAAATATCTTAATAATTACGAGTATAATAAATCATTATTTCTGATCAATAAAATGCCTCATTTTGATAATGGTTTTTTGCTATTGGTCGAAAATCCAAATATTGCAAGTCCAATTAGTGTATTGCATTATGAATTCTATTATCCACCACTAGACGACGAAATTAAACGATTAAGCATAGCTAATGAAAACATCCAATGCGTATTAAGCAATGAGAAGTCAGTTAAAAATGCTGTAAAGTTTGGCGAATCACAAAGTCCATCATTAATGGAATATGCTGATAATGAAGATGTAATGATGTTTTTGGAGCATTTAAAAAGTAATTAACAATTTAGTGTCGAAAAAAACGACTTAATGTTTGGCTATATAAGTAAATAGGATTACTTTTGCAGTCCAAAATTTGATAAGCCCAAGCAGTGATTTATCAAATTGAATTAGGATTTAAAATTTTAAAATAATTTTTATATGAAAGCAGACATTCACCCAAAGGAATATAGACTGGTAGTATTTCAAGATATGTCCAACGGATATTCGTTTATTACAAAATCTGCCGTAAACACCAAAGAAACTGTTCTATGGGAAGACGGTAATGAATACCCAGTGATGAAATTAGAGATTTCTCATACTTCTCATCCATTTTATACTGGAAAGATGAAGCTTGTCGATTCAGCAGGACGTGTTGATAAATTTAACACTCGTTATAAAAATCGCGTTGCGAAATAGAAAAATCAAAAAAAAATTGAAGTCCCGAAAGGGACTTTTTTTTTGCCCAAAACTTTTTAAGATATACACATTAAATATTTGTTAACTTTTTGTAATTCATGCTTGGATGTTTCAATAATATTCATATCTTTGAGACATAATTAAAGTTAACCTTATGAACTATATTTTATTTGACGATCAGAAAGTTAGAGAGGACTTATTACCATTAACTTTCACTAGACCTGTAGCCGAAATTCGTTTCGGCATTAGTACGATGCGCGAGAAGTGGGAAAGATTTTTGGGCGAAAAAACCTCAACTTTAACAGAAGGTTATTTGAGTAAAAAATACCCTTTGGTAAAAGGTGTCGATAATATATTGATTAATAGTTGTGTATGTCCAACTGACAATTTAGTTACACAAATAAAAAACCTAAAAACAGATCAAGCTTTAATAGGCGATGAAATAATTGTTGCCATGAATCTGAGCCTCGAAAATTTGGACTCCATGGTAACTTCTGAAACTATAGAAGTGAGTTTGGAAGCTGAGACTGCTGGTATCAGCAATATATGGGATTTGTTTGGTAAGCTCGATAAAACGATTCCTATTGATTTTAAATGTTTGACAGAAGGACGTACTTCTCAAAAAGTAAGTTCCACAAATCATATCATGGGCGATTTTCCAATCTTTTTTGAGGAAGGCGCAAAATCAGAATTTGCCTTTCTTAATGCTACTGAAGGCCCAATTTATATTGGAAAAAATGCTGAGGTGATGGAAGGTGCAATTATACGAGGCCCATTTTCACTAGGCGAATCATCCATTGTTAGAGCCGCTGCTCGAATTTATGGACCTACTTCCATTGGCCCTTTCTGTAAAGTTGGTGGTGAGGTTAGCAATAGCCTTGTAATGGGTTATTCTAATAAAGTTCATGATGGTTTTCTTGGGAATTCAGTTATTGGAGAATGGTGCAATTTAGGTGCTGATACCAATACCTCAAACCTTAAAAATACTTACGATTTTGTGAGGATTTGGAATTATCGTCAGGAAACATTCGTGGACACTGGTTTGCAATTTTGCGGACTAATCATGGGCGACCATTCTAAATCGGCAATTAATACCATGTTTAATACTGGAACAGTTGTAGGGGTTAGCGTAAACTTGTTTGGTGCTGGTTTTCCACGCCAGTTTGTGAGCTCATTCTTCTGGGGTGGTTTTAATGGATTGAGAAAATATAATATCAATAAAGCGCTTCAAGTTGCCGAAAAAGTATTTGGACGTCGTAATTTAGAATTTGATAAGATTGAACGTGATATTTTGGTTCATATCCATGATATTACTCTGTAATTAACATATAGATATTTAAAAATGGCTGTTGCAATATTTTGTCAACAGCCATTTTTTTGTTCCTAATATTTGACAAATTATCAGTTTTTTGCCTCTTTAGGTCTTGGCACGCCAATTGACTGCCTCTTGCTGTAATAATTTTATGGTTAAATTATTTATCACTAGTAATGAAGCTGTTAAAAGCTTTGTTCATTCATTTTAGTAATATTAAATATAGATGATATGCAAATTCAATGATTTAGTTGGAATTTGTATGACAAAATGACAAAATATGAGTTTAAAAAATATGTCCACATTCCAGTTTATTGATAGTATGGATTCCGAAACGGAATTTATACCTTTGATTCCTCAACAAGAGGATATAGAAATGAATGAATCTGAAGTCCCAGAAGATTTGCCGATATTGCCTTTGCGTAATACGGTGCTTTTTCCTGGCGTGATGATTCCTATTACTGTTGGAAGAGAGAAATCGACCAAGCTAATTAATGATGCACAGAAAGGCAATAAATTAATAGGCGTGGTGGCACAAAAAGATGGCAATATTGAAGAGCCTGGTTTTGACGATCTTTATAAAGTAGGAGTAATGGCCTATATTGTAAAGGTATTGAATATGCCTGACGATTCTACAACAGTGATTATTCAAGGTAGAAATCGCATTTCTTTAGAGGAAGAAGTACAAAGTATTCCTTATTTCAAAGCACGTATTAAAGCCTTGCCTACTGAATCAGCAGTGGAGAAAAGTGATGATTTTACTGCTTTGATGGATTCGATTAAAGATCTATCGCTAAAAGCGATTAAGCTAAATCCTAATATTCCTGGTGATGCCGGTTTTGCTATCAAAAATATTGATAGTCCTTCTTTTTTGGTGAATTTTATTTCTAGTAATCTCAATAGCGGCTTACAGGATAAACAAAATTTACTTGAAGTAGAAAGCCTTCAAGATAGAGCAAGTCGTTTATTGTCTTTGTTGACCAAAGAAATTCAGATGCTTGAATTAAAAAATCAGATTCAAGACAAAGTAAAAACGGATCTCGATAAACAACAGCGCGATTATTTTCTGAATCAGCAAATGAAAACCATCCAAGATGAATTGGGCGGTGGACCTCATGAAGAGGATATTAAAGATTTAAAAAACAAAGCTGCTCAAAAATTGTGGCCTGATAATGTTAAGGTATTATTTGATAAGGAGTTGGGGAAATTAACCCGAATGAATCCTTCTGCTGCTGAATACTCTATCCAACATAATTATTTGGGAACATTGGTTGAATTGCCATGGAATGAGTTTTCAAATGATAATTTTGATTTAAAAAGAGCGCAAAAAGTTTTGGATGATGACCATTATGGTTTAGATAAAATAAAAGACAGAATTGTTGAATACCTCGCAGTTATAAAACTAAAAGGAGATATGAAATCTCCAATACTTTGCTTGGTAGGCCCTCCGGGTGTTGGTAAAACTTCTTTAGGGAAGTCTATAGCTCGCTCGCTAAATCGGGAATATATCAGAATTGCATTGGGAGGTTTACGCGATGAATCTGAAATTAGAGGTCACCGTAAAACCTATATAGGTGCAATGCCAGGGCGAATTATTCAGAGTTTAAGAAAAGCTAAAAAATCGAATCCGGTATTTGTTCTTGACGAAATTGATAAGGTTAGCGGAAATCAATTTAATGGTGATCCTGCTTCTGCATTATTAGAGGTGCTTGATCCAGAGCAAAATAGTTCTTTTTATGATAATTACCTTGAGGTGGAATATGATTTATCGAAGGTGATGTTTGTAGCCACAGCCAACTCTCTGTCTGGAATTCATCCTGCTTTGCGAGATAGAATGGAAATCATTAATCTGAGTGGCTATTTGATGGAAGAGAAAATTGAAATTGCCAAAAAGCATCTTATTCCTAAACAATTTGCTGAGCATGGTGTGGATAAGAAAAATATTATCTTTAAAAAGCCTGTTCTTGAAGAGCTTATAGATAAATACACAAGTGAATCAGGAGTTAGAACTTTGGATAAAACAATTGCTAAAATTATCCGTAATAGGGTGAAACATATTGTGATGGAAGAAGAATTTGCTCCCGAACTCACGATTACTGAATTACATGAAATAATGGGCCCACCAAGATTTCAAAAGGATAAAGCGATTGATAATAATAATGCAGGAGTTGTAACCGGACTTGCATGGACAAGCGTTGGTGGAGTTATTTTGTTTATTGAAGCCAGTTTGAGCAAAGGTAAGGGCACTTTCACGATGACAGGTAGTCTTGGCGACGTTATGAAAGAATCGGCGACAGTGGCTTATAAATATTTGCGTGCCCATGCTGATGAATTGAATATCCCTCAAGTGGCTTTTGAAAAATGGGATTTACACATTCATATTCCAGAAGGAGCTACACCAAAAGATGGGCCTTCGGCAGGAGTTACCTTTTTTACTGCTTTGGCTTCGGTTTATACCCAACGTAAGATCAAATCGAAATTGGCTATGACTGGTGAATTAACACTTCGATCAAAAGTATTGCCAGTGGGAGGAATTAAAGAAAAAATATTGGCAGCAAAAAGAGCTAGTATTAAGGAGATTATCTTATCAAAAGAAAATGAGAAAGATATTCTTGAAATCAACGAAAAGTATATCAAAGGATTAACTTTCTATTACGTAGAAAATGCGATGGAAGTGCTTGATTATGCGCTATTAAAGCAAAAAGTTACCAATCCTATTGTATTCAGCTAAAGATTGATAAACTAATTTTTTATTAAGCTTAAAAAGTAAAATTTGGTTTTACTTTTTAAGCTTTTTTTTTATTACTACTTATTACTAGTATTAGGATTATTCCTCTGAGGCTTCTTTTTCCAATAATTACTTTTGCCTTTACTTTTGGGCTGGCTTCCTTCGGTAGCAGCTTTTTCGCTGGTATTCGCTCTAGGTTTATTGCCTTTGTAATTACTGCTTTTTGAAAAGCCTTTTTTTGAATTATTGAATTTTTTACCGTCTGAACCCGAACTCTTTTTAAAATCTGGAGCTTCTCCCAAGGATTTGTCTAATTCGACCTTTTGCACTTTTTGCTCTATAAGCCTCTCAATCCTAATCATCTTATAAGAATCGTCTTTATTGACAAAAGTAATGGCTTCGCCTTTGGTTTCTGCACGAGCAGTTCGACCGATGCGATGTACATAATCCTCAGCATCAGCGGGTACATCAAAGTTGATGATGAGATTGATATCTTTAATATCGATTCCACGACTCAAAACATCTGTAGCAATAAGAATTCGAGTTTTATGAGATCTGAAATCCAGTAATACTTGTTCACGATCCTTTTGAATTAAATCTGAAGAAATGCCTTGCGACTTTATCCCTTTCATTTTAAGTTCTTTAACAACCTCGCTAACCATTCTTTTAGTGGAAGTAAAAACGAGTATGCTATGGTATTCCTGTCTGTTAGAAATAATCCAGTTGATTAGTGGAATTTTCTGAGTGTCAAATACTTCATATTGAAGTTGCTTTACACCTTCAGCAGGTTTAGAAATCGCAATTTTAATTTCAATCGGGTTCTTGAGTAGTTTTTTAGTAAGAGAGTTAATTAGCGCAGGCATAGTTGCGCTAAACATTAAGCTCTGGCGCTTAGCAGGTAAATACTGCATTATTTTATTGATATCGTCCGAAAAACCCATATCCAGCATTCGATCCGATTCATCTAAAATAAAATGCTTTAGGTGTGATAAATCTACATATCCCATATTCAAATGAGAAATCAATTTACCTGGAGTTGCTACAATGATGTTAACGCCATTTTCAATAGCTTGTCTTTGGTCATTAAATTCAGCGCCATCGCCGCCACCATAAACTGCAATACTCGAAGCTTCAACATAATAGGAGAAACCCTGAATTTGTTGGTCAATTTGCAAGGCTAACTCACGTGTAGGAACTACCACAAGGGTATTGATATGATTAGTTGGATTTTCTGCTAGTTTATTTAAAACTGGCAACATAAAAGCGGCTGTTTTTCCAGTTCCAGTTTGTGCTGTGGCAATCATATCTCGCCCTGCTAATATTTCTGGAATAGCTTGTATTTGAATAGGAGTGGGCGTTTTAAAACCCATATAATAAAGGGATTCAGTTATTTTTTCGTGGAAATTAAATTCGTCAAATGTCATTTTTGATTATTGATTTTGTTTGTTGTTTGATTTTTGTTCGTCTCTGTAGCTAAAGTCCTTATATTTTGGGTTTATTGATTTCAAAGTTTT
>ERZ889078.542-NODE-542-length-34234-cov-9.838819_pt1 | contig 34234 bp, 26 predicted proteins | sample MGYA00521266_ERZ889078 | MGnify/ENA primary metagenome ERZ889078 (study PRJEB32303, sample SAMEA104408618) | aquatic metagenome | biome: Brackish water; feature: Pelagic; material: water | place: Baltic Sea | collected 2014-06-16T06:34:00 | depth 76,534 m ...
TGTTCGCGAGACTGCCTGGTCTACCGTCATGGACGAAACGATGATCGAGGCCGCTTCGGGCACCCTACTGGGCAGCCTCGCGCAGGGCCGTGATCGCCTTGGCATAATCCGGTGCGCCAAACACGGCGTTGCCCGCCACGAACCAGTCCACACCGGCTGCCCGGGCGGCGCGGATGGTGCTGGGTTTGATGCCGCCGTCGATCTGGATCTTCAAGGCCGGGTTGTGAGTCTTGCGCCACACGTCGATAGCGCGGACCTTGTCGAGCACGCCTGGAATGAACGATTGGCCCCCAAATCCGGGGTTTACGCTCATCACCAGCACAAAATCGAGGTGAGGCAGAATCGGCTCCAGCTGGCAGAAGGCGGTGTGGGGGTTCAGGGCGACGCCGGCCTCCATCCCCAGCGCGCGGATGCGCTGCACCGTGCGATGCAGGTGCGGGCAGGCCTCGATGTGCACGCTGAGCTTCTGCGCCCCAGCGGCGGCGAAGGCGTCCAGCAGGGTGTCTGGGTTGGTCACCATCAGGTGGCAATCGAGCGGCAACGGCGTCGCGGCGGCGAGGCTGCTGACGATCGGCGCGCCGAGGGTCAAGTTGGGTACAAAGTGACCGTCCATGACGTCGACGTGCAGAAAATCAGCGCCCGCGGCCGCCACGGCGGTCGCCTCTTCAGCGAGACGGGCGAAATCCGCCGACAAGATCGAGGGACAAATCGCGATGGGGCGTGGCGCAGACATGGGCACTCCTGGATGCGAGCCGAACCCAACCAGCTGGGCGACGCCACGCCTGCCTAGCGCACAGAACGGCTCCTGCCAAGGGCGCACTTGACCGACGTCGGGCTCCTCCATGACCCTGGCGGCGTGCGACCCACGCCGGACCGGAGAATGACCCTGCCAAGCTCACTGCACCGCTGCTTCGCTTGGTGGATGTCAGCGCCGCCGCCCGAGGGCGCGACGTTGCCGGAGTCACGGCATTTCGGCATCGCGCTGATCGGCTCGCCCATGACGGTGGTGGTGCATCTGATCTTGTTGGTGACGTTCGCGACGCTCGGCGTGTGGCCGATGGTGGTCTTCAACATCGGCAGCGTCCTCTGTTGGGTTGGCGTCGCCATCGCGTGCCGAGCTGGCGCGCTGCGGTTCGGCCTCGGTCTGGGTGTCATCGAGGTGATCGCACACGCTGTGGTCGCCACCAACGTGCTGGGCTGGGAGTCCGGTTTCCACCTCTTCCCGCTGACGGTCGCCATCCTGCTCGCCAACGCGCCCGATCGGGTGTTTGGCGTCGGGCAGCTCGCTGCGCAGTTCGGGAGTTGGGCGGCGCTGTTCGTGCTGATGCCGCACATGCATGAGCCCTGGAGCCCGGTCGACGCCAACCTCACGGTGGCGCTCAACGCGGCCAACCACCTCATCGCTTTTACGTCCGTGGGCATCGTCATGCGGTCGGTCTTGGAGCTCGCGAACACCAAAGAAGCCGAGCTCGCGGCGCAACACGCGGAGTCTGAGCGGCTGCTGCACAACATCTTGCCCGTCCAGATCGCCGATCGCCTCAAACGCGGTGAGGAGATCATCGCCGACGGCTTCGACGAGGCGTCTGTGCTGTTCTCGGACATCGTGGGCTTCACGGCGATGAGCGCCAAGATCGCGCCCGACGCGCTGGTCTGTTTGCTCAACGACGTGTTCAGCGCGGTGGACGATCTCGTCGCCGAACACGGGTTGGAGAAGATCAAGACGATCGGTGACGCCTACATGATCGCCGCCGGGCTGCCGCTGCCACGCGCCGATCACGCGGAGGCGCTGGCGCGGTTCGCCCTGGCGATGCTGCAGATCATCGATGGGTTTGAGTTCGAGCCTGGGCAGCCGCTGCAGATGCGCATCGGCATTCACAGCGGCCCAGTCGTCGCCGGGGTCATCGGCAAGCGCAAGTTCGCCTATGATCTGTGGGGCGACACGGTCAATACGGCCGCCCGCATGGAGTCACACGGCCTCCCCGGGCGGGTTCACATCAGCGAAGCGACACGCGACCTGCTCGGCCCACAATTCATCGTCGAAGCGCGCGACACGATGGCCATCAAGGGCAAAGGCGACATGGCGACGTTTCTGCTCGTGGACATCCGCGCGGGCAGTTGATCCGGGTTCGGCCTCGCCGTCCCTCAAGGGTTAGCGGCGTTCGGGCTCGGCTTGTCGAAGGTCTTGGTGATCTCGCTGCCGTCCGGCGTGCGGCCCCAGCTCTTGCCTTCGGGGGCGTCGCCCTCTTTCCAGTCGACCAAGTCCTGCAGCACGCCGTCCGGTGAGAACAGCGACAGCGCCTCGGTCGCGCTCAACCCCTTGGCGATCGTCGGCGACCCAGCGCCGTCCTTGTTGAAGTAGATGAGCAGGTAGCCCTTGGCCGGAATGGTGGTGCCCGGCGGCAACGCGATCGCCTCGGCGAAGGGTTTGCTCTTGCTGTCGATGATCCGCCACTTCGCCAAATCAATCTTTTCGCTGCTGCTGTTGTAGAGCTCGACCCAGTCCGACGCCGTCGGATTGTACTTGGCGTCGGGCACAGCCTTGGCCACGACCTCGTTGATGAAGACCGTACGATCAGCCGGGAAGCCCGTGTCCGCGCCGCCACCCGTGTCGGTGCCGCCGCTATCGGCCGCGCCCGCGTCAGACCCGCCAGCGTCCGCGCCGTTGGACGTACTGCAAGCCGGCAAGCCAAGTGTGAACGTCAGGGCCAGCGCGGTCAGGGTCCGCGTTGGGGACGAAGCGATGAACGACAGGCGGGCCGAATCTGTACCAAGACGATGCATGAGCGTGCTCCTCGGAACGTCACCCGGCAGCTGCCGGGCTGTTCGCGACGGTTGGCGTTGTTGTTGCGGTCGGCGCGCTTGCGTCGGTCGGCGTAGGCGCATCGGGGCCGTCGAGCGCGTCCCCGCTCGCGGCCTCTTCATGATTGATGAACAAGGCGAAATACTGCCGAGGCAGGACGTTGAACTGCAGCGACTCCACAAAACCCGCGCCGCGCGCCTCGGCGATGATGGTCTCCAAGCTGAGACGCTCCTCCGGCGGCGGGCCCGCCACGAGCGGATCGGCCTTATAATCAATGATCACGAGGCGACCGGTCGGTTTGAGCCGCTGCCGCATGGCCTTCAGCATGGCGACGGGCCGCTCGAGCTCCGGGTAGGTGTTCAGCAGCAAGACACGGTCGACCAGCGTGGTGAGCGGCAGGTCTTCGACGGCGCCGGTGACGACGACGACGTTGCGCAGCTTGGCCTTGGCGATGCGGCGTTTGAGCGCGACGACGAGCGTTTTGTCGATCTCGACGGCGTAGACGCGGCCCTTGGCGCCCACCGCGCGAGAGAGATGCGGCAGCATGTAGCCGGAGCCGGAGCCGATATCCGCGACGCTCATGCCGGGCAGCAGCCCCATCTTCGCGGCGACGAGGCTGGGTTTCTGCCAGACGTCGCGACGCGTCTCGGCGCTGGCGGTGGCGGCGGCGACGGGGGTGGTGCGTTTGCGCCCGCGACGGCCGCCACAACCTGGCAGGACCATCGCCGCGACGAGCGTCGTCATCAACGTCGTCAGCGCCAGCAGCGACGTGCGTCGCGCGGCGATGGAGCGGCGGGTGGGGGCTGGGCGAACACATGACATGACGGATCTCTTGTAGATTGCAGCGCCAAAGCATGCCCGACGCCAGGGAGCCGCGGCAAGGGGCGCCGCGACGGTTGGCGGCGGCGGCGGCGGCCCCAATTTCGGCGGAGGCTTGCGCCGATGGGCCCCGACTGGCAGAAACCGCCATCTCGGTCCAGCCCTACCTCAATCCGCCGATGTTATTGGAGCGCCCCATGAGCGACGCCGCCACCGCTAGCCGTAACCCTATCCGCCGTCTCTATGAGTGGGTGTTGGGCTGGGCGGATACGCCGTACGGCGTGCTCGCGATGGTCCTCGTCAGCTTCGGTGACTCGTCGTGTTTCCCGCTGCCGCCCGACCCGCTGCTCATGGCGCTGGTCCTCGGCAACCGCAAGAAGGCCTGGAAGTTTGCGGCCTACTGCACCGTCGCGTCCGTCGCTGGCGCCGCGGTCGGCTACGTGATTGGCCACAACTTCTGGCAGGCGGCGGAGTCCGTCTTCATCCCGACCCTGTTCAAGTGCCACCACTTCCTCGAGGTCGGCAATCGGTATGCCGACAACGCCTTTCTCGCCGTATTCACGGCCGCGTTCACGCCGATCCCGTTCAAGGTCTTCACCGTCAGCGCGGGTGTGTACAGCGATCTCGTCAGCTTCGGCACGCTGATCGGCGCGTCGGTGGTCGGTCGCGGCGCGCGCTTTTTCCTCGTCGCTGGGCTGCTGTTTTTCTTCGGCCCGCCCATGCGACGCTTCATTGAGAAACATCTGGAGTGGTTGACGCTCGCGTTCACCGCGTTGCTGGTCGGCGGCATCGTGATCATCAAGAGCGCAGGACCGCACCTCAGCCGCGACGGCCTGTGCCCGGACGGCAAGGTCGTCTCGACGACGCACTGCGCCTGTGTGCTGCCGATTGAGAACGAGATCAACAAGCCGCAGCTGCGGGCCCCGGGCGCCAACGCCGCGGTGCCGCCCGGGACCACCGTGCCAGGCACACCGACGGCGCCAACCGCGCCGTAGCGCCGGATCGCCTGTCCGCACGCGTGCGTGCACCGCCGCGGCTTGACGCGCAACAGGCTCAAGCGGACGCTGCTACCATGAGCGCCGCCTCCACACACGCGAAGTCTGCCGATTCGACGACGACGCTCGTGGCCTCTCCCGCCCAACAATATCCGCCAAAACCCGGCCTCTCCGTCGCCTTCGTCTACTTTCGCGCCCAGGCCGGCGGGGATTTTTTTGCCGATGTGCCGTTCGCCTGGTCCGCCGGTGAGCTGCGTCGCGACGGCGTGCGCGCCGACCTGTTTGAGGTGCGCTACGAGCGCGGCGAACCGGGCTACAACGACCTGCTCGACGCGGACCTGATGCGCCGGCTGCGCGCCGGGCGATACGGGCTGGTGGTGGTGGAGTCGTGCTGGCAGCCGAGCTTCATCGACGCGGTGCACGACCTCGGCGCGTGGATCTGCGAGACGGCGCCAGCGGCGGTGCATCCCGGCCGACGTGTGGACTTCACGCTGCGCCACTACACCCGAGACCGCCAGCCGCTGCGGACGCTCGTGCAGCGACTGCGGACGGGCGCTGACCTGCGTGGCGTGCCGAACCTGCGCGGCTGGCTGACAGACGTGGTCGCCCCCGTGGCCCTCGGTGAGGAGCGGCCCGTTCCGCCGACCCCGGCGGCGCGGCTGCCTTTTTGCCCGGTCGTCGAAGCCATCCGCATCGGCGTCGCCATGGATCTGCGCGGCGAGCCGCCGGTCGTGCGCAAGACGCTCGACACCAACGACGGCTGCCCGTTCTCCAAGCCAGTGCGCGACAATCCGGCCTTCGCGGGTGTGGAGCTCGATGCAGAGGGCGTCACGCTGGCCGGATGCAGCTTCTGCTTCATGGGTGGCGACTACGACGCGTTGCCGTGGCGCGAGACGGTCTCTGTGCATCTCGATCAGATCGCGACCTGGCAGGCTGGGCTCGAGCGGCTCGACGAGGTGGTGCTGCGCGATCAGCACGCCATCCGCTACCTGCCACACCTGCTGCGCGCCGCGATCGCACGCGGGCTGCCGCCGGTCGGCGTGCTGGTGCCCGGGCGCGGCGACGCGATCTTGCGGTACGGCGACGCGCTGCGTGAGGCGGCGGAGATCGCCGCGGGGAGTGGGTTCTGGTTCAGCCTGTACCTGATCGGGTTCGAGTCATTCAGCGAGTCGCAGCTGCAGCGCTACAACAAGGGCGTGTCGCCGGCGGAGTACGCGGCCGCGCTGCGTGAGCTGCGCGCGCTGCATCGCGCGCATCCCGACACCTTTCGGCTGTTCGCCTACGGTTCGAGCTCCTTCATCTTATGGGAGCCGTGGGCCTCGCTGGATGACCTCGACGCCAACGTGCGCTTCATCGAAGAGCACGGCGTGGCGCGGCTCTCTAGCGGGTTGGCGGCGACGCGCCTGCGGCTCTATCCAAACCTGCCGCTGTACTGGCGAGCGAAACGAGATGGGCTGCTGGTCGCCAGTGAGGCGGCGACCGATCGCGGCGCGGCGCAGACCGGCTACGCTGCGGAGGCGCGCTGGTGTTACGTGGACGGTCGCGTCGCCGCGGTGGAGGAGCTGGTGCGGCGGCTGCTGCTTCACACCCGCGCCGAGGCCCAGGTCGGCGTGCTGAAGGCCGCGGTGGCGTGGGGTCGCCGTGTGTGGCCGACGGCCCTGCCAGCCGTGGACGCAGGCGAGCTCGGCGAGGCGTCAAGTGGCGCTGCGAGCGCAGAGATTCAGGCGATCCGCGCTGCCATCGCCCGCGCCGAAGCAGGCTGGCGCGGCGTGCGCAGCTTCTGGCGTCAGGCGCCCGCGGAGACCCATGCGGCGGACGCAGAGCCAGCCGTAAATTGGCAGGCGCAGGCGCAGATCTGGCGCCACGAGCGACGGGCGCAGGCCGCGCGCGCGGGCGTTCGTGCCGCTCAGACCGTGCGGCTCGGCGCCGCGTGCAACAACCGCTGCCCCACCTGCGTCGGTCGGCACGACCAGCGCGAGACCGATCCAATGCGGCTCCAGGCCAAGGCAGGCGCCGCGGGTGCGAGCGGCGGCACGATGACGATCACCGGTCGCGAACCCACGCTTGTTCCGAGCCTGTTGCGGGTCTTGCGCAGCGGTCGAGGCGCAGGAGCGACGGGCGCTGAGGTGGTCAGCAACGGCCGCAGCCTCGCGACACCCGGCGTGGTGGGGCAGCTACTGCGAAGCGGCGCGACCAGCGTGCTGCTGAAGCGGCACCGCATCGCAGACGACGATGAGGACCGCTACGTGCGCGCGGCGGGCGCGGCGGCGCAGCAGGGCCAGGGTATTGCGTTCGCCAACGCCGCCGGCCTGCGCTGGCGCGCGCTGCTCGTCCCGACCGGCGAGGCGCCCGAAGAGCTCGCCGCGCTGGTGTCGTGGGCGCACCAACGCGGCGCCCGAGGGGTGCAGTTGGAGGTGCGAATCGACGAGGTCGCGCTCGAACAGCCGGAGCGCTGGGCCAGCGCGCTGCGGGAGGCGCGCCGTGTGGCCGAAGAGCTCGGGGTGCCGCTGCACATCGAGGGCGACTGACACCTCGGGCGACTGACACCTCGGGCGACTGACACCTCGGGCGTCTGGCCTCTCGGACAGTGCCCGCGCTCGGTTGGACTCAGGTCCGGGCAGTTCGCGCCTGATTCAGCCAGCTCAGGGCGATCAGGGCGACCCCCACCACGAGCCACGCATCCGCGACGTTGAACGTCGGCCAGCTGCCACCCCAGGGGTAGTTCACCTTGACGAAATCGACGACGCCGGTGCCGCCGCCCGGCGCCTGGCGCAGCACCCGGTCGTAGCCATTGCCGACCGCGCCGGCCGCGAGCAGCGCAAACGCGCCGGCCTCCAGGCGTGTCATCGGATTGCGCCAGACGGTCCAGCCGAGACCGACAACGACGAGCAACGCGCCGATGCCGAGGAAGATGCGCACGCCCTCGCCGAGGTCGAAGATCGCGCTGAACGCGGTGCCGCGGTTATAGCTGAGCGCCATCTCCAGCCACGGCTCTGCGACCATCACGGCCTGCCCGGGCAGATCGCTCAGCGCATCCACAGCCCAAGCTTTGGTGCCCAGATCAAGCGCCGCGCCGAGCGCGGTGATCGCGACGAACCACATCAACGCGGCGTTCGACTGCCGCCGGACGCCGACGTCACCCGTGCTGCCGCTCATTGGACGCCTGCGTCGGAGGTGTCACAACGGGGCGCGGCGAGCAGCGCGGTGAGCTCGCCGCTGGCATCGAGCGCGGCGAGATCGCTGGCGCCGCCGATGAGCGCGCCCTGGACGAAGATCATGGGAAACGTCGGCCAACCGGTCCACATCTTCAGCGCGTTCCGGCGGCGCCACTGCGTCAAATACGAGCCATACGTCAGGTAGACATGGCTGATGCCGCGGGCGTTCAGGAGCCGACGCGCCGTCATAGGGTTGGGGTTCATCGCCATCCCGACGACCACCACCGCGTTGTTGGCGACGGCGTCGCGCACCTCGTCGACGATGGCGCTGTGTCGTGCGGCGATCTTGTCGCGGATGGTCGAATGCACGTGCGCGTCTGCGAGCACGTGGCGACGCTGCGTGAGAGCTGGCATGGGTCGTCTCCTCAAACCTTCGCCAAATCGACGAGAGGACCCTACGAAAGTCCAAAACCCGCAGTGCGCAAGGGTCGACGCCGCAAGTGGGTGGCGGTCCCGCGCAGACAACCTATGCTGCTGCCTCAGCGCGATCGCCACCCGCCCTCATTCGACGGCTAGGTTTCCCCGCGCGGCAGAGGCTCGATGAACACTTCCTCCTCCGTTGCTTCCACCTCAGACGCCGGCGATTCAGTCTCGCGCGTCGTCCTCGACAGTGGGCTGACGCTCATTACGCAAGCGGTCCACGCCGCCCCCGTCGTCGCCTTTCAGGTCTGGATTCACGCGGGCGGCTTCGATGAGCTCGAGGCTGAGCGCGGCCTCGCCCACCTGCACGAGCACATGTTGTTCAAGGGCACGCCGACGCGCGGGGTTGGCGAGGTCGCGGCGGCCGTCGAAGCGGCGGGCGGGCATATCAACGCCTGGACCAGCCACGATCAGACCGTCTACCACGTCGTCATGCCCGCGAGCGCGTGGAAAACCGGGCTCGATGTGCTGAGTGACGCGGTCTGCCATAGCCTGTTTGACCCGGAGGAGCTGAGCCGAGAGATCGAGGTGGTGGTCGAGGAGATCAACCGGGCGGAAGACAGCCCGAGCCGCATCGCTTGGCGGCAGATGTTCGCGCAGCTCTTTGCTGGCCACCCATACGCGCTGCCGGTGCTCGGCACGATCGAGTCCGTGCGGTCGATGACCTCTGAGCGGATGAAGGCGTTTTGGGGCAAACACTACGTCGCCAAGAACACGACCGTGGTCGCCGCGGGCGATCTCGATCCGGCAGAGGTCGCCGTCGAGGTCGCGAAGCGATTTGGCGACTATGGGTTGCGGCAAGCCCAAGCCAAGCCAGCTGTGGTCGCGCCGAAAGCGATGGCGAGCGCGACGGTGACGCAGTCGCAGTTCAGCGAGACACGCGCGTTGCTGGCATTTCCGGCGCCCGATCTGGCTCACGCAGACGTCGCGCCGTTGGACGTGTTTGCCCTCGTGCTCGGCCAAGGCGAGAGCTCGCGCCTCAGTCGCGTCGTTCGCCGCGACCTGCAGCTCGCCAATGACATCAGCGCCTCGTGCTACACGCCGCGCTACGCGGGCGCCTTCTCGGTGGGTTTGCTGACGGACGCGATCCGGGTGGAGGCGGCGTTCGACGCGGGCTTGGCGGAGCTGGCCAACGCCTTGGGCCACGGCATCACCGGCGACGAGCTCGCGAAGGCGAAGAACCTGATTTTGGCAGAGGCCACCTACAAGCGCGAGACGGTGCAAGGCTTGGCGAACTCGGTGGGCTATTTTGCTGTAGCCTGCGGCGATCCGGCCGCTGAGCAGCGCTACTTCGACGCGGTCGCGGCGGTGACCCAGGCCGATGTGCTGCGTGCGGCGCGCGCCTGGCTGCGGCCGGAGCACGCTCAGATCGTGGTCTTGCTCGGCAAGGACGCCGAGGTCACCGACAGCGCGGACGCCGCTGACGCCGCCGCCAGCGCGGACTCAGCGGTCAGCGCGACCGAAGCTGACGCCTCGGCGACGAAGCGCCGCGCCGTACCTGACCTCCCCGACGCCGCCGCCTGGCTGGCGAAGGTCGTGACGGCGCTCGCCCCGATCTTTGGCGGCGTGGGGAGCGTGGCGGTCCACACCAAGCGTGATGTGGTGGACCACATCGAGCGCATCGTGCTGCCGTCGGGTGACGTCTTGCTGGTGCGCCCTGACGGCGACGACGTGCCGGTCATGTCATTGCGCGTCGCGGCGTTAGCGGGGGTGCGCACGGAGACCCACGCCAATGGTGGCCACGGTCGGCTGATGGCAGAGCTGTTGACGCGAGGCACCTCGACTCGCAGCGCCGACGACATCGCGCTGGCGGCAGAGGCGATGGCCACCGATTTGTCGGGATTCTCGGGCCGCAACAGCATCGGCATGACGCTGCACAGCCTCAGCCGCAACGCCGACGCCGGCATGGCACTATTTTTCGATTGCCTCACGGACGCGACGTTGCCGGAGGCTGAGCTCGACATCGCGCGCAAGGCGCAGCTGCAGGACATTCACCACGCCAGCGACGCACCGGCCCGCACCGCCTTCCGTGCCGCGCTGGAGGCGCTGTACGGCGACCACCCCTATGGCTTGGACGCCCTCGGCACCACCGAGAGCGTCTCTGCGCTCGACCGCAACAGCCTGCTCGGCCTGCTGCGCGGCCGTTTGGCCTCGGGGAGCGCCGGCAGCGACCAGCCGCGCTTGGTCTGGGCCGCGGCTGGCGACGTCAACGCAGACCACCTCGCCATGCGCATCGCCGACGCCTGCCCGGCCGTGGAGGGCGCGTTGCGGCCGCCACAGCGCCGCGATCCGATCTTCCCTACCGAGAAAGTGGTGATCCAGAAGCAGGCGGACAAGGCCCAAGCCCACGTCGTCCTCGCCTTTCCCGGCACGCGGCTCGACCATATCGATCGCTTCCCGCTCGCTATCCTCTCGACGGTGCTCAGCGGTCAGGCCGGTCGTCTGTTTCTGCAGCTGCGTGACAAGCAATCTCTCGCCTACACCGTGAGCTCCATGGGCGCCGAGGGCATCGACGCGGGCCACTTCGCGTTCTACATCGGCACCTCGCCCGACAAGGTCCCCGAGGCGCTGGCTGGCCTCTACAGCGAGATCGACAAGGTGTTGCAGGCGCCGATCACGGCCGAAGAGCTCGATCGCGCCAAGCAGCTCCTCGCCGGGGGCCACGCCATCGGCTTGCAGCGCTCGGGCGCGCGCTCAGCGACGATCGGGTTCAACGAGCTGTATGGCCTGCCGCGCGACGCGTACAGCACCTGGGTCGACCAGATGCGCGCGGTCACAACCCAGGATGTGCGCGCCGCAGCCCAGCGCTACCTCACGGTCGGCAAACACGTCGAGGCCATCCTCGCGCCGTAAAATCAGCCTGCTAGCTGTGTGACGGACCACGCTGCCGCCACGGCACGATGCGGTGGCGAGCCGGAGAGCGCTTGGCGCCGTGCTGAGTCAATAAGCCCTAGACGACGTGGAACGGACGCTGTATCCGGTGTTCCAACGTCGCTGGAGTGACTCTATGGTGCATCGGGTTCGCGAAGCCATCCGACAGCGGCTCCCTGTCACTGCGCCACGCGGATGGCGCGCCTCAGGCTGGATCGTCGCGCTCACGGCCGTCGCCGCGCTGGCGCTCTGCCTGATCTACGGTTTTGTCGGCTACCGCTCGCTCACCGAGACGGACGTGCTCCGATGGGCGTGGCTACCCGCCCTGATGAACGGCGTCATCCTGGACGTCGCCCTCGGCGGCGCGGTGTTGACGTTGCTGTGGTGGCCCGGCCGATTCAGTCGTGCGCTCACGGCGGCGATCTTGCTCGGTCTGGCGATCATCGAGACGGTCCAGGTGCTGAGCGTGTATTTCAGCAGCGGCTTCTTGAGCGTACAGGCCCTCGCCCACGTGGAGCTGGCCTGGCAGCTGGCGACACCCGCCTCCGTCGCGATCGCGGTGGTGATCCCCGTCGGGCTGATGGTCACCTCGGGGTTGCTCGTGCGGGCGACGGGGTTGACCAAGGCGCACGTCTTGCCGCGCACCGTCGCCGCGGTGACGCTGCTGACCCTCGCCTGGTTTAGCGCGGACAGCGCCCGGGTCGACGCGCTAGCGCGCGGTCTGTTGGACACGGACACAGCCGGCGCACGCAAGGAGCTGACGCAGCGGTACGGGATGGTCGCCGGTTCGCCCGTCGCCGCGCTGGTGGGGACGCTGCGCGAGGCGGGCGAACGCGAGGTGATTCGCGTCACGCCGCCGACGGCCACGCAGCTAGCGGTCGCCGCGAAATACGGACTTCAGCTCGACCCAGCCGCGGCGTTCCCGTTGGTGCACCCACGCATCTACCGACAGCCGTTCGCTCACCCGTCGGCCACGACGGCGCCGGCCAAGGCGAACGTGATCGTGATCTTCGCGGAGAGCCTGTCGTCGCACCTGCTGGAGTCCTATGGCGGCCAACACCGTGGGTTGACTCCAAACCTGAGCGCGATGGCGGCGCGATCGCTGCAGGTGGACGACTGGTTCAACCACGTCACACCGACGGTGACAGGCCTGCGCGGCCAGCTCTGCGGGCTCTGGCCGCGGCTGTCGTATACGCCGTGGCACGACGCGACTCAGAAGCTGCGCACCGCCAAGGTCTTCTGCCTGCCGCACCTGCTCGCGGAGCAGGGCTGGCACACGATGTATTGGAGCCACAGTCGACCGCACGACACCTACATCAAAGCGCAGGCTATCGATTGGGGATTTCAGGAGCTGTACTTCCACGGCGAACTCAGTCAACGGATGCTCGGCGAGACGGTCAACAGCAGGCAGTACGGCGTCACCGATCGGCAGATGATGCGGGCCCTGACCAAGCTCGTGGCGACGCCGCGGAGCGCGACGGCGCCGCCGTTTTTTCTGGCGGTGTCGACGATCGAGACCCACACCGGTTTCGATGTCGGCAAGGACGGCAAGCGCTACCGGCGCGGCAAGAAACGCAGCACGATCCTCGACACGTTTCACAACCTCGACGACGCGTTTGGCGACTTCTGGCGCGCTTTTCTGGCCTCTCCGCGCGCCAAGGACACCATCGTCATCGTCACGGCCGACCACGCCTTGTACCCGAGCGACGGCCACCGCGCGGTGGCGGGGCGTTCTTACCTGAACCACAAGTTCGGTCGCGCCGCGCTGCTGATCTACGATCCGACGCACACGCTGCCAAGCCGGCTGGACGCCAACACCACGTCGGTCGACTTCGCGCCGACGATCGCGCATCTGCTCGGCGCGCAGCAGCGCGAGACGCCGTGGTTGGGTCACTCCATCTTCGGCGATCGGCAGGCGTTCAGCGGGGCGCTCGGCTTCATCTACAGCAAACATCTGCTGACGATCGACGCGGCCGGTCCCCACATCGACAGCCAACCCAAAGAGGAGGCCGCCGCGCTGCGTGCGGTGCTGGCGTACACCCAGGGTCTCGAGGCGCAGGGCCGCATCTGGCGCTGAGGCGACCGCGGGTGTTCACAGGGTCTTGAGGTAGTCCACCAGATCATCGAGCTGGGCCTCGCTGAGGTGGGAGGTGTGGCCCATCGTGTCGGCGGTCATCTTCAGGGCCTGCTTCAGCGTCGCGGCGCGGCCGTTGTGGAAATACGGCGCGGTGTGCCAGACGCCGCGCAGGCTGGGGGTGTCATAGGGCAGCTGGATCGTCTGCCACGCGACGGGGGCCTTCTCCGTGTTCGCGATGCGCTGGGCCACCAACTTGCGCTCGGCGTTGTCGGCGACACCGACGTCATAGCTGCTGCCGTTGGTCCCGGTACCCGCGCTGTGGCAGCCGCCGCAGCCCACCTTGGCGTCGAAAAAGAGCGCCTTGCCACGTTGCGCAGCGGCGCTGAGGTCCTTGGTCTGGCGATTGGGGTTGGGCGGCGGCACCAAGCCGTGGGTCAGAAACGCCTCCAGCGCATCCAGGTCGTCGGCGTTGAGGCCTTTGCCACCCATGCGTGTGATGGTCTCGTTCATGTTGTTCTGTAGGGCGTGCTCCGTGCCCTTCCAGTTGAACGGTGCCGTACCCAGCAGTCGGCCCGCCAGCGCGGGAGTCTGCCGCGGCTCGCCGTTGACGAACCAGATCTTCTTATCCTCGCCGCCCTCAAAGTGGCAGCTGGCGCAGGCGAAACGGGCGGCCACCGAGATCCCAGCGTTGGGCGTGTGGTGGAAGATGCGGCGACCACGACGCAACAGCGGCGACAGCGGATCTGTGCCATAGGCGCTCTGCGTGGACTGCGCGAGCAGCAGCGGTTTGGCGATGCGGCTGCCGAACTTGAGCGCGTCGGCCGGCGTGGCGACCACCGTGTTGAGCAAAGTTGTGAGCACGACGCGGCTGACCGTGAAGTCGTGGCCATTGAGCACGTAGGCGACGTCCCCGCTCTCCGAGAGGGCGATCCCGCGCGGGCCTTCGCCGACGTTGATGGCGGCGATCGGCGCGGAGATCGGGTCGTACACCGCGGTGTTCAGCACCAGCACGTTGTCTGTGCCCGTGGCGACCAGAAAGGCGAGGCTGGCTTTCGGGTGATGCACAAGATCAACGGGTTGATCGAAGCGGCTCAGAAAATCACGCTCGGTCTCGGGGTCCCGAACGGGCGAGAAGGCGGTGTGACTGACCAGCCCGAGGCTCACGAAGCGCGGCGTCGCGCTGACCTGCATGGGTCGCTGCGGGATCTCCGAGCACGCGCTGCCGCCCCCATAGCCGCTCGTAGGCTGCTGTGTCGGCCCGCTGGCCGCGCCGCGGTTCTGCAGGTTGTGGCCGACGAGATAGCCGCCACCGGGCGTCCCAGCTAGCGCGACCGAGCGGCTCGCCCTGTCGACGTTCGCCTCCGTGCTCTGCGCCTGGTTCGAGCTGGACTTCGACGCGAACGCGCCCGGCTCGGTGGGGTTGTGCGCCCGCAGGCTATGCAGCGAGGCGGTGCCCACCGTCGGCACGACGCCGGTGGCCGCGCTGATCGGCACCTCCGTGACACGTCCCCACTCATGACTGACGGCCAGCGTCGGACCGGTCGACTCCGTGCCCGCGACCACCAGGACCCGCCGCGGGCGCGGCGCGACGGGTACGGAGCGCAGCAGCGCGCCCGTCTTGGCGTCGAGCGCCACGACACGGTCTTCGCCCGAGAGCGCCACCCACACCAGCTGCTCGTCCGCGCTCAACGCCACGCCCACTGGCGCGGTGCCGACGTGCCAGACGTCCGCCGTCGTCGCGCCGGCGGCGATTCGAGCCAGCGCGCCGGCATGGCGGAGCGAGACGTAGGCGGTGCCGTTCGCCGTCATCACCATCAACTCAGGACGCCCAGCGAGCGCCACCGACCGCTTCTGCAGGAGCGTGGTCGCGTCCAGCACCACGAGCCGATCGTTGTCCCGATCGACCACCAGCACCTCCGCACCGTGGACGGCGATCGCGTGGCCAGCGTGGCGGGCGGGCGTCGGCAGGTGCGCGGGCAGCAGCGCAATGGGCGCCGGGAGCGCCTGTTTGCCCATTCCTGGCGGCAGCGCGTCCTTCGGCAAGCCCGGAAACTCGGGCGGTTTGCACAGATCTGCGGCCCCGATCGGCATCGGCAGTGGCTCGATGACGCCTGGGTCTTCCAAGACGCAGCCGGGCACGTTCAACAGCAACGCCAGCGTCACCGCGGCGCGTCTGAACCCAAGCGGTCGCGCCATGAGACGAGGTTGAGACGGGGCGTCGATGGCTACAGCGGTACGGGTTGGTGTCTGCATGGCGGCTCTCCAGGTTGGCCTGATTCGGTCCCAGCCACTCAGAGCAAGGTCCGTGCCAGCCCCGCGCACAAAGCTACCAACAGCGCAATATTCATGTAATTACCGACGATATTTTCGGGATCGTGTCGTTGACCAACGCTGCGCGCATCACCACGCACGTCGCCACGCGCCACCCAACTGTTGAAATATTACGCATCGGTGTTGATTTTTTCGTGCCTGGCGATGATCTCACGGCTGGCCACATCGCTGGCGACAACACTATTGACGCGTCCCGACCACATCAGCAGGCTATCGGCATGAAACAAAGCACACTCTTATGGTTAGTTCTGATCCCAATCGCCCTCAGCTGCGAACCTAACCGCGCAGCCCCCTCCGTCTCCTGCACCACCACCGCGCACTGCCCGGCGGACGGCAATCACTACTGTGATTTAACGACCGAGACGTGCAAGACCTGCGCGGGGACCGCGTGCGGCACGGTCGTCGCCGATGCAGCGGCCGCGACGGACGGGACCACCGCGACCGATACAGCCCCAGACACCGCGACGGCTGCGGACACCGCGACGGCTGCGGACACCGCCACGGCTGCGGACACCGCCACGGCTGCGGACACCGCCACGGCGCCAGACACCGCGACGGCTGCGGACGCGCTCGCTGTCGCGGACTCGGTCGCGGCAACCGACTCGACCCCATCGAGCGACAGCGGCGGCGCGACGGATGCGCTGGGCGCGACGGATTCGGCGGCCGTGGATGGTGGCGCGAGCGACGCACAGGTCAGCTGCGCGCACCCGGCCCAGTGCGTCGGCGCCGCCATGCCGACTTGGAAGTTAGCGGACGTTCAGCCGAAGAGCGCCAAGTTCAAGCAGGTCTATGGACCGACGGCGTTCATCGGAAAAGTCACCGTATTGGCCTTATTATCGGGCTGGTGAAGCTACTGCATTTCCCAGGCTGGGAAACTAGACGACCTCAAGAAAGAACTCGACGCGACAGGCGCCGACATCAACTTCGCCGTCATGAACTCGATCGATGCGGACTCGGAAGGCCACAAGACGAATCTAACTGACGTGTTCACGTACCCATTATTTCAGGACGTCGACGCCGTGAAGGCCAAGGAGGCGATGGGCGGTACGAAGGATGACATCTTCATCTACGACAGCAGCGGCAAGCTCGCCCACTACTTGTCGGCCAGCGGCCCGATCGATACGAACTTGGCGGGCGCCGGCTATGCGACGTTGAAGAAGCTGATTCTGGCCACCAAGTAGGGCGACCATCATCTGAGGCAGGTATCCTTGCGGTCGCGCTGGCGGTCAGTTGGACTGGACGCCGACTAGGCCTTTGTCGAGATTATCGTAAAAGATCGCGACGTTATTGGCCCGCAGCAGGCCGATGGCGCGGAGCTGTACGTCGCGGGTTCGCACGCCGGTCAGGATGCCGTGGGCGATCTCATCGCGGACCTCTGGATCGGTGACGGCGCCGTTCTTTTGAGGGTCGATCTTGTTGAGCCGCACGATGTGCCAACCGTAGGGCGTGCGGATGGGTTCTCCGATGACCCCGACGGTGAGCTTGCTGATGCCGACGACGTACGACTCCTGCATGAGGTCGAAGTCGCCCTGCTCCTTGTAGGGCTTGGTCTCGTCATAGAAGTAGTTGAGATGGTCGCAGGTGACGAGCGGATAGTCGGCTTTCAGGGCCAAAACACGGGCGCACATGTGATCGGGCGAATCCGGCGGATCCATCATCAGCTTGCCATACAGCTCGTAGGCGGTGGGTTGCAGACGGGTGATGCAGGCCTTAGCGGCATCGTCGATCTCGCACTTGTGCCAGTCGCCGCTGCAACAGATGAGCTGGGCGTCGGTGACCCACCACGCCTTCTCGTGGGCGTAGCGAATGCGAATGCTGCCGCGCAACCAGGTGCGGTCGATGTCGGCCGGGCGTACGTCCTTGGCTTGGTACTTCTCCTCGAACTCGTGGGTCAGAAAGCGGCGGACCAGCGCGCGTTTGTAGGACGTCACGAGCCAGGCGGACCACAGCCCCTGGCGTTTGGCCTCCCCTGCGAGCACCTCGGCGCGGACCAGGGCCTCGACGATTGCGCGGTTGGCGATGTGGGCGGCGTAGGCCGGGCGGACGCGATCAAAATCTGCGCGCGTGATCGCGACGCCGCCGACACAAGCGAGCTGGCCCGGGGCTGGCCGACCGGGGACGCAGCCGACCTTGGCCCATGGCGCCTCCGGCACGACGCCGACGTCGGGCAGCTGCCATTGCGCGCCGAGCGTCGCGCCGACTTGATCGGGCTCGGCGGCGCATCCCAGCAGCGCTAGGCAACCGCAGATCACGCCGACCGACGCGAGGCGAGCCCGGCCTGGATGTCCCATGGCAAGCCGCCGTGACGTCCGTCGTTCTCGTTGCCACGGCGTCGTCGCCTCACGAATCATGGGGTCCCTCTCTGTAGGGCAGTGCGCCACCCTGCGCCGCGGTCGTCAACTCCACACCAGCGCGGGCGAGCACCCAGGCGAGAAAGAACGCGAGCACGGCGCTCAGATGGTCGCCGCTGTCCAGCGCCACCAGCCCACGCCACACGGGCACACAGGAGCCGATCGCGAGGAGGAGGCCCGCAGCCTTGATCAGATTCACGACCACCACCCCCACACGGCCAGCAACGCCGCGACGATGCCCCCGCGCTGCAACCACCACGCCGGTGTCGGCTGCCGCAGGGGGCGCGGGCCCAAGGGCACGAGCTGTACGACGATCCACGTCGTCGCGACGACCGCAAGGCGGGGGGTGCGATCATCGCCTCCGAACCAGGCCAGCGCCAGCCACGCTAGGCCGAGCGCCGGGACCAACCAATCGCCGCCTGGGCGCAAAATAGCCCGTAAACGCTCGCCGGCAGCGGGATCTGAGCGCTCGGCATCCAACGCCGAGGCGATGAAGCTGACGAGCAATCCGGCGACCGCCAGCCCCTGCACCGCCCCGGTCACGCGCTCGGCGAGCAGCTCGGGGCAAGCCACCAGGGGCGGCACGAGCCCACCCAGCCCTGTCGCTAGCAGCGTGCGGGCCTGGCCGGACGACGCCACCACCAGGCTGGCCAGCGGCGGCAAGAAGACGAGGGTCACGCAGACCGGCCGGCTGAGGCGCTCACCTGGGTAAAGCCACAGGTAAGGCAGCGCCACCACGACGAACCAGAGCGCCCACGCCCAAGCCAGCGGCCGGGTGAGGTCGCTGAGCGCTTCAAAACGCGCGCGCAGAGCATCGCGGACGGGCTTGAGTCGAATGGGGCGGGACGGCACCATGGCGGCCATGATAGCGGCGGAACAAGTCCTGACCAGGGCGACCAGCATCAAAGCGCAGCCCCGACGTCGTACCCGCGTGCGTCGGGCCGTCGCGTCACTGGTGATCGGGCTGGGAGTCGTCGCGCTGACGGTCACACCGCTGGCGGTCAGCGCGCGCGATATGACCGGCAAGGGCGGGCTAGGCCTACTGCAATCGAGCCACCCGCAGATGAGCCGCCTGCCGACGCTGCTGTTTCGCTACTGGGGTGCCAAGAGCTGCTGGGAGCTGCTGGTGGGGTTCGACTTGGTTCGGGACCGCAGCACCACGGCGGTCTACTTCAAGACAGCGCCGACGACGCAGGTCTTCATGCTGGACACCGCGGTACCCGACGGCGGCGCAGCCAACCCCACGGTGGACCACGTCGAGCCCTGGTTCTTCGACACGGCGCACATCTTCGTCGGTCTTGGCGTGCATCGGATGGTTCACAGCAGCAGCAACCTGTCGGTGACGCTGGGCGCGCGGGCGGTGGCGCAGTTCACGTCGACCGAGAACAAGGCGCGGACGGATACGACCGTGGGCAAACTGACCAGCGCGCTGGCGCTGCTCGCCGAGGTGCCTCTGCAAGCGGAGTACTTCCTGTCCGATCACAGCAGCATCAGCGCGAGCGTGGCGATCACCGCGTCGATCTCAAGCAGCTTCGATGCGACGAGCGACAAGGACGGCGGGCTCGTCGAGCTGCTCGGGAGCTCGGGCGCAGACCGCGGCGGCGCGGCCGTGCAGCTAGGTGGGCGCTACTCCGGCGGGCTGGGGTTCACCTACTACTTCTAGACGGCGCGTCGACGCTGACCCACCGTTCCGAGCCAGGGCGGTAGCGAGACAACACGGCGACGAGACAGCGCGTCAGCGCGGCTATGTCGGCACAGCGACGTGGCGTTGGAGCTTCAGGATGGACATCGCCCTCATCGAACCCGAGATCCCCGGCAACACCGGCTCCATCGGTCGTGTCTGTGTCGGCACCGGCTGCGGACTGCATCTCGTTGGCACCCTGGGCTTCGACATCTCGGAGCGCGCGGTGCGGCGTGCCGGTCTCGACTACTGGAAGGACGTAGATCTGCACGTACAGCCCGATCGCGATGCCTGGGAGGCGAGCGTCGCGGGGCGGCGGCTGTGGCTGTTTTCGACGCAGGGGACCCAGCGCTACGATCAGGTCGCCTACGAGCCAGACGACGTGTTGGTGTTTGGTCGAGAGACCAAGGGGCTGCCTGCCGAACTGGTGGCGCGCTACCCGGACCGGTTAGTCTATCTTCCGACGACCGACAAGATCAGAAGCCTCAACCTCGCCAATGTGGTGACAGCTGTGGTCTACGAGGCGCTGCGGCAGCAGGATTTTCGCGGCATCGTTGAGGCAGACGGCGCAAAGTCGGGCGTCTAGCTGACCTTAACGCGGGCCGCGCTGGGGGCAGGTCATTCCAACTAGATCACGTCGGCGCAGGCCGCCACCACCGGCGCTCAGACGAGGCCAGACGGGTTGCCCAAGACGCCGTCCGGATCCCAGGCGCGCGACAACCCGGTCAGCAGCACCTTGCTCGTCGGTCCCATGCGCTCGCGGCCGATCGTCCGCAGCGCGCCGCCGAGCCCAACCGGCACGGCGCCGGCGTCGAACAGGTGGCGAACTCCGGTGATCAGCGGGTGCCGCTCGCTGCCGGGCCCCTTGAAGCGGTGGCGAACACTCACGTAGTCGGCACCGAACGCCCAGCTCCGACTGACGCGCGACGCCGGTCCCTCTGCGGACGCGAGCAAGGCGTCCGAGACGTCCAGCACCTTCAAGGCATCCGGCCACGAACAGCGCAGCTCAAATGTAGCGCCACGGCTCGCGCCGGCCTCTGGCCAGTCACCCTGCGCGTGCCCCAAGCGAACCCGCCGATCTTCTGCGCTCCACTCGCCCAGCGTCACGCGATGGCGCGCGAAGGCCTCCGTGGCTAGCGCCGTGACCGCGGCGACATCGGCCTCGCCGCGCCACGTGGCAGCACGCACCGCGACTCGCCCGCGCGCGCCTTCCTCGACGAGCACCGTGTCGACGGCGCGCTTTGAGATCGCGAGTCGCGCCGCGCTCATCACCATCAACACCTGCTCGCGCCCCGTTTTTCCGGTGCGAACGCTCCACGCCACCCAAGGCGCGGCGTGCAGACGCAGGGTCACCTCGCAGAGGATCGCCAGTCGGCCCGCGGCACCTATCAACAACCCAGCCGGGTCGGGCAGGCCTTCGCTGCGCCACGGCACCGACGTCAGCAAGGCGGCGTGGCCGACCTGCAAATCACGGCCGTTGCCCGCGACAACCTGCGCGCTGACCAGATCGGCCAACAAGGATCCATCGCCGAGCCCGATCTCGCCGGACACGCCAGCGCCTAGCAGCGCGCCGATCGTCTCGTCGCCGCGCAGCGCAGGCACTCCGCGGAGGCAGAGCCGCGCCTGGCGGGCTGCGCGGTCGATGGCCTGCACCGGCACACCAGCGCCAACGGTCACCAAACGACGGCTGATGTCGGTCGCTGGCGGTCGATCCAAGCCGCGTGTATCGACGACGACCGTGCCCACCAGCTCATCGGGGAGCACGGCCGGCAGACCACTGCGCGCAACGACGGGCAAATGGCGGGAGCGCGCGATCTTGAGGAGGAGGCGAACCTGGGCGGTGTTGGTAGGACGAACGACCGCGATGGGATCGCGATCTTCGGGCAGACCACAGAGGTCACGCGCCGCGGCGCCGATCCAAACCCGGTCGGCGCCGACGCGGTCGATCAAGTCCCCGCGGGCGGCGTTGGCAACTGCGACAGCCCGTCGATCCATCATGGCGACACGATACCAGCGCAAGGGCGGCGGCGGAAGGAGGCGCCGACAGGCAGACAGCGGGCGCAGTCGCCGATCATAGGTACGTCCGGATCGCGACGCGCAGCAGTGCGTTGCTGAAGGCGTGATGCACCACCGGCGCGACGATCGCGCGACTTCGCTCACCCAACCACGCAAAAAGTAGGCCCGGAAAAAACACCAGGAGCCGGTGCGGCGAGGGCGTCACCACGAGATGAATGAGCGCAAAGAGGAGCGCGCTCAGCACATGCGCGGCGCCAAATGGGACGCCGAACAGGCGGCGCCGTGGCTCTAGCAGACCTGCGCGCAACCGGCCGAGCACCCAACCGCGAAAAAACGCCTCTTCAGGCAACGCGACGACGAGCAGCTGGCTGAGCAGATACCAGAGCAACCAGCTGCGGCCGCGGGTGTGATGGAAGGTGTAGACACGCTCGCCTGCCGGGGTCGTCGTCACGAGGTCTCGCGCCACGAGCGGAGACAGGGCGGCGCCCGTTCGCACCTCGGGCAGCGCCCCGCCATGGACGCGGTGGAGCCGCCACGAGGCCGCCTCCTGGGACGAGAGCAGATGACGCGCGTGGGGACGCAGGATGACGCGAGTCGCTCCGCCGTCAGCTCTGGTCGCAAGGACGACGACCGGCGACGCGGTGTGGTTGGCGACAGCGAGGCCGTGACCTTCCTCGTAGAGGAGCACAAAGCCGGGCGTCGCTGCGGGGATGCCCTGGTACGCTTCGCCATAGGACAACAAGCCGGGGCCCGCGAATCGTGTCTGCTTGAACACCTGCGTCGCGAGCAGGTCGTAGCCCACGATGAACGGCACCGCGATCACCAAAGCGGCCAACAGACCGAGCTTGAGCCCCGGCAAGATGGGCGCGCGACCGATGCCGAGCGGGTCACCGGAGAACCCGCGCAGACGCGCCATGAGCAAGGGTAAGCCGAGGAAGATCGCCGCCACAGCTGCGCCCGCCCACACGCCAACCGCCGGCACCGCGGTGGCCGCGAGCTCGACCGCGGCGATTCCGAGTCCTGCCAGCGCCGTGCCACCGACGACTTCGAGGAGCACAGCGCCGGGTGCGGGCGGCGCGCCGGGTGCGGGCGGCGCGCCGGGTGCGGGCGGCGCACCGGATGCGGGCGGTGCCCGTGAGTCAGGGGCTGCTGGCATGATCGCTGGTCAGAAAGCGATTGTACGCGCCGGCGATTTCACCTTCTTGGACCCGCTCGATGTGCAGCACAAACGACTGGCCACCGTCGCGCCGCTCTGGCAAGCGAAGCAGCTTTCCGACCAGAAAGATGGTCCGCCAGCGGTCCTCGTGCCGGACCGGCAGATTGACGATCAGCGCTTGGTCGAGCTGCGGGACTTGATCGGTGCTGTGGATCTCGAGGGCCAGCGGCGCCGCGCTCACCAGCATCCCCGGCACAAAGCGGCCGTCGAGCTCGTACGTCACCGGCGTCTGCACGGCGACGGTCGTATTCTCGGGTAGGCCGGGCGAAGCCGACATCCCGGTCAGCATGGGTCCGCCGATCGACGACGTCGCGCCATTGCGGGCGAAGATCATGGACCGCTCGCCGCCGTCGCCATCCACACCGAACGTGGCGCCGCTGGGGCCGGTTTCACGGCGTCGCAGGTCCAACTTCGCGCGCAGCAGCTCACGCTCGTGTTCCCGATCACTTCGACGCTGATCGCGCTCTTGTTCGGCCTTCTCGCGAAACCGTGCCGCCATTTTGCGGGCGCCGGTTGCGAAGGGGTCGTCCTGAATGACCGCCTCAGAGGTGCGACGCGCGGACGAGCGTTGCTGCGTATCCGGCTCATACACGGACCAACTAGACGCCGTCGATCGGCGACGCGTGGTCGGGGAGCTCTGGTTGGTGAACGGCGCGACGATCCGGGAGGTTTCTGGGCGTTTGCCACCAAAACTGCGGCTGACTTCGGGCTGCTCTAGATCGAAAGAGGCTTCGGCAGCAGGCCGCTTCGCCGCGGCGATCGTCGGAGGAAGGCGCGTCGTCGCCGAGGGCGCGCTCGGTGCTTTGTCCGAGTTCGACGACAACGCTGGCTTCGGTGCGAACGTTGGGTTCGCCGAGAAGGCTGGCGTCGGCTGGATCGCCGGCGGCCTGGCGGCCGGGTGGCCGGTCGGCTGTGCGCTAACGGAGTGCGCACTGCCCGGTTGCGCACTGCCCGGTTGCGCACTGCCCGGTTGCGCACTGCCCGGTTGCGCACTGCCCGGCGGCAAGAAGATGCCGCTGTCGCCATCTGGTCGGGTCGGGCGAGCGTGGCTAAAGGCGTTGTACTGCGCCGCGCTGACCCGGCGTCCGGTGGTCTGTGCCCCAGCCGCGCGATGCGCCGCCGACGTCGGCATGGGAGGCGCAGGCAACTCGGTCGGCTCGCGCGCGATCTGAGGCGCGGTGGGTAGCTCCGTGGATTCGCCGTGGCTCGTGTCACCGGCGCGCGGCCGCGACAGCTCGCTGCTGCGCCGCAACCGCGGGTCCGAGGGCCGGTGGCGCGGGTCGTCGCGCCGCGACGGGGGCGGCGACGCGGGTGATTTCATCGGTTTTCCGCGACGATCGCGCGGCATGGCGTCCTCGATGGGGGTGAGCGGGCGCCCAGTCAAACGGGGCCCCGAATCCGCGTTGGTCACCGACCTGCGGCGCCTCGCGGACTGCAGGTTCATCTGCTCGCCGATCTCAGGAAAACGAAACACGATGACGCTGTCGTCCGGCAGATGCTCCGGCGAGATCTCTGTCAACTGCAGCACGTGGCGCAACACGTGAAAGATCGGACCGCGGCCGGAGTCGCCATGGGCTGTCAGAAAACGCACCGCGAATCCGGGCTGCGAGCCGCCTCCAACTGCATTGACCCGCACGATCTGGGCGTTCAAGCGCACGGGCGGGATCTTGACCCCGGTCGGTCGAACGATGATGTCGACGGTGGTGTCGATGGGCGGACTGTTCCGAGCCACGAAAAACGCGCCGGTCGGCGACACGTCGATCGCGACGCAGTTGAGTTCAGCGTCGCCAAAAAGCACCTTGAGCGAGAGCATGGCCTTGTGGCGCGGGTAGCTGCGACGGTCCTGAAACATCGGGCTCCATTCATGCCGGAAAGGGGGGCGTAGGAACCAGGGTATCGCTCCGCGACCAACCGCAAAAGCCGTCGACGCCGAACGGGCTGATTTAGCGGCCCATCAGCGACCAGGTCCTAGCCTTGCGGTCGTTCAAACAGCCCCGCGGCGCCCATGCCGCCACCCACGCACATCGTCACCATCCCGTAGCGACCACCGGTGCGCTTGAGGCTGTGCAACACGGTCGCCGTCAGCTTCGCGCCGGTCGCACCCAATGGGTGCCCGAGGGCGATCGCGCCACCGTGCGGGTTGACCTTGGCGACGTCGAGTCCCAGCTCGCGGATCACCGCCAGGGACTGCGCGGCGAAGGCCTCGTTGAGCTCGATATGGTCGATCTGGTCGAGGCGGACGCCCGTCCGCTCAAGCAACTTTGGGATGGCCGCGACGGGGCCGATACCCATGATCTCAGGGGCGACGCCTGCCGCCACGAAACCGCGGTAGATGCCGAGAATCTCGACGCCCAGCTCGCGCGCCTTGGCTTCGCTCATCACCACCACGGCGGCGGCGCCATCGCTCAGCGGGCTCGCGTTGCCGGCGGTGACGGTGCCACCACGCTGCTGGAAGACAGGGCGCAGCTTGGCCAGCCCTTCGAGGGTGGTGTTGGGCCGCGGCAGCTCATCGGCCTCCAGGCTCCCCATGGGCGTGTCGACCGGAACGAGCTCGTCGGCAAACACACCGTCGCGCAGCGCCTGGGTCGCGCGGCGCTGGCTCTCGACGGCGAACGCGTCCTGGTCGTCCCGGCTGATGTTGTACTTCTTCGCCACGCGCTCAGCGGTGTGCCCCATCGGCATGTAGACCTCAGGCCATTCGGTGATGAACTCCGGATGCGGCGACAGCTTGAAGCCGGTCATCGGCACGCTGCTCATGCTCTCCACACCACCCGCGATGATCACGTCGGCGCCGCCCGCCATGATGCGCTCTGCGGCCTGTGCGATGGTCTGTAGGCCGCTGCTGCAGAACCGATTCACGGTGACTCCGGGCACATCAACCCCGAGCCCAGCGCGAAGGGCGGCGATGCGGGCCACGTTCATGCCCTGCGGACCTTCAGGCATGGCGCAGCCGAAGATCACGTCCTCGACGTCACTGGCGTCCAAGCCCGGCACGGCCTCCAACGCGGCGCGGATCGCGATGGCGGCGAGGTCTTCGGGTCGAACCGTGGCGAGGGTGCCTTTGCCGCCACGACCACAGGGGGTGCGGACGGCCGAGACGATGACGGCGTTGCGGATGCTCATGTCGTTCTCCTTGCTGGTGCGGGGTCGCCGCGTCCAGGGTCACTGGCGATGGCTGAGATCTGGTCTAGTTGCGGACTAATTGCGAAGCGGCTTGCCCGTCTTGAGCATGTGCACGATGCGTTGCTGTGTCTTCTCGAGACCACAGAGGTGCAAGAAGCCCTCGCGCTCAATGTCGAGCAGCTGCTGCTCCGTCACCGCGCCGCCCTTCTCTCCGCCACAGAGCACTCGCGCGATCTGGTGGCCGAGGACACAGTCGTGTTCGCTCGCCATGGCGCTCCATTTGAACGCGTTGAGCGCCATGTCGAACACCGCGATGCCATCGGCGCCCGGCAGCTTGAGCACCGGCGCTTGGGGCGGCCGATAGTTGTTCGCCACAAGCTGCAGCGCGGTGCGCTTGGCGTCGCCGATGCGCGCGTCCGTGTCGATGGACCACGCGTCGATGTCACGCAGAAAGCCCATCTCGGCCATCTCGCCGGCGCCCGTCGCGACCTTAGCCAGCGCCATCGTCTCAAAACTCTTCTGCAAGAACGGCACGACGTCAGCCTTCACGCCCGTCGGTACGGCAGTCGCTGCGCGCACCGTCATCTCTTTGGTGCCGCCCGCCCCCGGGATCAGTCCCACACCGACCTCGACGAGGCCCATGTAGGTCTCCGCGCCGGCCTGCATCCGACTCGAATGAATCGCGACCTCGCAGCCGCCACCCAGCGTCATGCCGTGCGGCGCGCTGACGACGGGTCGACTCGCGTACTTCAGCGCGTGGGTGAACTGCTGGAACGTGTGGACCGCCTGCTCCAGCTCCTTCCACTTGCCGGCCTGAATCAAGCCGCCGATGAACATCAGATTGGCGCCGACTGAGAAGTTCTTGCCGTCGTTGCCGATCACCAGCGCGTCGTAGGTGCCGCCGTGCAGCAGCTCGAGGGCCTCGTTCCCCATCGCGACGATGTCGCCGTCGAGCGCGTTCATCTTCGTGATGAACCGTAGGCAGGCGACGCCGTCACCGAGATCGAGCAGCTGCGCGCCCTTGTTCTCGCGGATGAGGTTGTCGCCGGCGAGCACGGTGTCGAGGTGGATCCCTGGCAGCGCCGGCACCTTTAGAGGCTTGAGGTCAGCGGTGAGACCCGTCTGATCGCCTGCGTTTCCGCCGTAGAAGCTGGTCTGACCAGCGGCGAGCATCTTCACGACGAGCGGCGGCACTGCGCGCCCCTCCGCCGTGAGGCGACTCGCGACGTGCTGCACGCCGATGGCGTCCCAGATCTCAAATGGCCCCAGATCCCAGTTGAATCCCCAGCGCATGCCTCGGTCGATGCTGACGACGTCGTCGGCGATCTCGCCCAGGCAGTTGGCGGCGTAGACCAGCGAGGCCGACGTCGCTTTCCAGGCAAACGCGCCAGCGCGATCGTCTGCGGCGACCAGGCCCGCCACCCGCGCGCCGACATCGGCAGTGTTCTTCGCCGCGCCCAGGCTGTCGGTGCGGAACTTCTCACGGGCGACGTAGTCCCCGCTGGCGGCATCGAACACCAGGATGTCGCGGCCCACCTTTTTGTAGAACCCAGCGCCAGCCTTGCGGCCCGTCGCACCGGACGCGATCAGCTTGGCGACGGGATCAGGCAGCACAAACACCGCGCGCTCAGGGTCTTCGGTGAGGTTGTCGTAGCAGTTCTGCGCGACGTGACCAAACGTGTCGAGCCCGACCACATCGGCGGTCTTGAAGATCGCGGACGACGGGCGGCCCATCGCCGGCCCCATGATCGTGTCGATCTCATCGATGCGATAGCCGTCCTCCAGCCACACCTGCAGCGCCGTCATCATGCCGTGCACGCCGATGCGATTGGCGATGAAGTTGATGGTGTCCTTGGCGTAGACCACCCCTTTGCCGAGATCCAACTCGCAAAACCGGTGCATTTGCGCCGTAACAGCCGGATCGGTGGCCGCGCCAGGCACGATCTCCAGCAGCTTCATGTAGCGCACTGGGTTGAAGAAGTGGGTGATGAGGAAGTGCGCCTTGAATGCGTCACTGCGGCCTTCAACCATGGCGGCCAGCGGGATGCCGGAGGTGTTGGAGGAGACGATGGTCTCCGGGCCGCGCACGCCGTCGAGCTTGCTGAAGACCGACTGCTTGATGTCGAGGCGCTCGATCACGGCCTCCACGATCCAATCACAGCTGCCAAGGTCGACGAGATCGTCTTCCAGGTTGCCGACGGCGATACGGCGAAGATCAGCGCGCTTCTGAAACGGCGACGGCTTCTGCTGAAGCATCTTCGCCAGCGCGTCCGTACCGATGGCGTTTCGGCGGGCGCGAACGTGATCGTACGCGGCGTCATAGGCATCGACAGCCGCGGGCGCGTCGCGCGGCACAATGTCGACCAGCAACACATCGACGCCGGCTGAGGCAAGGTGGGCCGCGATGCCCGAACCCATCACGCCGGCACCGATCACTCCGACACGCTCGATACGCTTCCTGGCCATGTTCTCACCTCTCTTGTTGGTTCATCCGACACGGTCTCAGCGGCCGAGTCGCGGGTTCGATTTGAGGGCTGGTCGCGCAGTCGCCGCGGCGAAACGAGGCGGCGGCAGCGACGGCAGCGGCGGCAAGCTAGCGCGCGAGCAGGGGGCCGACAAGGCCGATCGAGCGGTCCGCGGCGGCCACGCCAGCCGTCAGCTGCGGTCGACGGGTTCCACTGCGGGGCCCGATAAGTGCTGTGCGGCCTGCTTCAAAAGTGCCGATGCAGCCGCGATCGCACCCGACTGCCGCGACGCAGCCTTGCGCAGGTCGCCGACCTGGCTCTTCAATTCGTCAGCGCGGGCCTCAGCGGCCACGGCGCGGGCCTCGCTCGCCTCAATCTGGCCCTGAGCCTCAGCGAGCGCAGCTTCAGCGACGACCGTCTTCGCCTGGGCGTCGATCGTCGCGGTGTGCGCCACGGCGAGCGCTGCTTCACCGGCGGCGATGCGCAAGGCGCTCTCGTTGGCGCCGCCGGCGGCCTCCAAAGCCTCAATCTGGTCCTGCAGGTCGAGATTCTCGCCCTCCAGACGGCTGATTTCATCGGTCGCCGCCTGCAGCGTCGTCAGCATCTTGCCGAGCTCAGACAGGTTCTCCGCCATGAACTGGGCGCTCGATTGATGGCGCGCGCGGCGCCGAGCCGACGTGGTGTCGCCGGCCGGAGAGCCCTCCCCTCCGACCGGATCAGCCGCGGCGCTGACGACGGCAGCGGCCTGGTCTGTGGCGGCCTGATCCGCGGCGGCCTGATCTGCGGCGGCCTTGTCTGCGGCGGCGTTATCCGCGGCGGCCTTGTCTGCGGCGGCCTGATCTGCAGCGGCCTTGTCTGCAGCGGCCTTGTCTGCGGCGGCCTGCTCTGCAGCGGCCTGTTCTGCAGCGGCCTGTGCTGCGGCGGCCTGATCTGCGGCGGCCTGTTCTGCGGCGGTGTCAGCTTCCGCCACATCGTCGCCGTCTAGCAGCTCGACCTCGCCCGTGACGATCTCTTCCAGGTCGTCCAGCGCGAGCTCCTCCAACTCGACCTCCTCCAGCTCCTCCAACTCTCCGACCTCAACCTCCTCCAGCTCCTCCAACTCGGCCATGTCGATCTCTTCGATCTCGTCGTCGGCGCCGTCGCCGGTTGTGCTGCTCAGATCGAGGACCTCCTCGGACGCGATGTCATGGATCAAGGTCGACGACAGCTGGTCGAGGTCCGTCTCGGTCTCTCCCTCAAAAGCGCCGATCTCTTCGAGGTCGTCGCCCTGCAGCATCTCACTGGGGAGCACGTCCTCCTCCAGCAGGTCCCCGTCGATCTCCATCAGCTCGTCGTCGATCTCCATCAGCTCGTCGTCGATCTCGATAAGATCACCGTCATCCAGCGCGGCTTCGATGTCGCTCAGGTCCAGCACCTGCGTCGCCGAATCGCCGTCGTCCGGGCCATCGTCCTCGACGAGCTCGATGTCGGCGACGTCGATCACGCCCAGCTCCTCAAGGTCTTCGACGCGCGCGGTCGCATCGGAGGCGCTCGCGGCAGCCGCGGCCAGCATCGAGACGTCGCCGGTCATTGGCGACAGCGCCTCCATCGGCAGCTCTTCAAGCAGCTCACTCACCACGCCAAGCCCACTCTCCACGCGTGCGAGCGTCATCGTCACCGCGCCACCCAACTCTCGGCTGGCTTTGCTCTGCATGATGTACGCATCAGCGACCTTGTCGCCCTCGGCGTGGCGCTGCACATCGGCGCGCTGATCGTCCCGATAGACCACGATGAGCCCAACGCCGAGCCGCGCCCTGTCGCGTCGGAGCGTACCGACCATGGCCAGGCCGCGACGCATCGTCGGCCCGAAAACCAGCAGCTGCACGGGGTGTTGGTCCATTCTGCGCATGGCCTGTTCCATGGAGCGCAGGACGACGACTTCCACGTCCGCGGGCACCGACGACCGCAGGTGTCGCTCGACCATCTTGGTTCCGCCGATAAGCAGGCAGTGGCGCTTGGACATGAGCATCTCTCCAAAAGTACGGTCGCGCCGGGGCGCGCGCTAAAACGGCGGGCCGGGAGTGTCCCGCGCGCGTATAGGTGCGGTCAAGGGCAGACGGTGAGGCAAGATCGGTGATCGCTGAGGCCCTAGTTGAAAAAGCTACCCCGCCACCTTAGCCTCCGCCGCCGCGCGGGAGCGATTCACCGTCGACCGCCGCTGCACCCGCCAGAAGCAGCGCCAGACAAAAGCGCTGCCTCCCCGCGACCTCAAGGACGCCGTCATGCTCGAGACCATCACCAAAGGCTTTAGGGCCGCACGCCACCGCCTCCAGGGCTACCGCGAGATCGACGAGGAGACGCTCGACGAGGTCTTGGTCGACATCCGCCAGAGCTTGCTCGAGGCCGACGTTGAGTTTGGCGTCGTCAAGCACTTCATCAGCCATGTGAAGGACAAAGCGCTCGGCGAGGTCGTCCAGCTCAAGGCCACGACCGACGACGGCGAGACGCTGAAGGTGTCGCCGCAAGATCACTTCATCAAGATCTGCCACGACGAGCTCGAAGCGCTCATGGGCCCCGTCGATACGGGCTTGGATCTCAAGAAGAAGGGCATCACCACCATCATGATGGTCGGTCTGCAGGGCTCCGGTAAGACCACCACCGCCGCCAAGCTCGCCAAGCTCTACATGGACCAGGGCATGCGGCCGATGCTCGTCGCGGCGGACATCTACCGCCCTGCCGCTATCGATCAGCTCAAGGTCCTCGGCGCGAGCCTCGACATCCCGGTCTTCTCGGAGCCCGGGATGAAGCCGCCGCAGCTCTGCGCCGAGGGGTATCAGTGGGCGCGGAAGAACGGCCGCAACCTCGTGATCTTCGATACAGCCGGCCGTTTGACCATCGACGCCCAGCTCATGGACGAGCTCAGCGAGATCCGGCGTTTGCAGCCGCCCGACAACACCCTGCTCGTCATCGACGCGATGATTGGACAGGACTCGGTGAAGACGGCGAAGGCCTTCAACGAGCAGGTCGGCATCGACGGCGTGGTGCTCACCAAGCTCGACGGTGACGCGCGTGGCGGTGCGGCCATCAGCGTCAAGATGGTCACCGGCGCGCCGATCAAGTACGTCGGCATGGGCGAGGGCCTCGACAAGCTCGAAGAGTTCCGCCCCGAAGGCATGGCCAGTCGCATCCTCGGCATGGGCGACATCGTCGGCCTGATGGCGGACTTCGAGAAGGTCATCGACGAGGAGAAGGCCGAGAAAGACGCGCAGAAGATGCTCTCGGGTGACTTCTCGCTCAGCGATTTCCTCGAGCAGATCAAGACGCTAAAGAAGATGGGCTCCCTCCGCGACGTGATGGAGAAGCTGCCCTTCTTCGCCGACGCTATGGCTGACGGCGCCTCGTTTGACGACAAGGAGCTGCAGCGCATCGAGGCGATCATCCAGTCCATGACCAAGGCCGAGCGCAACCGACCCGAGCTGATCGATCTGAGCCGCGCCAAGCGGATCGCCAAGGGTTGCGGGCGAAAAGCCAACGACGTGCAGGACCTGCTCAAGCGTTACGACGTGATGCGCCAGATGATGAGCCGCATCGGTCAGAGCCCGGGGCTGCTGAGCAAGCTGCCGGGCTTCTCGCAGATGGGTCAGATGGCGCGGATGAAGAACATGGACGTTGGCGAGTTCTTCGACGAGCTCGACACGCTGCCGAGCCCCGATCACAACGGCGCCGCGCCAGCCTACTACGAGGAGCGCCGGGTCTTTGACCGCCAGAAGCGCAAGACGAAGAACAAGTCGGCGAAGAAAGCGCGGGCGAAGAACCGCAAGAAGTGAGGGCTAGTCCAGGAGTTGCTGGAGCGCTTTGAGCGGCAATGAGAGATCTCCCTCAATACGCACACCTTTCGCCTTGAGCAGCTGCTTAGGCGAGACGCGATTGACGATCCATTCAATGGCCTCGTCCGCGTCGATGGTCAGGGTCGTCGTCGCGGTGTCGTAGTCCGGCGCGCCCGTCCCGAACGTGATGACGTAGCGATAGGTGTCGCCAAGCGCCCGGTCGTGGACGTTGATCGCGACGCTGCCGACCAGATCGGCGCACCTCACCGCTTTGACGGGATCGAACGCCAGCCGGCTCAGGTCCGGCAGCTGGCGAGCGCGGCCGAGTCGCGCCATGATCGTCAGGCCACGATCGCGCAGGGCGCCGCCAACGATCTCGCGTAGATGCCGCTTGTCGAAGGCGACTTGGCAGATGGCGTTGGACGCCGAGCCAGGCGTGACGTGGGTGCGGCCATCGACAAGCTGCGTGGCCCACACGCCGCCGCCTGCGCCGAGGATGTGCACATTCACCGGCCGCGCCACAGTCAGCGACGGGAGCTTGACCGGCAGCGTTGGCACGATGGTCTCGAAGACGACCTGTGGCGCAGTGGTGCGCTTGAGGGACCAGAATGCTTCGGCGTCCATGACACTCCTGATTGTACCTAGAACACCACGGGTCCGCCCGTTGGCTTAGTCGGCGCCGGTTTCGGATCTGGTTTGGGCTTGGCTCGCGGCTTGTGGCGCCGCGGCGCTTTGCCCTTGTGCTTGCCCGCGTCGACCGGACCCGTATCGGTCTCACCTGTGTCGGCGGCACCTGTGTCTGCGGTGCCGGAGTCGACCGCGCCAGTGTCGACCGCGCCGGTGTCGGCCGTACCGGTGTCGACCGCGCCCGTGTCGGCCGTGCCGGTGTCGACTTCGCCCGTATCGGCGGCCTCAGTCGATCCAGCGTCGGTCGTGACGACCGGCGCCGGCGCTGACCTGCCGAAGAGGAAGAAGGCGCCGATAGCGCCGCCGACGAGCAGCAGCGCGAGCACACCCATGATCAGGCCGGTTTTGCCTTTGGATTCGGCCTCCTCGACGGCTTCGCGGGCTTGGTTCGCGGCCACGGCGGCGCGCTCGGTCTGAACGGCGGCCACCTGCCGTTCGGCGTCGGCTTGCGCGGTCCGCTCCGCGGCGCGGGCCTTGGCCTCCGCAGCGATCTGACGCTCCGCCTCCAGGCGTTGCCTTTGCTCCTCGAGCTCCTTCCCAGCCTGCAGATTCGCGGTTTTACTCGCGATCAGCTCCTGCAACAGCTCGGTCTGCTCGGCGCCGAGGGCCATGGTTGAGCGATCGTCGACGATGTTGGCCGAGCGGAGCCCAGCAGCGAACGCGCCGGCGTCGTGGTGTCGTTCGCCCGAGTTGCGTTTCAGCGCCTTCTGAATCTGCACTTCGACCGCAGGCAACAGCTCCGCGTCGGCCGCGACCTGTCGCGCGGCGGGCACGGCGAAGCGAGAACGGCGATTGCGGATGTCCGCGGGCGACGCGCCGACAAAGGGCGCGCGGCCGGTGAAGATCTCAAAGCCGATGCAACCGAGGGCGTAGACGTCTTCGAGCTGAGGCGAGCGCTTGCGCACCTTGATCAGACCACCGGCTTCCGGCGACTCGTAGAGCACGTCGTAGCCGAGATCGACCGGCACGGCGGCTGCGGCGAGCAGCTGAACAGCGCCGGCGGCGTTAGGAACCAACCGCACGTGCCGTGGCGTGAGTCGCCCCGCGCACTGGTTGGCCGCGTGCAGCTTCTGGACGGCGTCGCAGATCTTGGTCAGCAACGCGACGGAGCCGTCCGCGTCGAGCGTGGCCGCGTCGATGATCTCGGCGAGGGCGACGCCAGGCAAGTCGTCGCCTCGACCCGCCAGGGGCGCCCGGGCGGCGAGCGAGGTCTGGCGCATGCGATCGGGGAAACTCGCGACGTCGGACACGGTCGGCAGCGGCGCCCCAGTCTCCTGGTAGTTCATCGTCGCCATATGTCGATGCGAGGGCGGCGACATGAGATCGGGGGTGCCGACGTTGGCGCGATTCGAGACAGCGCT
>ERZ889078.545-NODE-545-length-34076-cov-18.639076_pt1 | contig 34076 bp, 29 predicted proteins | sample MGYA00521266_ERZ889078 | MGnify/ENA primary metagenome ERZ889078 (study PRJEB32303, sample SAMEA104408618) | aquatic metagenome | biome: Brackish water; feature: Pelagic; material: water | place: Baltic Sea | collected 2014-06-16T06:34:00 | depth 76,534 m ...
TCATCAGGCAATTCTGCAAGATCTCTGTGAACTTTACAAGTAAGTCCTGAATTCATTATTTCATTTAGTAAAACTTGTGTTTCTCTAAGAAGATTTGTTTTATTTTTAATTTTTTCAGCAGATACTTGAATTTTTCCAAGAATTTCTTTTGTAAATTTAATTTTTTGAGCTCTTTTTGAACTAAAGTATTGACTTACTGCTGGTTCAGTAACACATAATAGCTCTGCGATTTTTTTCTGTTCCATTCCAGTCTTTTTCATAGCAATTGCTAATTCTCTTCTGATAGCTGGTAGAAGATATAAAACTTCAACTTCTTGAGGTTGTGTAAGTTTTAGATTAGGCATGATATTAACTATATTTAATAATCGTTTAAATAGATTTCGAAAATTTAAGTGTTTTTTAGCCTTTTATATTACCAATTGGCCTTAATGCAACTACTTTTTTAGAAATTCCTGCCATTTCAAGCGCTGCTACAACTTCTGAAATGTTTTTGTAAGCACAACCTGCTTCTTCTGCTAAACCTGTGATTGAAGCTGATTTAACATAAATACCATTTTTCTCCATGTCTTTTTGAAGTTGATCTCCATTAAATGTGTGTTTAGCTTTTGATCTTGACATTGTTCTTCCTGAACCATGAGCAGTGCTTCCAAAAGTTTCATCCATCGCCATTTGTGTTCCTACAAGTAAATATGATCCTGTTTCCATACTACCACCAATAATAATTGGTTGTCCTGTCTCTCGATATTTTTTTGGTAAATCTTTTTGAAATGGTCCAAATGCTCTAGTTGATCCTTTTCTATGAACAAGAACTTCTTTTCGTTCACCGTTTAAATTATGTTCTTCAACTTTTGCAATATTATGTGCCACATCATAAATTAAGTTCATTTCCATTTCTTCAGGAGATTTCTCAAAGACTCTTGAAAAACATTGTCTAACTCGATGCATAATTATTTGTCTATTAACAAATGCAACATTGGCTGCACAAGCCATTGCTTTATAATAATCTTGTCCTTCTTTGCTTTTGAATGGAGCACATGCAAGTTCTCTATCTGTTACTGATAGTTTATAATCAGCCATTTTTTCATTAAAAATTCTTAAATAATCAGTTCCTATTTGATGACCAAAACCTCTACTTCCACAGTGAATCATCACTACAATTTGTCCTGGTTTTGTAATTCCAAATTTCTTTGCAATTTCTTCATCAAAAATTTCATTTTCTTTAATTGTTTGAATTTCTAAATAATGATTTCCACTTCCTAAAGTTCCTAATTGTTTTATTCCTCGAGAAATCGCTTTATCACTAACAGCAGTTGGATCAGCTCCTTTTATACATCCGCCTTCTTCTATATTTTCAGCGTCTTCTTTCCATCCAAAATCATTCTCAACGCACCATTTAACTCCTTTAACCATTATTTCTTTAAACTGATCTTTGGTTATGTCTAAAAATCCTTTACATCCAACTCCTGTTGGAACTCTTTTAAAAAGTAAATCAACTAATTCTTTTAATTTTGGTTGTACTTCTTCATAAGTAAGGTTAGTTGTTAAAAGTCTCATTCCACAATTAATATCAAACCCTATTCCTCCAGGACTAATAATTCCTTTGTCAAGATCAAATGCTGCAACTCCTCCTATTGGAAAACCATAACCCCAATGACCATCAGGCATGCAATAAGCATATTTTTGTATTCCTGGCAAGCAAGCGACATTAGTTATTTGATTAAACACTCCATCATCCATATCTTTAATTAGTTTTTTTGTAGCAAAAACTCTAGCAGGAACTAACATTCCTTCTTTGTAACTTATTGGGAGTTCCCATACAACTTCAGATATTTTTTTTAATTCTTTTGGAGCTATTTTTATCACCTATAAATCTAATATTATTGTTGCTTTAAAACCTTTTTTAGTATTTTCAATTTTAAACATGTGCATTGTAACTGCTTTAACATCATTTCTCATTTCTTGTTTTGAATTTATATTATCACCAATTAAAGTTGCTTTTAATTCATATTCTTTATGTTTGGTTATTTCTACTTTAAAATTTGAAAATAAAATTGTTTCTGCATCTTTTAAATAAATTATTTCTGCCAATAAATCAAATAGTAAAAAATCTAATTGTCTGTGCATAAGTCTGATTGTTTTAGTTATTTTTGGTTCAACAGACTTAACATCGACCATAATATCTGATGTTGCAAATGCTGCATTTTCAAATAGCTCGTTAAGAGTTGTTCCTTCTGTTTCAAAAGCTACATCTGCAGTTGCTATTTCTTCAAGTATTTTATATTTCATATTCTTTTGTAATAAATGTTTGATTTATAAATGTTAAGAAAAAAATTATTTTTTCCAGTTTTGTAATAGATTTGATAATAATCTTACTCCATAACCAGTAGCACCCTTAGGATTATAATGAGTTTCTTTTATGAACCAAGCTGTTCCTGCAATATCAATATGAACCCAAGGTGTTTTTTCTACAAAATTTTTTAGAAATGATCCTGCAACGATTGTTCCTGCTTCATAACCTTTCATATTACCAATATTTCTAACATCTGCAACATCTCCTTTCAAAAAATCTTGGTATTCATCCCATAATGGAAGTTCCCAAACTCTTTCATAAGTTTCATCACCTGAACTTTTTAATTTAGCGATTAATTTTTCATCCGTTCCCATTACAGCTGCTGCAGTATATCCAAGAGCCATAATACAAGCGCCTGTTAAAGTTGCTAAATCAATCATCGCATTTGGTTTATAATTTTTTTCTGCATATGCAAGTGTGTCTGCAAGTATTAATCTTCCTTCTGCATCAGTATTTAGTATTTCAATTGTTTTTTTGTTATAAGCAATTACTACATCTCCTGGTTTTTGTGCTGAAGAACCAGGCATGTTTTCTGTAAGTGGCATAAAACCAATTACTCTGTGCGGAATTTTTAAATCTACAATTGATTTCATTGTTCCTAAAACTGTTGCAGCTCCAGCCATATCAAATTTCATATCAACCATGTACGCATCTGGTTTAATATCAAGTCCACCACTATCAAAAGTTACTCCTTTTCCAACAAGTGCAATAGATTCTTTCTTTGAAGAGTTATAATCAATAATTACAAGTTTTGGTTCTTGTGAACTTCCTTGACTAACACCTAACAAGGCATTCATTTTTAATTTAGTCAATTCTTTTTTTCCAAGAATCTTGACTTTTATTGATTTATTTTTTGCAAGTTTTTTTGCTTCATTTGCCATGAATGTTGGTGTTGCAATTCCTGCAGGAGTATTAACTAAATCTCGAACATAATTTGTCGCATCAGATAATATTCGTCCTATTTTTATTCCATTATTTAATGCAAGAAGTTCTTTTTTGTCTTCTAAAAAAATGCATGAACTAATTGTTTTTATTTTATCTTTGTCTACAGTTTTATAATCTGTAAATTTATATTCTCCGAGTAAAAAACCTTCTGTAAGTGCTTGTGTTCTTTGTTCAATAGTAGTATTTTTTATTATTTTTGTTTGAAGATTTGTTGCAAACTCTTTAAAATCTTGTTTCTTAACAAACTTAGTTGTTAGACCAGCAATTTTTCTTAAAATTTCTAATGAGAATTCTTTTTCTTTTCCTAAACCTAATAAAAGAATTTTTTTTGCAGGAATCTTTTTTAAAGTTGATATTGTTTGTGATTGAAATAATTCTCCTGCAAATTGTTTTGATTTTATAATTGAAGATATTTCTCCATTTAATTGTTTATCAATTAAAGATAATTCTTTACTTAGTTTTTCCTTTTCAAAAAGTCCTATAACTAGTAAATTTGTTTTGCATGAAGTTATTTTTGTTGATTGAGAATTTATTTTCATAATATCACCTTTGAAATTTTTAATTTTAAAGGTCCAAAAGTTTTACTTTTGATTACCTTTTTAAAGAAAAGTGTTAATTTATTTTAATACTTTTTGATTGTTTATAAAATATTTAATTTTTGTTTAATCTCTTAACATATGAATTGGATAATAAGGAACTATTGTAACTTCAGGAATATTTACTCTCTGAGGTAATTTTGCTAAAAAAATTGTTAAATCTGCTACATCTGAAGGCTGAAGTATTTTTTCTTTTTTTAAATTAGGATAATGATTCTTTACAGCAACCATTCCTGGACAAACAGTATGTACTTTAATTTTATATTCTTTTAATTCTTCTGCAATTGATTCAGACATTTTTATCACAGCTGCTTTTGAAGCACCATATGCACTTTGTGTTGGACTACCTTTTTTACCAGAACCTGAAGAAATATTAATTATAATTCCCGATTTTTGTTTTTTCATAATTGGAATAACTAATTTTGTACAAAAATAAAGTCCTCTTATATTAAGATTAAACATGTCGTCAAAATCTTTCATTGAAAAATCATCAATTTTTCCACCTAAAGCAATTCCTGCATTATTAACTAAAATATCTACTTTACCAAACTTATTAACTACTGAAGCAATAAGTTTTTCTACCTCATTATCTTTTGTTAAATCTGCTTTGAAAGGGAAAAGTTTTCCTTTAGAATTACTCACTTTCTCGACTAAAAGATTTGATCTTCTTGCAACAGTTATTACATTTGCTCCTTCAGTTGCAAATGCTTCTGCAATTGATTCACCAATACCACTACTTGCCCCAGTTACAATGACAATTTTATCTTTAAACTTCATAATTTCACCTTATGAAATTTTGATATGGGTGAAATCAGTTGGATTTCTGAAACACAGAAACTTTCTGTTTCTGCAGGCCCAAAAATTGTAAATTTTTGTTGTTTCATTTTATTCTTAAATCAGATTCGAAAACAATTATTTAAAGGTTTAGAGAATTATTGTAATTTTAAAGCTAAATTATTAAAATCTTTAGATGCTTTGCTTTTGGGATGAGAATGAACTATTGGATGAAATTGTTCTCTTGATTTTTCAAAATTCTTATCAAATGAAATACTGCTTATTATTGGAGTTTCTAAGAATAAAGATATTTCATGGTCTGATTGTTCTCTTAATTTTCTATTTTGATTCACAACAACTCCTAAAACAGTTTTTTTCATTTCTTCAAGTTTTTTAATTATATTAAGAGTTCCAGGCATTGATTCATTAATTGGATTAGTAACAACTAGTACTTCATCTGATGCTTCTATTACTGCAATAGCTTCTTCTTCTAAACTACTTGAGGTATCAATTATTATAGTGCTTGCTTGTTTGGTTAATTTAGTAAGTGAATTTTTAAATTTATCAAGATCTAAATTTTTTGCTCTATTAAGAGTTACATTTGTTGGAATTATTCTTAATCCTGATTTATGTTTGTGGATTATTTTATATAATTCTGAATTATCTTCTAAAGCATCATAAAGAGAAATTGAAGATTCATTATTTCCAAATTGTTTATGAACTTTTGGATTTAAAAGGTCACCATCAACTAAAAGAACATCTTCGCCCATATTATGAAGTGCAGCAGCAAGATTAATAGAAGTTGTTGTCTTACCCACCCCTCTTTTTCCTGAAGTTACACATACAAACTTAGTCATTTTAAGTAGATTCCATATCTGATTCGATTATGTTTTTAACATACTCCCAGAATTCTCTTTCCATATGATAATATTCTGTGATTACATCAATATTAACTATTTCTTCTCTATTATCAATAATTGAAATCATTGCAACATGTCGTCTAAACTCTTGTTCTTTTTGAGGGTTAGACTTATGTAATTTTCTCATAAGTAAATATAAATTAATATTTTCTTTTATTATCTCATCTTCAAAAGTTTCTTTAATTAAATCTGCTCTTTCTCTTGGAGATAAAGGAATATCCATTATCATTCTTTTTTCTTCTGCATATTTAAGAAGAGATTCCATTATAAAGTCATAATAGTCAATCATTCTGCCTAAAGTATTTAAAAGAACATCAACTGTTCTAGTGTACTTTAAACTGACATAAATTAAATGGTCAACTCTTTTTAATTCTTCTTTTGCATCATCTAAACATTCCATCATTTTTGCTTACAATCCTAGAAATATCCTCTATAAAAAGTTTTGTTTTTGCTATATACATTTTAATTTCAGGAACACCTAAAGTTCTCATCCTATAATTACTTGAACATATAACAAATTTATCATTTCTTGCAAACTCTATTGGGCTATTCTTATGTTCCACTATTATATCTCTTATTTCTTGTATTAATTTTGAATATTCTTTGTTGATTTTGTATCTCTCAACGAGTTTTCCTTGAAAAATATTAAATTTTGATTGAAAAGTATCTGCAAAAGGCGGTACTCGTTTAAATAATCTTTCATATTCAACTAATGACGACATAGTGTTAATTAAAGCTGAATGTATATTATCAACAACGGCTAATAATAATTTAGGATCTTTGACCAAAGGAAAAGTCATAATAAGCATATGATCTGCAATAATTATGTTTTTTTTGGCTTGTTCCTGAATTGTTTGGAACTGTTCCATGTACTATAATAGTCAATGAAAGTATTTAAACTTATCGTAGAATTAATCTTGAAGACTCATAATTGCTTCTGCTAAGTCTCCTTTTGAATCATCAATAGCTTTTTGTGCTACTTCTTTAGAGCAACCTATTTGATCCATAACTGTTTGAACATCTTCATCAGATATATCTGGAGTCATATCAAGAGCTCTTTCATGTTCCTCTCCAACAATTTGATATGTTTCTTGACCCATCATATTAACTTTAGAAACTTGAGGATTTGTAATTACTATCTCTTTATCAGCAAGTTTTATGATTACTTCTGTAGCTTCCATTTCTTGCTGTTGAATCCCCATTCTCTTCATAGCTTGACGCATTTGACGAGGATTCATACCTGGAATCATTTAGAAGAACCCTCCTCTTGCATGTAAGAAAATTTCGATTAAAATTACTATTATTGCCAAAATAATTACATGTTCTGGTTTAAATTCTATTTTTGATTTATAGTCATCAAAATATCTTGTTATTCCTGCTGTTGATGCAGGCATGTTAACTTTGTTATTTCTTGCCATTGTTAAAAACCTCTGGTTTATTTATAAAAATTTGTAGAGTAGCTATAAGCCACCTTTTGTCAATCCCCTCTTAAAAGGACGGATTGTCTTAACATTCTACTTAGCGTCTTCGACTTGCACAAGCCAGGTCTCACCGTTTCATCCTTTCCTGAAGAGACGTCAAAGGGTTAACTCCTAAACGTTGCCGTTTATTTCGCCATTATCATTCCATTCTTCAGGTGGTTTCGTTTCTGAGTGGTTGCCGTCTTTTTCAAGACCTCCCTTCCGAGAGTGACCACGATAGTGGGTGGACTTTCCTAAGTACATAGTACCTGTAGTTAAGGACTACCCTACAATTCTTTGGAAGAATAGTCTATTTTTAAATTTAACTCATTTGAAAAATTTTCTGAGGATAAATAGAGAACATTTAAAAACATTAAAGATTTAAAAAAATCGAGGAATAAAAAAGAGGTTTTTTAGATATGACGGTTATCAAAAACAGAATATTTTTGGAACCTCATAATTCAACTAAAAAGGTGGAATTATGACGGAGCCTATATTCAAGATTGAACACATTACGAAGCGATTCGGAGACCACCTCGTTCTTAATGATATTAGTTTTGATATACGAAAAGGAGAAATATTTGGGATAATTGGAGCTAGTGGTTCTGGTAAGACTACTTTATTAAATACTCTTATTGGGTTTATAAGACCTGATACTGGAGATATTCTTTTCAGATTTGAACATTTGCTCGATTTTCAAAAAGCTATGACTTTTCGTTCTGTTTTTAAAAAACAAGAATCAGTTAAAAGAGTATACGGTTTTGCAGCACAAGTTCCTTCTTTTTATGATAATTTAACAGTTAGAGAAAACCTTGAATATTTTGGTTCTTTGTATAACCTTTCTAAAGACGCTATTAAAACAAATGTAGAAACTTTACTTAATTTAATGGATTTAAAAAACTCTGAAGATATTCTTTCAAGCCATCTTTCTGGTGGAATGGAGCGAAGATTAGATATTGCTTGTTCTTTAATTCACGACCCTGCAATTCTTGTTCTTGACGAGCCAACCGCTGATTTAGATCCTGTTCTTCGTGAACATATTTGGACTTTAATCAAAAAAATTAACAAAAAAGGAACCACTATTATTCTTGCAAGTCATCATTTGAGTGAGTTAGAAGATCTTTGTTCAAGAATTGCAATTGTTAAAAAAGGAAAACTTATTGATGTTGCTAGTCCTGATGCTATTAAAAATAAATATTCTAAAATTCAAGAAATACATCTTGAAACTTATCCTGGTCATTATGAAAAAATCCTTAAAGCTCTTCAAAAAAAGAAAATAAAAAATTGTGAACGAAAAGGATCTGAAATAGTTATTTCTTCTCATAAACCTCAATCTGTTTTCCTTCAATTATTTCCACTTTTAAAACAATTAAAAGAAGAAGTTGTTGATCTTAAAGTTGGAAAACCTTCACTTGATGAAATTTTTATTTCCATATCTAAAAAAGATGAAGACTTAGTCGAAGAAAAATAAAATGAAATTATTAACAATAATTAATAAAAATTTGAAGCTTTTATTTAGAGCTAAGAGTTCTGCATTTATAGTTGTGTTTGGACCTCTTTTAATTATTTTATTAGTTGGTTTGGCTTTGAATAAACCAAGCACGTATGATTTATCTGTTGGTGTTTATGCTCCTGAATATAATGATTTAACAAGATCTTTTGTTGAAGAATTACAAAATAATAATTATTTAGTTGAAATTTTTGATAATAATATAACTTGTATTGATGCTATTAAAAAAGCAACTGTTCATACTTGTATTGTTTTTCCCGGTAATTTTGTTATTAGAAGTCAAGGTTCTAATCAAGTTATTTTTTACGTAGATTATTCTCGTGCCAATCTTGTTTATCAAATCATTGAATCTATTTCTTCAAATATTGATATTCGTTCTTCAGAACTTAGTTATGAATTAACTAATAATATTTTAAGTAGAATGACTGAAACTACTTCAGATGTTGATGCTAACATTCTTGCTTTAATTACATTAAAAGCTTCTACAGATAACATCGTTGCTAATATTGGAACTATTCAAAGCAATATTGATAGTATTGATTTGGATATGGAAGATACTAGAATTGATGACATTGAAACTAAAGTTGGTGAAACAAAAATAAAAGCTAAATCTTTGAAAGGTTTAGGATATGAAGCTGTTGGAGAAGGATTGGATCTTGCAAGTAATTCTTCAACAGGAGATTTATTAAGTATAAAACAGGAACTAAATACTACTTATAATCAAACACTTGCTTTGTATACTAGTCTTGATATAATTATTGAGAATGCAACTGATATAATTGATGATATTGAAGATAAATTAAAAAGTGCGAAATCATCTAATACAAATATAAAAAAAAGTCTTGATGAAACAAAAGCTTCTTTAAATACTGTTAAATCAGAAACTGACACTGTTAAATCTTCTTTAGAAACAATTAATTCAAACATTGCAGGTATTGAAGTTAAATCTGCTGAAAGTATTGTGAGTCCAATAACAACAAAGATTGAACCTGTAGTTCCAGAATCTACTCAACTGGGTTTCATGTTTCCTTTCCTACTTGTATTAGTTATTATGTTTATAGGTATCATGTTATCTAGTGCTTTAATTGTTATGGAGAAAAATTCTAAATCTTCTTTTAGAAACTTTACTACTCCTACTAAAGATGAGTTTTTTGTAATATCAACTTATTTGACAAGTTTAGCATTATTAATTTTACAAATAGTTATTATTCTTGGAATTTCTTATTTTTTCATAAAGTCTTCACTAATTTCAAATTTAGGAATTGCTTCATTGGTATTATTCATAACTATTAGTACATTTATTATTTTAGGAATGATAGTTGGTTATTTATCAAGCACTCAAGAAGCAGCTACGATGCTTTCTATAGCAATTGGAAGCGTATTATTATTGTTATCTAATCTTATTTTACCTTTAGAAACTATGTCTACTTTAATTCAAAAATTAGCAAGATTTAATCCGTATGTTTTATCTTCAGAACTCTTAAAGAAAACTTTGTTGTTTAATGTAAGTTTTAGAGAAGCTGGAATGGATATTTTATTCTTAACAATTATTATGATAGTATTATTTGTTATAATGTTTTTAGTTCAAAAACTTTCAAAAATAAAATATCTTCAAAAAATTCCCCATATTAAACGTAAAGAATTAATTTATGTTCCTGAAGATAGTTATTTAAAACTTGAAAATCATGCTATTAAAAATCTTCATGGAGTGTTAACTGTTCTCAAAAACATGCATGATGAAGAATTCAATAAATATGTTAATAAAAAAAAGAATGATATTTGTGACTGGATAAGCACTATATTAAGAGAAAGAAAACTTGCTTGGAAATTAAGATCTAAATCTAGAGAACAAATGATTTCTATATTAGATGCTCATCTTAAAAAAATTGAGAAAAAAGAAGAGAAAAAAAGAACAAAATTATTAAAAAAAGAACAAAAAGATCAATTATCTAAATAAGATGCTTGCATAACTCACTGAATTTTTATAATCATTTGTTAAATCTCCGGAAGTGTAATATTGTTCTAATTCAATTTTGTCTGATTTAATTGTTTTTAGCAATAATGATATAGGTAACGCACCACAAATTGTTGCAAAATTCTTTTGAACAAACTCTAAAAATCCATCTGAATCTAAACTTTTTATGAAATCAATTGCTTTACCATCTAATTCATAAATATTTTTCTTTACATCTAAAGAGAAAGGAACATGATGATAATTAGATCCATAATGAGTAAAATCGGAACTTATTATGAATTTAACTTTTTTATTAGTTTCAATAATTGTTTCTTTAATATCTAATGCGATTTTTTTAATATCGGCATCATGACTTATTAAAATCGGTAGAATTCTTATTTTTTCAATTTGATTTTTGAATATAAATTGTAAGAATGGAATTTGTACTTCTAAACAATGTTCATCATCATGAATCATTTCGTTTTGTTTTAAATTACCTTTTTCAGATAATCTTCTTGCAAAATCTTGATCAACTCTTACAATCCCTAAAGGTGTTTCTAATGGATCCATAGAAAATCCTGAACTTGCATGATTATGACTAGGACCTATCATAATAAACAGATCAGGAAACTCTGATTCTGCTAATGCTTTATAAGACCATGCTGCACATTGACCTGAATAAACATATCCTGCGTGAGGCGTTATAATAGCTTGTAAAGGTTGTTTTTGAGATGTTGGTAAAGCTCCAGGTCCTTTCTCTCCAAGAAAACAATCTCTAATTTGATTTTCTAAAATAGTTGGTGCTGCTTCGTAGAATAATCCTGCGTATTTAGCTTGCTTCATATTTTGCTTAAAAGAATTGGAGTATATAAAATTTTTGTGAAAGAACTAAATTGTTAATTCATACTTTACTCCACAATTTCCTGATGCACATCCAGCAGTAGGAGATGAACAACCATCTGGAAAACTAGGTCCTGTTGCTAAATCATAACAATAGTCTCCTGTATATGCATTAGAGAATGAATAAATAGAGCTCATAATTCCACAATCTAAAGTTGTATCACTAGTATCACAAGCACATCTGTTTATAATAGAAGGCATATAATAATGACAACAATTTGTTAAATTAGCATTTGTTGTACAATCATTTTGATTACTAACAACTTCATAATTACATTCGCCATTTAATTTAGCTCCTGCAACATCATGAAGTCTTAAGTTGGATGTTAAATAATTCCAATTTAAAGTATTAAGATCAGTTCCTTCTAACATTAATCTTTGATTATAATTACAACCTAATGCATAATCAGTATTAATATCGGACGTTCCTTTCCATTGATCTGTAAGATCTCTTAAGAAAGAAATATCTGATTTGAAGTTATAATAATCAACTACTAAAGTTTTATTAACTTTCAATGCTTTAATCTCTAAATCTCCTTGAGTTTTAATAAATAATTCTTCGAATTCTGCTAATTCAGAATTTTGAGGTAGACTATAAGTTACTGCAGCATAATTTCCAAATAGTTTACTAAAAGTAGTTTTTAACGAGTCCCACATATTTGCAAAGAATCCAACAATACCTGTAAATCTTGGCTCTTCTAAACTAAAAATTACTACATTAAAAGGTTTATTGTAAGAAACATTAAGTCTGTTTCCTGTTTCTTCACAAATTGTAAAGAAAGTATTTGTAGTTGTTTCATCTAATGCATCATCACAAGTATATGTTGTTGAACTTTCTTCATCGTTCATAGGATAAAATGATTTTAAATTATGGTTTAAGTAATTATCAATATTGACTTCTTCTAAAACAACCCCAATTAAAATATTTTCATCATTTATATTTAATACACAAAAGTTTTCAGTAGATACTAAAGTTCCAAATAAACCACTATCTGCTTCTGGCGAAGTTAAAAGATTTAATGAATCATCCCCATTACAATGTAAAGAATAATCTAATCCTGAAGTTTTAGCAATATCTAAAAGCTTAGAAGCTATTAATCTTGTTGGAGGATAATCTGCTAAAGGAGTCCATTCTTTATTAATATCACAAAAATACGAACCTTTTGTATCAAAGTAATTTTTAATATGATCTGATTCTATAATAGGATTTCCTGAATAATCATTAACTCCTAAATCATTATTACAGGACCAAAATTCTCCATCTTTAAAAAGAATTGATTTAGTAATTGAGTTTTCAACATTTAATCCTTCAGCTAAAGTCATATTATCTTCAAAAGATGAAGTCCATTTATTATTGTAATTACAGAACCAAGAAGCACGAAGAGTAAATTGATCTTCAGTATGAGTATTATCAAAGACAGGTGTTGTATCTCTATAATTATTATTTCCAAAGTCTACATCACAAGACCAAAACAAAGAATCATTAAACAAAATCGCTTCAGTCTGAGCATTAACAACTCCAGTTCCTGATGCTAAAGTTTCATCTTCGGCAAAAGTATTATTCCATTTACCATCTAAATTACAGAACCAACCATCATTAATTTCAAACTTATTTTCAATTAAACCAACATCAATAATTAAATCTCTACTTATATCATTTTGACCGATATTTTCATCACAAGATAACCATTCACTAGAACTATTAAATAAAATGCTTTCTGTGATTGAATTAAACACATCAACACCTTGAGCTAAAGTTTGATTAGGAATAATCTGAGGAATCCAAGATTTATTTAAATAACAGAATTTAGAACCTTTAAAATCTAATTGATTGATTATTTGTGTATTATCAAAAACAGAAGTTGTATCTCTATAATTATTATTTCCGAAATCAGCATCACAAGACCAAAACAAAGAATCATTAAACATAACTCTATCTGACATTGAAACAGAATTATCATAACAAACTATTTTCGAAGGATATCCTCCAACACCATTGACCCAATCAGAACCAGTATAATTAGAACAAGCATTGCCGCCTGTTGGAACTGTTATTGGCGAACCAAATTCGTAACCTTCTTCAATACAAAACTGATTTATAGAATGATTATTTGTATCTGAGCAAACAATTTTATTATTTCGTTTAGGACCGAAAAAGAAATCTTTTTTTGGAATAAAGACTTCGGAACCAACTTCTAAAGTTGTATCATCAGCAAAAGTATTATTCCACTTGCCATTTAAATTACAAAACATAGGACCTCTTAAAACTAACTGATTGTAAATCTGAGAAGGACTAATTATTTTAACATTGGTTCGATAAGCATTATTGCCTAAATCACGATCACAAGACCAAAACAAAGAATCGTTGAAAAGAATTGCTTCAGTATCGTCATTTACAAGTTTATTACCTTGAGCTAAAGTTTGACCTTCAGTAAATGTTAAATTCCATTTACCATCTAAACCACAGAACCACTGATCATTAATTTTAAACTTATTTTCAATTAAAGAATCTTGAATAATTAAATCAGTACTCATATCATTAGTTCCAATATTCTCATCACAAGATAACCATTCATTTGAATTATTAAATAAAACACTTTCAGTAGTAGAAGTTGTTAAATTTATTCCGTTAGCCAAAGTTTGACCAGCACTAAACTGAGGAAGCCAAGAATTATTCAAATAACAGAACCAAGAACCTCTAAGAGATAATTGATTTTCAGTTTGTTCATCAGTAAATTTTAGAACATTTGGTCTATAATTATTATAACCAAAGTCAGAATCACAAGACCAAAACAAAGAATCATTAAACAAAACTCTATCAGGAGCATTTGTTTTATTATAACAAAAAACTTCATCAGTTCTAATACCAGAACTTGTACCCCAACTACCAGAACCGAAATTAAAAAAAGTACAAAAATCACTTGATGAGCTTAATACTTCAGCATGATCATAATTTTTTTCACCATGACAAAACATAGATAATGTAACACTATCAGAACAAATTGGAACAGAATTATGATCAGGACTTAAAAATGTTTGCCCGTTTCTTGCATCAACACCATCAGTAATATTAACTAATTCTAAAGTTAAATTGTCAGCGAATACAGGCGTCCAATTTCTATCATTATCAAATCCACAAAAATAAGAACCTCTAATGTTTGTAACATTTAAAACATGATCATCTGCAATCTTTTTTCTAGTATTATCATACTCATTATAACCATAATCAGTATCACAAGACCAAAACTCAGAATCATTAAGTAAAACACTACCAAGAGTTTCATCGCCTGTACCTTCAGCAAGAGTTGAACCATCATCAAACATTGACAACCAATTACCATCTTTACTACAGAACCAAGAACCAATAATTTCAAAAGTAGGAATTATATTACTAGGATTAATTAAAGGAATTGAAGTTCTAGTTCCATCAAAACTCTCAACTAAATTATTTCCATAATCATAATCACAAGCAAAGAAATTATCATAATATAAAAGATTATTATATGTTGAAAGATAATAATTAATTGAGTCTGCAACGATTTCATCAGATTCTACTTTAAAACCATTAAAACATCCTGCCCATTCATCAGAATAAAATTCTCCATAATTATCTTTAGTTGTTTCTGAACCACAACATCTTGTTCCGCTCCATTCATAACTCATTTGAGAATCACAAGCAAACATATAAGGAGCATAATCTCTAAAAGCTGATGTTTGAAAATCAATCGGAATTGGAGATGTTAAAGAAGGAATCCAAGTTTCAAAAGGACCTGTACAATATCTTGTATCATAACCTTGATTTGTTCCTAAATCAGATTTTCTATTAAGAACAAAATTATCTATGAAAATAAATTCACCATTAGAAGAACCTGAAATATTTATTTTTAAATAATTTGTTTGATTCAAAATATCAAAGCCACAAACAGAAATATCTAAAATTACATGATACCAATTATTTGCAGAAAGACTTATTCCTGAAAGATTATGATTAATATTGTCTGATATTGAAAAACCACAACCTAAAGGATATTCTGTAACTCCAATATCTTTTCTCATTAATTCAATAGTATCAGGAGTACCAACTCCTGTAAATAAAATATCAAATTCTAAAGTATCATACTCTGGCCAAAATTCAACTCCTGCAGCTGGAAAACTATGAGAACTAGCAGGAAGAATAATCTTTCTTATCATATCTAAAACAAAAGGTTCATCTACTTTATCAAAACTCTGAACAGTATGTAACTGACTTCCTTCAGTAAACATGTTTGACCCATCAACTTTATTCCAAGGGTCATCTGTATGAAGATTAGAAAAAGAAGACCCATAACTACATTCAGCAATTAAACTATCACCTGCTTCTTTATAACAAAGAAAACTATTATTTAATTTAAAAGGTGAAAGATCATAAGGATCCCATTCTCTATAACCTTCTTTACAACAAATATAATTATTAAGAAGGTTTGCTGCTTGAATTGGAAGATCACAACTAATACCATCAACATTAGGTGCATTAGGATCAGGAATTGTTTCTCCTCCTTGAACAGAACAATTCAATAAAGGATTACCTTCAAAACCATTACACACATCCCATAACTCTAAACCTGTATAATTTGTTATACTATAAGCATGATTATAACAACAAACTTCTGATTGATTTGAACCTATTCTTGCAAATGAATCTAAACAATAATAATTTTCATCTTCATCAAGTTTAGAAGTATTATCACAATAAAAACCACCATTATCAGAACAACTAAAAGACCAATGACCTCTATATTCTGGATCAATAGACCAAGTTTCTTTTAAAACTTCTGTTGAAGCCGCATCATCTTCCCAATCAGCAGGAGGTTCACCAACACGAACTCCATTAATATCATAACAAACAGGACAATTACCTGCGGAATATTGATTTTCTCCTAATAAATATTGAAATTCAGAATCAACAGAAGATTCAAAACTTTCATTATCATAAGGAAGAATTTGATTAATTACCATACAACAACCTTCAGTATATATTGTTTCATCATAATTAACTTGTTTACAATAGTCTTCATTTTGATAAAAGAGTTGAGGAAAATAAGTTTTATTATAAACATCTGGCGTGTTATAACACCAGTTACTTCCTGAAGGTAAAGTTTTATCAGGAGGACTTTGAAAATTTTTCAAATAATTACTTAAATTTAAATCTCCAAATTGAGGTGCTTGTCCTGTTGCATTACAAACAAACCATTCACCACCAACTGCGATTGTATCATAACTAATATCATAAACATTAGTTTCATCTAAATCAGCATCACAATCGTTGTTAATAAAATCATAAGGGATTTCTTGAGCACTTGGATTAATACAAACAGCACATGAAGAAGTTACACCAGAACAATCAGCAGAAGTAATTGGTTGAACATCTAATCTTTGATATCCTTCTATTAATTCAACATCATCAATCCAAACAGTTCCTTCACCATCAGGACTGCTAAAAAACAAATATACTTGTGTGACTTCTGCAAGATTATTAGTTGTAAAAGATTTATTTATTGTTATCCAATTAGGAACAGTGCTAGAAATAGTATTAATACCTGCACCATTACAACCTGTTTCAACACATTGAAAATTATTTGATATAGCACTATTACGAACATGAGCTGAAAGTACAAATGAACCTCTCGTAATATCTCCTTTCACTTTAGCTGAAACAGTATATTGAGTATTTGATTTAATAGAAACTATTGTTGATTTCATACCTGGATAAGAAGAAGAAGGAGTTGAATCATGATTAGAAACAATAATTTTTTGAGATTTTAAACCTGAATTACTATTTGAAGAATCTAAATGAAAATTAATTGTTGCAGAAGAAAGAGAATTAGCAAACCAATAATTTGATAAACCACTTTGAGTTGAACCAGAACCTAATTCAAAACCATGATTAATAACTAAGTTTCCATTTCTACAAACAGCAGGGTCATCAGAAATATCATCATCACAATCTCCTCCGCTAGAAGTTGTATGTCCATCATTATCTAAATCATCACAATCATCAATTAATCCATTACAATCATTATCAATTCCATCAGAACATTGTTCTGCCATAAAATTTCCTGAATTAAGTGAGCAACCATGATAAGAATCACAATCATTAAAGTCAAAAGTAGAACAATCATAAGGATTAGCTCCTGATTGAAGACATTCATAATTGTAATTACACATAGAATACATTCCCGTATAAGTGCTTTCACAAGCACAACCGGTACCACAATCTCCTAAATAAATTTCATCACAATAAACATTGGAAGGAGGGGCATTACTCATATCTGGTAAGCAAGCAGGAATTCCATCATCCCAATAACACCAATTATTAGATTCACCATTACATTGAACTTCTGGTGAAGGCAAATATAAAAAACCACCACAATAATTAGTAATAGACATAGAACTATGAGAACAAGAAGATAAAGGAGAACAAACTCCGCTAGGACAAGAAGAATAAGTATAAGAATTACAATTAACTGTTCCACTACAACTTTCAGTACACCCACAATTACTTAATCCATCATCAACATAAGTATTTCCATCATCATCTACATTGTTGCAAACTTCTTGCGCAGAAACATTTAAACTAAGAATTATAATTAATAAAATTACTACAAATAAGCCATAAACACCACTTTTCCCCATCTTTGGTATTTGTTTTCGTTTCATTCTTTATATATTTTGCTTTAATTAATAGTTATGGTGTGAATTTTGTAAGAGTTTCCAGCGCCTGCAGCATCCCACCAATGCCATTCATTATCTTCAACAATTTCTTCATCTAAATAATCATTCAAACAAAAATAATTCGAAGTTGAATCAAAAAAACCAAAATCTTCAGTTCCGTCATAAACGACAGTATCATCACCACAACAACCATCATAACCATTAGAATTAAAATAATCTTGATTAAGAAAATCAATATAATCTCCACCAGCAAGATCACACAAATTTAAACCTTCTGTTGTAAAATAAGAATCTCCATCAGTTCCGTTAACTCCATCAGTTCCACTACCAGCATTTCCACACCCATCTTCATTATCAGAACCACCTGTACCTCTATCTCCTTTTTCACCACCTTTAATATTTGTAACTATAATATGATCATTATAATTTGAACAAAATTCATATTTAACATTTATAATTATTTTTCCGCCATTTCCGCCACCACCGCCACCACCGCCACCAGCAGGTTCTCCACAACCAACGCAGCAAGGACAATTACAAGTATCAGTATCACTACCGCCAGCACCACCAGCACCACCAGCACCACCAGCAACATTAATTAAATTATTATCATCAAGTATTAAACAACCAGCATCAATTTCAATTTGACCACCACCTGCTCCACCACGACCACCTGTTCCTGATTGAACACCACTTGTGCTACTATCACTACAACCACCTAAAAAACCACAATCATCACTTGGTGCAGGATTTGCAGACCCATTTGGACCATCTTCACCTTTTGCAACAATTTCTCCTAGAAAAGTAAAATTAAAAGCATTTAATCTAATATGAGGTCCTGCATCTCGTCCATTTGAAGTACCATTCAACATACCTGAACCTTTTGTTCCATTTTCACCATCATGACCGCCGCTTCCACTTCCACCATCACCACCATCACCACCAATATCATTACTTGGATTGTGATCGTCTCGCTCAAAATTAATAACAATAGAATCAGGAATTATTAACTTAGTAAAATTAAAAACTTTCAAACCTGAAGATAAAACAACTGTTTGAGAACTCATTGTACAATTAGGAGCATCTATATTATCTGAACAAACTTCTATACCTTCTTCACATTGAATACAACCAGAAGTTCCAACTACAAAAAAAGATAAAACTATTAAAAATAATACTATCACCAACCCTCTCTTCCCGTACATACTTTTATTCAGAAGTATTGCTATTTATACTTTTCTATTAGAAATAGATGTTTTAGCCTCTGAAGGATGCATTCCAATAGTTACTCCAAAAGAAACTAAATCATTCCAATATCTTAACTCGTAAGGTTTCTTAGCAAAACTAGCTAAAAACATATCAAGTTTATATTTTCTACAAAGCTTTATATTTTGAGAAATACGTCCTATAATTAATTCTTTATTCTTATTATTTAAGACTAAATTAAAATTAATACCTATCAAAATACTTTTTTCTTTTGCTAATTTAGCAAGAACTTGATTTAAACCTGAATTTCTAAAATGTGTAGCATCCCTAAAATTTTTATCTTCTAAATCAATTATTATATCTACATTCTTATTTTCAAAATGCGATCTTTCTCCATTAGAAAAAATAAAATCATAATTACTTTTTATCTTAAGTGCATGTTTTAAATCTTTTAACAAAAAACCAGAATAAACCTTAAAATCTTTAGAGTTTAATTTCTCAATTTTTTCTTTAATTTCTTTATCAAATTTTTCATATAAAAAAATAATTCCTCCAACATCTAATTTCTTAGCTACTTTGATAAATTCTTTCTCATTATCTTTTGGAATTACAACGTCTATGAACATGAAAGAAATTAATATTCAGAGTTATTTAAAGCTTTGTATCTCAGAAAGTAATTTACAAGCTTTACAAATTTTTCCTCTAGAAGGTTCCCCACATTCACTACAATAAGCTATACTTTCTGAAGAAGTTTTTATTTTAGAAATATTTTTCAAATGTTTCTTTAAAATATTAAGTTTAGTTCCTTTATGTTCTTCTTCAAAATTATTTAAAGCAGATCTTACATCATGTCTAAAAGCTTTGTGAACATAAGGACATTCAGTAAACCCAACTTCAAAACCTTTCAATAAAGCATAAGCAGCAACTTCTTTTTCAGAACAAAAATATAATGGTTTAATTCTTTGAGTAAACCCTTTAATTTTTTTAGATTTAGGATTGGATTTATCTAATAAATCTACATTTGCAGTAAATAAATTCATCATCACAGCTTGAGCTTCATCATCTAAATTATGACCTGTTACAATTTTATCATAATCTTTAGAATATCTGTTCATTAAATTTCTTCGAAAAATTCCACAAACAGTACAAGGATTTTTCCTTTGTTTTAACATTTCATCTAAAGTGTTTTCAAATTCTTCTTTGAAAGAAACAACTTTTAACTTAACTTTATTTTCTTTACAAAACTTTTTCAAATCAACCAAAGTATGATTTCTATAACTATCAATTCCTTCATTAATTGCTAAAGCTTCAACATTAAACCCTGATTTTTTTAAAATAAAAAGAATTGTTGTAGAATCTTTTCCTCCGGAACAAGCAACAGCAATTTTATCTTTTTTAGAAAATAACCCGTAATCTTTAATAGTTTTTTTAACTTTATTTTCAAAATAATCAATAAAATGTTTTTTACAAAAATTTGGATTAAGAAAAATTGCTTTTTCCTTACATTTAGAACAATTACCCACCTGAAATCACACTCAAAATTTTTACAGTATCAGAATCTTTTAGTGTTTCATCTTCAGAAATTAATTCTCCATTTTTAACAACCAATACTGTTTCTGGATTAATATTTAATAATTTCAATAAATCAAAAGTTTTTCCAAAAAACTTTTTTTCAATATTTTTTTTGTCTTTCTCAATAAAAATTTTCATGATTTCTCCTCTAAATTATGGAATTCCAGAAATATTTGATTTTTGATAATTTTCATTTTCTAAACTCTTCTAATTTATTCTCAATATCTTCTTTACTATATGCAATTAAAGGTCTAAATACCGGAATATCTAACTTTAAATCTTCAAAATCATCAAGAGTCTGACCAACAAAAATTCCTGGTGTTCGATATTTTTTTGCTAAATCTGAAACTTCTGATAACGAAATTATTTTTTCTTGCTTTAATTTAAAACCGTGAGCATAATCTTCTAATAAACTAAGATCAATATTTTTTTTCATTAAACAAATAATTTTACAACCTCTTCTCATTGCCATTAACGCTGCTAATAAAGATTTTTCATCTTCAATTAAACAAAGAACAATACCTTCAACACCAACAGGAAGTCCTCCAAAACAAGCAATTGAATCTATAAAAATATGTGCTTCATCATTAAAAACATCAATACATATTTCAACATCAAAATGTTCAAGATCAACTTTAGCATTTGTTTTTTCAACGACAAACGAACCAAATTCTCTATTTAAATCCAGTTTTTTTCCTTCTAAACTTTTATCAACTAATTTAGATGTTATTCTGAATTTTGTTTCAGGAGTAAAATATTTAATTTTTTCAGAAATAATTTTTTTAATTTCATCTTTATCAGCTTTACAAGTTATACATAAACTATAAGATACAATTCCAAAAACTTTCCTAAGATTAGGTTTTGTTTCTACATTTAGAACAAACCTATTTTTTTTACGATTAAGTTTGCCAACAATATTATTATTTTTAAGATAAACACTAATATTATTAATTAAACGTTTCTCAAACATAACTCTATTCTTACCTTTTAGGAATATTTCACCGAATCTAATTAAATATTTCATAAGTCAAAAGAAAAGAAGAGTTTTTATAAAATTATTCTAAAAAAAACAAAAACAAAAATTTGTAATCAATTTTTGATCAAAAAAATCAAGATTTTTAAGTAATAATAAAAACATTTATATATAACTGACTGGATTAGTATGAAGATGTATATAACTAGACATGTCAATTATCTGAACAATGTCTTAGTTAGTTCTATCTTTACTATTAAACCAAAGATGTGTTAGAGCTCAGAAATTTAATCTGGTTCTGGCTGTCTTTGAAAAAAACTTTCTATAAGATTAAAAAGAACCAAGTTAAGTTTCTCTATACATAAAAACCCACTTGGAGGTGGACAAGATGCATGAATGTGTAGTATGTGAAGAAACTGTGACGCAACCTGTTTGTCCAAATTGCTTGGAGAAACACATAGCCCAAAAGCTATATGAAACAAAACCTAAAATGGTCTCTGACTTAAAAAGAAAGACTGAAGAGATTTATTTTGAAGGTGGAGATGTAACTTGCGTACTTTGCCATACACCAATCAGCATATGTTCACATTGTTATTCTGAACACATAAAAAATTGGTTACAGAACCTTAATGAATTTGGTGAAGAAGAATTAAATTCTTTTTTTAATTTTTTAAATCTTTATTTTGGTTTAAATCAAATAGAAGCCTTGAAATCCTAAAATCTCCATAGGAAATTAAGGGGTGTAAAAACCATACCAATTTAGAAAAAACTGAGTTTCATTAGTCGAGAAACTAGTTTCCATAGGAAGTAATAGGGGCATATCTTTTTAAAAACAACTTTTCTGAAAGATAGCTTAAATAACAAAAGCCTTTATAAATGAAACATCATTCCATTTATAAACTAGAATCTTATTTTAGACAAAAAAGTCTGAATATTGGGGGACAAAATAAAATGACTAAAGCTGTAAAAACAGATAAAAGTAAAGTTGCAAAAACAGATATACAAGTAGTAAATATTGTTGTTTCAACAAGTTTAGAACATGACATCCCGCTTGAAAAAATGGCGGCTGTATTAAGTAACACAGAATATAATCCTGAACAATTTCCTGGGTTAGTAATTAGAATCAAAGATCCTAAAACATCTGCACTTATCTTTAGTTCTGGAAAAGTTGTTTGTACTGGAGCTCGAAGTATGAAAAAAGTTGAAGAATCAATTCAAAAAATAATTGAAAGTTTAGAAAAAATCAACATAAAAATCAAAATCAAACCAAAAATCAACATTCAAAACATGGTTGCAAGTGGAAGCATTGGAATGGATTTAAACTTAAACGTTCTAGCTATGAAACTTGAAAACACAGAATATGAACCTGAACAATTTCCTGGGTTAGTTTACAAATTAATGGAAGCTAAAGCTACTTTCTTACTTTTTAGTAATGGAAAAGTAGTCTGCACAGGAACTAAATCAGAAGAAGAAGTACATCGAGCATTAGATTTACTTGTTGAAAGATTAAAAAAAATAAAATAAACATCTGAACAAAAATGGATGTATCTGAGCAGATTAACAAGTTTCAACAATTTTTAGAAGCTAGTTATTCGAATAAACTAATTGAAGTAATGCAGAAAGGAGAAGACGCTTTAGTCATTGACTTTTCTGACTTACTAAAATTTAATCCTGAACTAGCAGAAATTATGCTAGATAGTCCTGACGATATTCTTAAAGTTGCAGAACTTGCTCTTGAGAATCTGGCTGTCGAAGGAGATGTTAAAAAAATTAGTATAAGAATAACTAATCTATCAGATTCTCAATATGTAAAAATAAAAGATATTAGAAGTCAACATATTGGAAAATTCATTTATATTGATGGTATTGTTAGACAAAAATCAGATGTTAGACCACAAGTAACTAGTGCTAGATTTGAATGTCCAAGTTGTGGAAATGTATTAAATGTTTTACAAATAGATACTAAATTCAAAGAACCTAGCAGGTGTGGTTGTGGAAGAACTGGAAAGTTTCGTATGATTAGTAAAGAATTAGTTGACGCACAAAAACTTGTTTTAGAAGAAGCACCTGAAGACCTTGAAGGTGGTGAACAACCAAAACGGTTAAGTATTTTTTTAAAAAAAGATTTAGTATCCCCAATAACTGAGAAAAAAACCAATCCTGGAAGTAAAGTAATGGTTGTAGGTATTGTAAAAGAAATACCTATTATACTTGCACAAGGAGGAAAATCAACTCGTTATGATTTAATGTGCGAAGCTAACTATATTGAACCAGTTCAAGAAGATTTTAGTCAAATAGACATTAGTGATAAAGAAATTCAAGAAATAATAACACTTAGTAAAGATCCTAAAGTATTTGAAAAACTAGTTGCATCTATTGCTCCAACCATTTATGGACATGATAAAGTTAAAGAAGCTTTACTCTTACAAATGATGGGTGGAGTTCAGAAAAAAAGAGATGAAGGTGTTCAAACAAGAGGAGATATGCATGTTCTTTTAATTGGAGACCCTGGGTCAGGAAAAAGTCAATTACTAAAAAGAGTTAGTCAAATCGCTCCAAAAGCACGTTTTGTAGGAGGAAGAGGGGCATCTGGAGCAGGACTTACTGCAAGTGTTGTAAAAGATGAATTCTTAAAAGGATATGCACTTGAAGCAGGAGCACTTGTTCTTGCAAACAAAGGAATCTGTTGTATTGACGAGTTGGATAAAATGAGTCCTGAAGATAGAAGTGCCATGCACGAAGCTTTAGAGCAACAGACAGTTACAATTTCTAAAGCCAATATTCAAGCGACTTTAAGAGCAGAAACAACTGTTCTTGCAGCAGCAAACCCTAAATTTGGAAGATTTGACCCTTATGAAATGCTTGCAAAACAAATTGAACTTCCTTCAACTTTAATTAACAGATTCGATTTAATTTTTCCAATAAGAGATATGCCTGACCAAGTAAACGATGAAAGACTTGCAACTTTTATTCTTAATCTTCATCAAAATAAAAAACTCGATAAAGCAGATGTGCTTGATAGTGAAGTTGTTAAAAAGTACATTTCATATTCTAGAAAAACAGTTTTTCCAAAACTAACAGATGTTGCTCTTGAAGAAATTAAAAATTTTTATGTAAAAATGAGAAGTACAGCTCAAGATGAAGGAGTAATTGCGAGCATTCCAATTTCTGCTCGACAATTAGAAGGGCTTGTAAGATTGTCTGAAGCTTCAGCAAGAACCAGATTGTCTGAAAAAATAACAAAAAAAGACGCTGCAAAAGCAATTGAACTAGTATATTTCTGTTTATCACAAATAGGACTTGATCCTGAGACAGGTAAAATAGATATTGATAGAATTAGTACTGGTATAAGTGCATCAGAAAGATCTCATATCGCAGTTATAAGAGGAATAATAAATGATTTAGAAAATGCTGTAGGAAAAACAATTCCTGTAGAAGATATTGTTAGAGAAGCTGAAATTAAAGGAATTGCTTCTGAAAAAGTTGAAGAAGTTATTGAAAAACTTAAACGTTCAGGAGATATTTTTAGTCCAAGACAAGGAATTATTTCAAAAATATAGTTTCTAAAAATAAAATGGTTGTCATAAAAAGACAAACAGCAAAAAAGTGTACAATTATTGATTTGATTAAAGGAGAATATGTAAGAAAAGAAGGTTGGGAACCTAATTATATATTAAACGGAACAGAAGAAATTTCTAGATTAAATATTCTTGCAGTAGCCATTTCTAAACCTGAAAATAATTCTTTAATAATTGATGATGGTAGTGGACAAATTTCAGTTAGAGATTTTGAAAATAATTTATTATTAAATATAGAAATTGGAGATATAATACTAATTATAGGCAGACCTAGAGTTTTTAATGAAGAAAAATATATTCTTCCTGAAATAGTCAAAAAAATAAACGATAAAAAATGGATTGAATTAAGAACTTTGGAATTAAAACTTAATAAAAAAAATGTTTCTGAACAAAAAATTACTTCTTCATTTGAAGAAAAACCTAAAATCATTATAACAGAACCGACTAAAATCAATATTAAAGATTTAATTTTAAAAAAAATTTCTGAATTAGACAAAGGTGATGGTGTAACAATTGAAGAAGTTGTTTTGTCTATTAACGATAAAACTTCTGAAACCATAATTAATAATTTATTAGAAGAAGGAGATGTTTTTGAAATTAAACCTGGAAAAATAAAAATTCTTTAGAAAAGAACTGGAGTAACCCAAACTTCTAAAAGACCTGCAATTAATAACAAAAAAATACTAAATAAGATTAAATCTGCAGAATCTAAAAGAATATGCTCAAATTTTCTAGTTCCAAAATCATGTTTAATTACAGCAACAGAAATTATTCCTCCTGCAAGACCGGCTGTAAAATAAGCTGCTATTTCTGGAATCCCGTGAATTACATACCTTAACAACCCTATAGATATTACTTGAAAATATTGAGCTGTTTTTTCAAAACCTAGAAGGTCTGAATAAAATGAAAGATTTGATCTTATGAAATTACCCATCGCAGTTCCAATAACTGAAGCATTCCATGTTAAAATAAAAATTGCACCTGCACCATAAACAAAAGAGAATAAAATACAAAATATGAACACTTTAATATTATTAAGAAAAATTTGAACAAATAAAGCTCCTTGACCAGTAACCATACCTGTAGCAGCACCATTAATTGTAGAAATTGTAGCTGTTTGAGTCTCAAATAAAATTGCAATTGTTTCTGCAGGAAGAACAACATACCATAAAGTTGCAGCAATAGTTATTCCAACAAATAAAAACATAAAAGCAGCTAATGCTTTTGCATGCTCTTTTAATAACCAACGTTCACCCATATCTTGAAGATCTTTTTCTTCTTCCATTTTAATAGTATTATAAACTAAAGGAACACAAGCCATCGTAGTTAAAAAAACCATTATTAAACTAGAATATGATTTGAAAATCCATAAACTTAGAAATATTGCAATAGAACAATAAACAAATCCTAAAAAAAATAGCCTTCCCGGATGAAGCTCTGCTTTAAACGGTGATGTTAAGGATTCTAGAACCATGATTTAATCACAATAATTATTGTTTAAAAAGTTTTCTAATTAAAAAGTTTTAAAAAAGAAACATCTTTCCTTAAAAACATGGATTATGAAGCACTTTTGAAAAGAGGAAAAAAAGAATTACCTGAAATAGCTTCTCACGAAGAAAGATTTAACATACCTAAAGTTAAAGGTCATGTTCAAGGTAATAAAACCATTATAGGAAATTTTATGCAAATTGCAAGTGCTCTTGGAAGAAAACCAGAACATGTGTTAAAATTTGTTCTTAAAGAATTAGCAACTCCAGGTGAATTTAAAAAAAGTTTTGTAATTTTTGGAACTAAACTTTCTGCTTCAAAAATAAATGATAAAATTACACAATATGCAGATACATTTGTTATTTGTAAAGAATGTGGAAAACCTGATACTAAATTAACAAAAGAAACTAATATTTATTATTTAAGATGTCAAGCTTGTGGAGCTAAACACACAATAAATTCAAAAATATAAAATGAGTTTGGTTATTAAAAAACATATCAATAAAGGAAAACTTCTTTTAGCAATAGCTGATAAAGATTTATTGGGTAAAATATATACTGAAGGAAAAAAACAGTTAGATTTAAAATCGAACTTTTACAAAGGAGAAAAAAAAACCAATGAAGAAATTATTTCTTTAATAAAAGGATCTTATATTGTAAATGCGGTAGGAGAAAAAACTATTTCTTTTTTAGAAAAAACAGGATTTATAAGTACAAAAGAAACTTTAAAAATTAATAATATTCCTTATGTTCAAGTTGTTATAATAAATAAATAATTATCCAAACCATTTACCAAGACCTTCTTGTTTCTCCTTTTCTCGACCAAAAAGATCATCTACTCTTCTTTGAGTAAGTTCTAAAGTTTGTTTTAAATAATTAGAAACATTATATTTCACAGCTAAACTAATGCTTGGTTTTAAATATTTGATTACACTTCCTTCCGAAACCGTAAAAATTATTTTTCCACCACATTCAATACATTTTCCTATAAGCGGAGGCCTTCGATATTTAGTATTACAAGCCACACATCTAAATGTTTGAGTAGAAAATTTTCTAAGATTTCCTTTTGTATCTCTCAAAAAATGTTTTTCAATAACTAATCTTGCAACATCTGATTCATCAACACATCTAATCTTAGTTGCAAGATTCATTTGACCTTTTAATTTATCTTCCATACTGGGAAGAAGTTTATAAGCTGAACATAAAACACCAGAATTTATATCTCTAGTACCATGCGTATAACCAAGACCTTCAAACTGATCTGCAGTATTAAGAACATCTGCTACTTGTTTTATATTAACTTCCCAAGGCATTTTATATTGCATTGCAGCTTCATAAAATTTAAGAGGATACTTCCAAGCAATATCCATATGAAAAACCATATCATCAACTTCTGCAGGATTTAAAAAATAAGTTAAAACAAGTGGTGCGTCCATTGTACTTCCTCTTGAAGAAGGCAAATAAGACCTTGAAAAATTCAAAAAAGTATCCATCAACAACAAGAAACAAGATTCATCACCATCACAATCTCTTCTCATAGCTGCATGAAACATTGGATGTGAAAAAAATCCTTGAGTTTTAGAAAAACCAATAATTCTTCCAAGAATTCCAGCTGAAGTATGAGGTGCTAATCCTATAATAAAATGACCAACAATATCTTCTTTCGTTTTAAGATTATAAAAAGGTTTTAAACCATAAAACTTAGTTAATAATTCATCAATAAATTTAGATGTTCTAAAAAATATTTCATCAGCTGGTTCATTAGGAGAAACAGGACAACAAGGTAAAATTACATCTTGAGGTTTTAATTCAAGAACTTGTGTTTCTCTTATAAGATCATTACCGTGAATATCTTTTTTATAACCTAAACCTTTCAATTTTTCAACTGAAACACCTATTTCTTTAGGTTTAAAATGTGTTATTGGAATCTCAGAAGAATCATATCTTATAGTTCCATCTTTATTAACATATATTGAATTTTTTGCTCTTAATATACCTTTAATTAAATGTTCAGACACGTGATCTCTGTTAAATGTGGCTTTAACACCTTTAATTAAATCAGGAAAAATTGCAGTACCTAACTTTTTTAAAAGCTTATTAAATAAAGAGTTAATATCAAAATCGAGCTTTTTGAACCTTATTTTATCATGTTCACAATCATCAACTAAACCACAAGTTTGACAAACAAACTTTTTCTTAGTTTGAGTTCCACAATCTTCACAAACATTCAAAACTTTTTCTTTTTTACATTTTTCACAATAATACATTGCAAAATCAGAAGTTACTTTTCCTTCTTCTAATGCTGATTGAAATGACCTAAATCTTCCACCTTCTGCACCAACAGGAAATAAAACATGAGGACTGCCAGTTAATTTTCTCATTTTAGCTTTTTCCGGACGACCCATTCTTGAACCAATAAAAATGCCTGATTTGTCTCTAATTCTTACAGGAGAAAAATGATTAATTATTTTTTGAATAGAATAATCGGGATTTTCTTCAATAAATTTCAAAACAATATTTATATCATTTTTATTATTGATTCCTAATTGAAAGAATATTGCTTTTGAATAATCTTTTTCAATAACAATATGTTCTTTATTTACAAATAAATGTGGAAGTCCAATTAATTCAAGAATTCTCTTTGATTCATTATTAGGAAGAATAATTTTATCTTCTTGAAATGAAAATTCTTTAAACCATACTAAAAATTGAACAAACTGATCTTTAGTAACACAATTCCAATAAGGAATATAAAAAGGATGAAATGGAACATTTAGTTTTTTAGAAAGTTCAATAGCTGCTTGTGCAGATAACTTTGTTCTGATAGGATTATTAAAAAGAATTTTTAATTTATCTTTTGAAACATTAATCAAATCAGATAATTTATCAAAATCAAAACTACCAAATAATTGTATAATTGCTTTTTCAAGTTCTAAAATCCAAAATTCTGGACAATAACCTGGAGGAACAAGATTGTGAGCTCTATTAAAAAAATCTCCATAACAAATAAGAGTATCTCCTAAAAACAATATTTCTTTTATATCTTTTTTATACTTTTTTGCTAAATCTTCAGTTTCTAAAAACACGACCGAACCATCTAAAAGTTTTACTATAGGACCATCAATATAATTTGAAGGAGTATAAGCAGCTGCTTTACCAGGTCTTTCTAATTTTACCTGAGTTCCGGTTGCAATATAACTATTTAAAATCTGCATAGTAGCAGGATGAATTGATTGAGCAGAATAACCAGAAGTTCTTGACCGACCATATCTTAATCTAAAAGCTCCTTCTTTCATAGGATGACCTAAAACAGGTCTTCCTGCAACTAAATCTTTAATATATGTAAAATCAGGTTTAACTTTTGCATCGTCTGAAGAAGTAGAAGTTTTATTCATAGCTTTAGATTTTTTTTGAATTTTCAAAAACTCTTCTAAAAAATTCCAATGACCCAAATCAAATTCTTCTCCCCATTTACTAAGCTGAGCCCATAATTTAGGAGCTTTTAGAGGAATACAACTACTGTGAATAAGACAATAACCGCTTCTTAAAATATTAGTATTAACTCTTGGAATATCTTTTAAAGTAACATTTGAAACTTCATATTTTTCAGAAGGTTCTCCTGAAATTTCAACAGGAAGATGTTGCATTAAAAAATCTGATTCTTCTTTAGAAGGAAAATATTGAAGATTAGTAATCCAATCATGATAATCTTCTAATTCGCCATGACATCTTTTTATTTCTTTTTCAGTTGGATCATATTCTTTAAAACCAAATTTAACTCTTACATAATCTGCAATTAAAACTGATACCGCTGCAGCAGTTCCACCAGCATTTCTAATAGGACCTGAATATTTCAAACAAAAATATTGTCCTTTTCCATCAAGTCTATCTTTTAATTCAAGTTCTGTTAGACCTTCTAAAGGACTACTAACAACACCAACAGTTACATATGTAAAACCAGTTCTTATTCCAATTTCCATTGCTTCTCTTTGATCTTTAAATTTACAAAATTTTTCTTGAGCAATTTCTTCAGAAATTTTAAGAGCAACTCTCCAATCAAGAACCCCATATTCTGCTTCTAATTCTTCAATTCTTTTTTCAGCACCAGTATTTTTTAATTGAGGAGCAACCACAGAAATTAAACCAATTACTCTTTGTGCCATAGTTGCAGCTAATTCAGTCTCTACATCTGTAGAAGGATCATAACCTTTACTTTTTGCCTCTTGAGCAATTTTATAGGTTTTAAAACAACCTTTTTGTAAGGAGTCAAAATATTCCCCCATATTTTTACTAAATTCCATTTTATAGTCCTAAAAAATTCATTATTTTAACTTTTCTTGTTTGTAAATCTACAATAAATAATCTTCCTGGTTGAGGTTCAAGACCTCTTTTTTCTTGGTCTGGTGTTGTTTCAGTCCAACAAGAACTATTTATTAAAGTAATATTTTTATATTGAGATGCAGATGCACGATGAATATGACCTGTTACAAAAAAATCAGGTACTTTATTTATTACTAAAGGATCACTATCAGAGTCAGGTATATATTGATTAGATTCGTGTGTAGGAGCTAAATGTCTTTTTTGAAGTAAAAACTTCATAATTAAATCAACTCTTTTTTGACCACCTGCTAATCTTATTGATTCAACATTATCAGAATAATAAATTAAAGAAAAACCATGATATAATAAAATATCAAATCCTGAAAAAGTTTCTGTCTTATCAACATTTACAATAGAAGGATTACTAACCATATATACATTTGGTAAATCCCATAAACATTCTGCAAAATCTTTATATATTTGTACTTGAGGTTCTGCTAAACCAACAGCGTCATGGTTTCCAGGACACATAATAATATTAATATGAGGTGGAATTCTTTCAAGATATTTGCTTAATTCAATATATTGATTTTTAATATCCATTATACTTAAATGATCTTCTTGACCAGGATATACACCTACTCCTTCAACTAAATCACCTGTAAAAACAACATGTTTTACATTTTTAGCTGCTTCTTTTTGTTCTTCATTACCAATTGTTCCATTTAACCACAATATAAATCTTTCAAACTCTTTCTTCAAAAAAACTTTAGATCCTGCATGTAAATCTCCTACAAATAAAATATTGCTTTTTTCTTTAGATTTTTTAAATTCTTTATCACCAGGTATATCTGGAAAATAAATATCGTTAGAAAAAATAATATTTTTTCCTGTAACACCTGTTATTCCAATTACTTCATCTAAAACAAGATCTTTTCCTATTTTTAATAAATCTTCATTACTTTTATTAACTAAAACTTTAATTTCTCCTGTTTGATCTTCAACAGTTAAAATTATATTTTGATTTCTAGTTATTGATATTTCTTTAATCATACCAATAACAGCTACATTTTCTCTCTCTGTTTTTTTAGAAACATTAACTATAGATGTTAAACCTTGTAATTCTTGTCGTCGTCTAAGCATATTTGCTAATTCTTTAAATCGACTATTAAAAAAACTTACAAAATCATTAACAGATCTTTTCTTTGATTCTTTATTATATGAAAAAACTAATTCAACATTATTTCTAGGAACATTATATCTTGAATGATCTTCTGCTTTTTTCTTTTCTAATAAAAAATTAGCTTTCTCATATTCTTTTAAATTAATTTTAATCTTCTTTTTAAAAATTATTTCTTTTAAATCTTTATTTAAATAAATAAGATCTTCATGTCCTTCTTTTAATTCATTTAATATATCAAAAGAATTATGTTCATCCATTACATCAGGACTTAGTAATACTCCTTTCTCTAAGAAAGCATTAATTTGTTTAGAAAAACTCATTTTTTGTTCCTAAATCTAACTCTTCTTCCAAAATCTTTTTTATACCAGGTTCTAAAGATTTTGGTGTTGATAAAGATATTTCTCTTGTTCTACCATATCTTCCTTTAGATAAAACTTTACCATTAATTATACCAAGCATATCTAATTCTCCAATTATATCAGAAAATCTTCTTTGAGTTAAAGGTCTAAAACCTAATTTATCACAAAGTTCCCTATATAAATCATAAATTTCTCCTGTAAAAACTTTTCCAGGTGTTTGATTACTAAGCATTATTGCATAAAGAGTAATTTGAAATTGTTTAGGCTGATTTTTAATAATATCAACACTAGTTTCTTTTTCAATTTTTTCTTCTGCTTCATCTATATTAATAATTTTAACTTGAGTCTGTCCTTTTCGTTCAGCAAGTTCAGAAGCAACTCTTAAAAGATCAATTGCTCTTCGTGCATCTCCATGTTCTCGTGCAGCATAAGCAGCACATTTTTCTATTACTCCTTCTTCTAATACTTTTTCTTTGAAAGCTTTTTTTGATCTTTTTTTAAGAATATCTTGAATTTGAATTGCATTATATGGAGGAAAAACTGCTTCTTCTTCACTTAATGAAGATTTAACTCTAGGATCAAGATCATTAACAAAACCTAAACTATTACTAATTCCTACAATACATAAAGTTGAATTTTTTAGTTCTGAATTAATTCTTGCTATATTATATATAAGTTCATTACCTGTTTTTTTTACTAATTGATCAATTTCATCTAAAATTAAAATAACATTTCTTTTTTTTTCATCAAGAACATCATAAAAAATTCTATATACTTCATCAGTTGGCAAACCTGTTGGTGGGATTGCTTTTCCAAAAAATCTTGCTAATTGAGCTATTAATCTATATTCAGTATCTGCAACTTTTTTTAATTTACAATTAAGATATATTACTTCTAGAGGAATTTTTTTTTCTTGAGCAATTTCTAACATTTGATCAGTTACATATTTTGCAACAAGAGTTTTTCCAGTTCCTGTTTTTCCATAAATAAAAATATTTGAAGGAAGTTCTTTTCTTAAAGCTGGCGCTAAAATACTTGCAATATGTTCAATTTCAGAATCTCTATGTGGTATGTCTTTAGGAACGTAAGAAGACTGTAAAATACTCTTATCTACAAAAATAGATTCTTTTGAAAGATACTTGTTAAAAAAATTGTTTAATCCCTTTTCCTCCATAAAAATTCCAGACGAAACGAAGGTTTATAAATCTTTATATAGTATAATATATAGTCTTAATAGTATTATTTTTTATTAAAACATCTCACACCTTCATTTCTTA
>ERZ889078.551-NODE-551-length-33944-cov-51.330756_pt1 | contig 33944 bp, 36 predicted proteins | sample MGYA00521266_ERZ889078 | MGnify/ENA primary metagenome ERZ889078 (study PRJEB32303, sample SAMEA104408618) | aquatic metagenome | biome: Brackish water; feature: Pelagic; material: water | place: Baltic Sea | collected 2014-06-16T06:34:00 | depth 76,534 m ...
ATTATTAAATATATTTAACATATGTAAAATATTTTATAATAGAAAAAGGAGAAAGAAATGATAGCAATACCTGTTAAAAAAAATTCCTTAGACACAGCAATTTCACCATTGTTTGGAAAGTCTAAATGGTTCGCACTTGTTAGTGATCAAGGGGATATATCTTTTTGGAAAAATGAAATGCAAAGTGGACGTAAAGTGGTTGAAGAATTTAGATCAAAGGGTGTAAACAAAGTTCTATTTCAAAGCATGGGAGGTAACCCTTTCTTACTTTTGCAAAAAAATAATATTACAAGTTATTACTCTGAAGATGGAAGAGTTTTGCTTCAAGATGCTTTAGAGAAGTTAGTAAAGAAAGAATTAATCGAAGTCACTATGAAAAATATGGACAATTATATTGAAAAAGGGCATAAGCATGCTAAAGACAATCACAAACACACTCATCATCAGGAACATCATCAGCATCATTGATTTTTATGTTGATGGATTTAAAAATTTAAAAGTTGGAAAAAAGTTGTGGGCATTGATTGGCCTAAAACTTTTTATTATATTTTTTATTTTAAAGACATTTTTATTTCCAAATGTACTAAAAGAAGGTTTCACAACAGATGAGCAAAGAAGCTTGCATGTTATGGAACAACTTACAAAGTAATACTATAAAGGATACTGTATGGAAGTAATGAGTAGTGAACTTGTTGATTGGTCAAGAGCACAGTTTGCATTGACTGCCTTGTACCATTTTTTATTTGTCCCTTTGACATTAGGCTTGTCTTTTATTATCGCAATAATGGAGACAATTTATGTTAAAACAGGGGATATTATCTGGAAGAAAATAACAAAATTTTGGATGACATTATTTGCAATTAATTTTGCAATTGGTGTAGCAACTGGCTTGATAATGGAGTTTGAATTTGGTACAAACTGGTCCAATTACTCTTGGTTTGTTGGAGACATTTTTGGTGCACCACTTGCAGTTGAAGGAATTTTAGCCTTTTTTATGGAGTCCACATTTTTTGCTGTAATGTTCTTTGGATGGAACAAGGTTTCAAAAGGCTTTCACCTACTTTCAACTTGGCTTGTAGCAGTAGGATCAAATTTATCAGCATTTTGGATTCTAGCGGCTAATGGATGGATGCAATACCCTGTTGGTATGCAATTTAATCCAGATACAGTTCGTAATGAAATGATTTCTTTTTGGGATGTAGCACTATCTCCTGTAGCTATTTCAAAATTTCTACATACTATCGGGAGTGGTTATGTTATTGGAGCATTATTTGTTGTTGGGATATCAGCATGGCTTTTACTCAAAGGTAAAGACACCTTAGAAGCAAAGCGTTCAATGGTTGTAGGTTCTAGTTTTGGATTACTTGTTTCACTCTTCTTAGTCTTAAGTGGAGATGAGTCCGCTCATCAAGTAGCACAAACTCAGCCTGTAAAGCTCGCTGCAATGGAAGGTCTTTATAAAGGTGAAGAGAGAGCTGGTATTGTTGCTTTTGGATTACTCAATCCTGATAAAGAGATTGGCGATAACCAACATCCTATTATTGGTGAAGTAACAATCCCTTATGCACTTTCCTTGCTTAGTTACCATGATATTGATGCATTTGTCCCAGGTTTAGATGACCTTGTGTATGGAAATGAAAAATACAATATTGAGAGTGCTTCATCCAAGATGGCTAAAGGTAAGATAGCATTAGAAGCTTTTAAAGAGTATAAAGAAGCTAAAAAGAAAAAAGATTTGTCTGCAATGGCAGATGCAGAGGTAAAACTTCAAAAATATATGCCATATTTTGGTTATGGATACCTAGCGGAACCAACAGATATTGTACCTCCAATTGCTTTGACATATTATAGCTTTCATATCATGGTTGCACTAGGGAGTTGGTTTATAGTACTTTTTATACTCCTACTCTATGTAGTGATGAAAAAAGATATCGAGCAATATAGAAAAGTGCTTTGGCTAGCTGTTCTTTCTATTCCACTTGGTTATATAGCAGCAGAAGCAGGATGGATAGTAGCAGAGGTAGGAAGGCAGCCTTGGGCAATTCAAGATTTAATGCCTGTTGGAATTGCAGCTACGCAAATTGATGCTGGGAATGTGAAAATATCTTTTTGGATATTTGCAGTTATGTTTACAGGCTTATTAATCGCTGAGATCAAGATTATGTTAGCTCAGATTAAACTTGGATTTGAGGGAGGCCACTAATGTTTGAAACATTATCATTACATGAATTACAGCTATATTGGTGGAGTATTATTAGTTTACTCGGAGGGCTCTTTGTGTTTATGATGTTTGTTCAGGGTGGACAAACTCTACTTTTTGGACTTACAAGAAATGAACTTGAACGAACGATGATGGTAAATTCACTTGGACGTAAATGGGAACTTGGCTTTACAACATTAGTCCTTTTTGGAGGGGCACTTTTTGCAGCTTTTCCAAAGTTTTATGCTAGTAGCTTTGGAGGGGCCTATTGGCTATGGTTGGGGATTTTGTTTTCATTTATCCTCCAAGCTGTTTCTTATGAATATAGGACAAAGAAGAACAACTTTTTTGGACAAACAAGTTATGAAATATTTTTATGGATAAATGGTGTTTTTGGAACACTACTACTTGGAATAGCTATAAGCACTTTTATTAGTGGAGCACCTTATATTATAGACGAAAATAATTTTGTTGTTTGGCAATCGAGTTTGCGTGGTATTGAGGCTTTATTTGTATGGCAAAATTATCTTTTAGCATTTTCTCTTCTATTTTTAGTAAGAATAATTGCTGGAATGTATTTTTTAAACAATATAGATCATGAAGCATTTAGAGATAAAATCAGATCAATGATAATGCGCAATATCCTTTTCTTTTTAGTACCGTTTTTAGGTTTTATTGCTTGGGTGCTTTTAAAAGATGGGTATGAATATAATCCAGAATCTTTAATCGTAAGTATTGTACCGATGAAATATTTTTACAATTTTTTAGAGATACCTTTCTTACTAGTAATGTTTCTTTTAGGCATTGTTTTAGTATTGTTTGCAGTCTATCGAGCTGTCTTTAAGGAAAAAAACTGTTGTATTTTTACAGTAGGAATAGGAACTGTCTTGACAGTAATGTCATTGTTACTAAACATAGGAGTCAATAACACTGTGTATTATCCAAGTATATCGGACCTCCAAAGTTCAATAACTATTGTAAACTCATCAGGAAGTCATTACACACTCCTAACAATGTCCTATGTATCTTTAATGGTGCCATTTGTTCTTGCATATATTTATGTCGTATGGAGAGCTATGGACAAAGTTAAGATCACTGAGGAAGAGATGAATGATGCTTCAGAGCATCACTACTAGGAGGAAAATATGGATTATACAGCATCGCTAATATGGTTGACATTATGGCCGCTTGTTATTTACAGTAGTTATAGGTTTGTCATTTGGAATTTAAAGCACTTTGAAAAGTCTGAGGAATAAGCATGATAAATAAACAACAAATACAGCATTTCCCAATAACAATTTTTGCGATTGTTATGGGCTTGACTGGCTTAGCTATAGTATACGAAAAAGCACATCAGCTTTTAGGGTTTCCGCAGTGGCCTTTTATAGGAATTTTACTTATATCTAGTATCTTGTTTTTAAATAATCTAATTGTATACAGCCTAAAAACTATTATGTTCCCAAATGAAGTGAAAAAAGAATTTTTCCACCCGATACGAATGAACTTTTTTCCAGCAATTTCAATATCTATGCTTTTGCTTAGTATAGCAATGCATGAGTACTTTACCCTTTTATCTGTAATTTTGTGGTACTTGGGTACAGGCATACACACATTTTTGACTCTTTATATAATGAGTTATTGGATTAAAAACAACTTTGAGATTACTCACTCAAATCCTGCCTGGTTTATTCCAATTGTTGGGAATGTTATAGTTCCTATTGTTGGTGTGGATATCTTGGGGAGTGAAGCAATGATATTTCATTTTTCTATTGGTATGTTTTTTTGGGTGGTACTTTTTACAATTATCTTAAACAGAATAATATTTCACCATCAACTAGCTGAGAAGTTTTTACCTACCTTATTTATTTTAATAGCACCACCAGCTGTTGGGTTTATATCTTACATAAAAATCACATCAAGCTTTGATTTTTTTGCCCATTTTTTACTTGATATAGCTTACTTTTTCACACTGTTACTTTTCTTTATGGGGTACAGTTTTATGAGGTTACGCTTTTTCGTTTCATGGTGGGCATTCACGTTTCCACTTGATGCTATAACCATTGCTTCAATGTTGGCATATAAAATGAGTGGTTCAGTTATATATGGGACTTTGGCTAGTGTGTTACTAGTTGTAAGTACGAGTGTAATAGTAATTGTAGCGTACAAAACATTGACGCATGTAAGAAAAAAGGAAATTTGTATAGAGGAGTAAATATATAAAAACCAATAAAGGAGGTAGTTATGGAACCAAGCATGAACGATATAGATGATTTTAACAAGCCATTAAGTAATCAGAAAGTTAAAGTAATTCTTATTGCTTTTGCAATCATGATGACATTGTATGGCTTGTCGGCTTTAATGCAGAGTATGTTATAGTAAATAAATACACAAAAGGATAAATAATGAATAGTGAATTAAAAAGTAAATTAGAAGAAGTTGTTAAGTTAGTAAGTAGTGCTATGGTTGATCCAGACATTGATTTAGAGTTTTGTATACCAGAAGTTGCAACGACAGCTGAAAGTTGTGATGTAAGTGGTGATCCATATATCTTAGTAAAATACTTAGAAGACAAGTACATTACACGAAAAATCAAACTGACAGAAAAATATCTTGATAATACACCTAAAGAGATTGCTAACCTTGTTACATTTTCAATAGAGCAATTTAAAGCAGAGATTGATTCTGTTCATATGAGTTAAAGAGATTTATGAGAGAGATGCTAATGCATAAAGTTCTAGTTAGTTCTGCCATGCTCTTGTTTATTATTGGATGTAGTGATACCCAAACGCAAAGTAAAAATTTAGATGGGAAAAAACTACTAGAACAAAAGTGTGCTTCTTGTCATAACTTAGATATGCCTCCAAAGATATCTAATGATGAATTGGCACCACCGATGATGGCTGTTGCATTCCATGTTCATAGATTAGTAAACCCATCTTCAGGAACCCAAAGAATAGTTGAAGCTAAAAATTTTGTCATAGACTATGTTACGGAGCCATCTCTAGAAAAGTCATTTTGTGATAAAGAGAGTTTAAAAAAATATGGTTTAATGCCATCGCAAAAAGCTAATCTATCTGACGATGAATTAAGAGCAGTAGCAGAATATATGTTCCGTCACTACACGCAAGAGAAGCTTACAGAAATACAAAAGCAAAAAGAGATTTTTGATGCATATTCTGATGGCAAAAAAGTGGCTTTAAAGTATAAATGTTTAAGCTGTCACAGAACAGATAGAAAAATAGTTGGTCCATCATTTAGTGATGTTGCCTTAGTGTATAAAAATCAAAAAGAGCTTGTAAAGGAAAATATAAAAAATGGGACTAAAGCGAAATGGAAAAATTCAAATGGTGCCATAATGCCTGCTTTTAAACAGATTACAGATGAGGAGTTAGAGTTTTTAGCCAACTGGATTATTGAGGGAACCTATAACTGATTTAACTTTACTACTGATGTTACGATAATCTAAATCATTAAATAGACTTCTTGCATAACCCATCAAACAACAGTAAATCCTCAAAACAAGCATTAGGAATTGTGCTATTAATCTACAAATTATCAACAACATTACAAATAAAACTCAGTCTCGCAAATTACTTGCTTGAGGTGTTATTGATGTATTTAGTTTAAAAAGCTCTTAGTTTTGATTTAAAGCAGTTTACTCATTTTGTGTGTAGACTTCGTGTAGAAATATAGCTTCTTAGCACTTATTCTTTATGATATACTCTCATAAAATAAAGTCTAAAATTAAGGATTAGCCATGTTTGAAAAACACAGTTGTAATATGAAACCAATAGATTCGTATATCAGGTTCATCTTGGCTACTATAATTCTAATATATGCTTTTTATGCATCTTATTTTGTACTTATCCTTGTGAGTTTATTGTTATATTATACAGCCTCAAAAAAGTTTTGTTTTGCGTATTATTTTTTGAAAATAAATGAGAGACTTAGTAAACATAATTACTACCTCACATTTTTACCAAAATACAATCCTTCAGCAGTATTTATTTTCAATGCAGGTGGTGAAGTTATTTTTAGGAATAATGCTGCTGATAAAAATATAACTTGCTTACACTCTATTAGTGATATGAATATTAAAGAGCATAAGAAAATCATTAAAGAGAATCAACTCGTATCGCTTATGTTTGTGTGCCATGAAAAAACGTATCAGATACAGTTGCAAGGAATAGCAAAAGAGAGATTTTCTCTCGCATATTTAACCGATGTTACAGAAGTTCTTGCACTCAATGATGAAATAGAAGAAACACAAAGAGAAGTTATCTACGCTATGGGCGAAATTGGTGAAACACGCTCTAAAGAAACTGGACACCATGTAAAAAGAGTAGCCATGTATTCAAAAGAATTAGCACTTTTATATGGTCTAACTCAAGAAGAAGCAGACAAACTTCAAATGGCTTCACCTATGCATGATATTGGTAAAGTTGGAATCCCTGACGCTATTTTAAATGCTCCAAGAGCACTTGATACAGAGGAGTGGAAAGTTATGCAAACGCACGCACAACTCGGGTTTGACATGTTAAAAAGTTCAAAAAAACCAATACTCCAAGCTGCAGCTATAGTGGCACACGATCATCATGAGAAGTTTGATGGAAGTGGTTACCCAAGAGGACTAAGCGGTGAAGATATTCATATTTACGGTCGTATCACCGCACTTGCTGATGTGTTTGACGCTTTGGGTAGTGAGAGAGTTTATAAACAAGCCTGGGAGCTTGAAAGAATTTTAACACTCTTTAAAGAAGAAAGCGGGAAGCATTTTGACCCTAAACTTGTAGACTTATTTTTAAATAATCTAGATACATTTTTAAAAATACGTGATACATTCAAGGATTAAGATGCCCACAATGAAGCATTTCAAGATATACTGCGATATAGTTACCTCTAGTTCTGTAATTAGCAGAGCTTTGAAGGTTTCATTAATCGTTGGAAGTGCTCTGAATTTAATCAATCAAGGTGAAGTCATAATTCTTTTAGATTTAGAAAAACTTCATTTATTCAAAATTCTTCTCACGTATCTTGTACCTTACAGTGTTACAACGTATACGGCAACAGCTATGAAAATAGAATTTCTCATAGGAACAAAGGCGATTGTAGAAGCTGATTTACAATGTAAAAAGTGTGCAGATGAGATTCACGTACATAAAGATGAGCTCATACCAGAATGTAAGCAATGCGGGATTTATACACATTGGAAATTAAAATAAAAGGAACTCCATGTTATTTGGAATAAAATTACAAAATGATGAAGTAATCGTAAATAAGACTGAACTTCAAGAACTTAAAAATAAAGCTAAACAACTTCAATCTATTCTTGCAAAAAATTCTCTTCAAACCGCAAATACTATTTATGATAATGCTACTAAAGTAAATAACGCATCCAAAAAACGTTTGGCAAATATCGAAAATACAAAAAAATTAGTGGATGGATTTATCTCTCAATCTATAGAGATTAAAGGTATTACTCAAAAATCTGATGCCATCGCAAACGATACACTCAGTTCAACCACTCAAAGCAGTGAATATATTAATCGCCTTTGTGAAACTCTCCAAAGTAATCATGAATCAACAAACGAATTTCAAACACAAATATCTGACCTGTACGGCAAGATAAGTGCTATTGGCAGTCTGGTTGCCGCTATTAAAGACATTGCAGATCAAACCAATCTTCTTGCACTCAACGCGGCCATTGAAGCAGCGAGAGCTGGTGAACATGGACGTGGATTTGCAGTTGTTGCTGATGAAGTAAGAAAACTGGCAACCAGTACAAATAAGTCTGCTGACCAAGTGCAACTTGAGATGCGTCTTATTATGGGAATCTCAAATGAGATTATGGAGCGTCAAGAAGGGATGATTGAGGGAATAGAAAATAGTGTCACATTAGCAGAAGAGACAGTTACTATTTTAAATAACCTTGGCGTAAATGCAACAAATAACAAAAAAGAAGTTTCCATCGCGCTTAAATGTATAGATACGCAACTTAAAGATTCTCAAACAATTAAAGATGATATGAATCAATTAGTAGAAGATACAAAACATGCGATAGATGGCTCTAATAACAATGCAACACTTGCACAAAGCTTAATAGCAGATTTAAAATACTAAAATGAAAACACTCTTACTTCTTGGCTTCTTTATTCTAAGTCTTTTTGGACAAAAAGTTGAATTAGAAATACTAGGTTCTGGTGGACCTGAGATTGACGGACGAGCGAGCAGTTCTTATATACTTTGGATAGATGATAAAGCTAAACTGTTAGTAGATATGGGGAGTGGCTCAATGCTAGGCTTTGAAAAATCAAGTGCAAAACTTGAAGATTTAGAAGCTGTAGTTTTAACACACTTACATATTGACCATAGTGTTGATTTACCCTCTTTCGTAAAAGCTGGTTTTTTTACTCCTCGTACAAAAGCATTAGAAATTATTGGACCTTTTGGAAATGAATCTTTTCCCTCTGTTTCAGAATATTTGCTAAAGCTATTTGGTAAAAATGGTGTTTACAAATATATGCAAGATGTTCTAACTCCTCAAAGTGATTCTTTTGAAATACTCCCTTTTGAAGTAGCATCCGATACTATCACCACTAAAAAATATCAAAATTTTGAGCTTCAGCTCATCAGTGTTCACCATGGCATAGTTCCTGCTTTAGCTCTTAGAATCAATGTTGATGGAAAAAGTATTCTCATTAGTGGAGACACAAACAATCAAAACAAGCACATCGATAAAATTGCAAAAAATTCTGACCTTTTTATAGCCCACCATGCCATCACACAACATGCTGGAAAATTTGCTAAAGACCTTCATATGCAACCAAGAGAAATAGCAAAGATTGCATCTGATGCAAGTATTAAAAAAGTTGTTTTGTCTCACAGAATGAAACGTACCTTGATGCATGAAGAAGAGAGTTTAAAAATTATAAATACATTGTTTATGGGTGAAGTAATATTTGCGCAAGACGGTATGAAACTAAAACTATAAAAGAAAAAAATACTTTTTATGGCATTGGATAAACTAGACTTAAGCGTCTAGTTTACTATCAACCACACTTCCCAGTGCCGCATTTCATAGCTGGGGCAGCTTCTGGAGCTTTCTTATCTGCAGCACACGTACAGTTTGTTGCATCTTTACATGTACACGCTACTTGCGCAGGACATGTACATTCTTTTCCTGCTGCTTTAGACTCACAACACGCAGGTTTTTTAAGTTCTCCGGCTGGAGTTTTACAACATGCTGGTTTTTGCATATCAGCTCCCATAGAAGCTCCACATTTACCAGCGCCACATTTCATAGCTTCTGCACTAAGTGATGTAGCTCCCATTGTTACAAACAATAACGCACCTGCAATAAGTGTCATTAAACTAAATTTTTTCATCTATCTATCCTTGTGTTAAAGTGCCTGACCATAATAAATGGCATATTTAACAACATTTAAAAGGTTTAGATTCAAGGCGAACTTTACTTGGCGATACTAGTATCGTTAAGTGAAGTGCAACGCAGAAGATGAATCTTTTAAATGTTGCCCTACGGGTGAAAAGAGAAGCTACAATCTACTTCGTTAAAAACCCTTGAAGCTACTAGTAGCTCCTGCGGATTTTCGCCTTATATCTCATAGCTTCTCTTTTCATTAAATATGCCGTTTATTATGGTCAGGCACTTGAGTTCTAAAAGTATACATAAAGAACTGTGTAATGTTTGTGTATAAGTTTAAAAATGATAAGCTTCTTTAAATCTATGTAAATATGATACACTTTACTTATGAAAATATTGCTGATGGAGGATGATGCTGTTCTATCAGACATCCTCATAGACTTTTTACAAGAAAACTACTCTGTCGATTATGCTTATGACTCTCATGCCGTTTACAAACAACTTGAGTCAAACAAATATGATCTATTTATATTTGATATTAATGTACCTGGGAAAAGTGGTCTTGAACTTTTGTCCGAGTTACGAGAGTACAACAATACAACCCCCGCCATTGTCATAACTGCCTACACAGATACAGAGCATTTGCAACGTGCTTTTGACGTGGGAGCACATGACTACATAAAAAAGCCTTTTGAGCTTCAAGAACTAAAGGTTCGTATCCAAAGCACGCAAAAAATTTTCAACATCGAAACGAGTAAAGAAATTCATATTACTGAAAATATTTCATTTTTAGCAAAAGAAAAAATGCTCCTCAAGAACAAAATTCAAATCTCTCTTAGCACTAAAGATAGCTCCATTTTACTCTACTTTGTAAATAATCCTCAAAGAGTAATAAGCAACGATGAACTCACACAAAACCTTTGGGACTTTGAACATATCCCAAGTGATGCAACAATTCGATCGCATATACGAACGCTTCGTGAACTTATAGGAAAAGACAAGATTAGTACTATCCGCGGTGAAGGATACAGATATGAATAAAATTACGAAACGCTCGTTTTATTCCTTCTTAACACTTTATCTTGTTTCTTCATTTATTTTTTTATCCCTTGCTTCTTACTGGTTTTTCACCGCCCAACTCAAAACAGAAATGAATGCAAACTTTCATAAAATGAACAATACTTCAAACATCATAATCTCTGATGTTGTCTATGCACATATGATGAAAAAAGACTTTGTTCTTCGTACATTTCCTGATGCAACTGTCGCACTTTTTGATGCGAATAAGACACTTAAATATGGAAAACTCCTTCAAGAGGTGGACCTTAGTAAAGATTACTATAAAGAAAATACAACTTTTTCTCTCATCTCAAAAACACTTGCAGGACATCTTGGACTTGAATATACAGTTATTCAAAATAATCAATGTGCGATGAATATATCCAAACTAAAAACAAGTGTTTTATATACAACAATTGTCGTAGGTCTCATTATTATCCTCATCGCTGTGATTCTCTCCTATATCTTTTTAAAACCTATACGAGACAAGATGCATGAGATTGAGAACTTTATTAAAGATACTACACATGAACTCAACACTCCGATATCTGCTTTAATGATGAGTACTTCACGTGCGAAAGAAAAAAAAATATATGATGAAAAGATTATTACAAATATATCTATAAGTGCGAAACAACTCTATGAAATTTATTCTTCTTTGACTTTTTTAAATTTTGACACCGCAAGTGAAAAAGCACAAGACTTAAACTTTGCAGATGTTGTACATCATTCGCTTGATTACTTTAGTGAACTTATTGAAAAAAAGAAGATTACTTTAGAGCTTGATATACAATCATGCCCCCTTCATATTTCACATTCCAAAGCGAAAATGCTTATAAATAATCTACTAAGTAATGCCATCAAGTATTCAGCACCTCGCACAAAGATTTCTATTGAAGTTAAGAAAGATTATTTACGCGTTGTGGATGAAGGAATTGGAATAGCCCAAGATAAAATCGACTCGATTTTCACTCGATTCGCGCGAGCTTCAGACTATGCCGGCGGATTTGGCATAGGACTTAGTATCGTAGACAATATCGCAAAAGAGTATGGCTATAGTATCGATATACAGTCCAAAGAGCATCATGGTACGCAAGTAATCATTAACTTTAGAGTATAATTACAAAAACTAAAGGCTCTACCATCATTTTAAGCACACAAACATTACTCGAGCAATTTCGCTCATTTTATAAAGAACATAATCCTAAAAATTTTGAAGATGCCATAGAAAAATTTGCAGTCTTTGGTGGTGTTGGTTGGGGCTCTATCGACACTTCTAAACCTACACTTGAGCTTATTGAAAAACTTGTTCTTCCTGATTTTAGATTTATCCGTAACGATGTGACTGAACTCACAACTGGTATGCCACTGTATCATTCTATCTTAAGTGGTATTGCTATGGGCGATGGAAAAACACATACAGCATATAAAAGAGCAAATACCTCTAAAGAAGTTGGAGATAAAGCTGTAGAAGAGTTATGTGAGAGTGGAATCATCCGTTTAGAAAAGTCAAAAAAAGTGTTCACCTCTTGGGCAGAAGAAGATGGTGAAAAGATTTCAAACAAACTTTTCTTTACTTCACCGTTTTTACGTTTTTGGTTTGCTTTTGTTTCACCACTTTTTAAAGGTGTACGAGATGGAGACTATAAAGAAGTACGCGAGAGATTTACCAATAGACAAAGTGAGTTTTTACAACTTACTTTCATAGAGTTGGCACATGAACTTATCAAGATAAACGAAAAAGAAGATCCCATAAAAGAGATATCCAGCTATTGGGATAATACATATGAAATCGATATTTATGCCAAAACAAAATCTGGAAAAACAATCGTAGGTACGTGCAAATACACAAATGCAAAACTCAAAAAAAGTACCTTAACAAAACTTCAAGAAGATGCAAAACAAGCTAGGATAGAAGCAGACACTTTTATACTCGTTTCAAAAAGCGGATTTTCAAACGAGCTTAAAGCGATGAAGGGCGAGAATCTTAAACTTTTAACTCTTAAGAGCTTTAAAAACTTACTCTAAAAACTTTACTACACATTTAAATTAAATTACTTGAGAATCAAATGAACAAAAAAGTATTAATCCTTCACGGATGGGGTGGAAGTTATTTCCCTCATTGGCAAAGTTGGCTCGCATCTGAACTTGCTAAAGATTATGGAAAAGTTAGTTTTTTAGAGTTTAGTAACTTTGAATATCCTGATTTAAATCTTTGGAGGAAAGAACTTCTCTTGGAACTAGACAGCTTTAAGCCAGATATCGTCATAGCTCACTCACTAGCAAATACTTTATGGTTTCATATAGTTGGTGAAGTCAAAGAAGAAGTAGAAAAACTCTACCTTGTAGCGCCTCCAAGTTTTGTGTGTGCAGTTGAAGAAATAAAAGAATTTTTTCCTTTAACATTACCCATAAAAACATCTGCAAAAGAAGCCTTACTTATTGCATCAACAAACGACCCATACATGACTTTAGATGAGGCAAAAAATCTTCAAAAATCACTCAATATTCCCATGAAAGTCCTAGAAAACGCCGGTCATATAAACACTGAAAGTGGATACGGAAAATGGCCATGGATTTTAGAAGAAATAAAAAAAGATTTGAAAAAAGACTAAACTAAACGTAAAGATCTAAAATCTGGTTCGGACTTTTCAAAGTTAAAGGTTCTGGCTTTTGAACTTCTTGTGTTTGATTTTCTTTCTTTGTATCCGATTTAGCTTGTGTATCTGTTTCTTCTTTAGCAACACTTGTATCGGGTCTTCCCACCTGTACACGCACGGGTGAAGGTGATTGAAATATATAACTTTCTACATTCATAACATCCTCCTCATATTTTTATATTGTATCATAAAGCAATGTAAACAATTATTGTTCCATGAATATATTAAATTATAGAGTATACTTTCAAAAAGTAAAGACTATATGCAAAACCTCCTAGACCTACTAACACAAAAAACAAAACTAAAAAAAGAATATATAACAAATATTTTAAAACTTCTAGATGAGGGTTCGACTATCCCTTTTATCGCACGTTATCGTAAAGAGATGACTGGCGGTGCGAATGATGAAGTGCTTCGTGAATTTGAGACAATTTATAGTAGCAGTAAAAAGCTTTTAGAACGTAAACAAGAGATTTCTCGTCTTATTGCCCAGAGATCCACACTTACACAGACACTTCAAAAAAGTATTGAAGAAGCTGATAGCCTAAGTATCTTAGAAGATATTTATCGTCCATTTAAAGAGAAAAAAAACACCCGTGCTACGACTGCAATAGCAAATGGACTTACACCCTTAGCCGACATTTTACAAAATGCTACACTTTCAGTCACTGCATTGCAACAAGAAGCTCAAAAGTTTGTAAAAGGTGAAGTAAGCTCCATTGAACTTGCTATCAAAGGTGCTCAAGATATTGTAGCAGAGAGATATGCTGAACTTCCTCGCGAGAGAGAGGCTATTCGTAACACTATGCAAAGATTTGGCTCTTTAGAGACAAAGGCAACAAAGAACTTTGATGAGAATGGAACCTTTAAAAACCTAGCCGGCAAAAGTGAAAAAGTCGCTTATATTCCATCACACAGATACCTCGCTATTATGCGTGGAGTTCATGAAAAAGAGTTATCAGTGAAGATAAGCATCGATACTGAGCGTGTTGAGCAAAACATACGTCAATACAAAATCCCATCTCATGCAAACAGTTCCAAGGAGCTTTTGTTTGATGCCTATATAGATGGGCTTAAACGTCTTTTGCTTCCCTCGATAGAAAGAGAGGTGCAAAATGAGCTAAAAGAAAAAGCAGATCTTGCAGCTATCTCTGTTTTTGGAAAAAATCTTTCTCAACTTTTAATGACTCCTCCAGTTACAAAGATGGTTATTTTAGGAGTTGATCCTGCTTTTGTCAGTGGATGTAAATTAGCTGTTATAGATGAAAATGCCAATTATTTAGAGTCGGCTGTCATCTATCCGACTGAGCCTAGAAAAGATTATGAAAACTCTAAAAATAAAGTACTGCAACTTACTAAAAAGTACAATATTACCGGTGTTGCAATAGGAAATGGAACGGGCTCGAGAGAAACTCAAGAGTTTTTTGCCCGTCTAAATAGTGAGGAAAAAATCAACCTAAGCTACACCGTTGTTTCAGAAGCCGGCGCTTCGGTGTATTCTGCTTCAAAATTAGCGCAAGATGAATACCCAAAACTCGACGTAACCATTCGTGGAGCTATATCTATAGCACAAAGACTTCGTGACCCTATGGCTACATTGGTAAAGATAGATCCTAAGTCTTTAGGAATTGGACAGTACCAACATGATGTTGACCAAAAATTATTAGAAAAAAAACTAGGCGATGTAACGAGTGATCTTGTTAATCGTGTAGGCGTGGACATAAACTCAGCTTCAGCCGCCCTACTTTCTCATGTAGCAGGCATAGGAGCTAAAATAGCGCAAAATATCATAGACTTTAGGGATGCAAATGGAAACTTCACCACAAAAGCTCAGCTTTTAAAAGTAAAAGGTTTGGGTAAAAAAGCCTACGAGCAAGCTGCTGGATTTATCCGTATAAAAAATGCTCAAAACCATTTTGACAATAGTGGAATTCACCCAGAGAGTTATCTCGCAGCCTCAAAATTAAAAGGTGAAGATTTAACACAAATAGATATTACAGCAAAAGCTTCACTCATAGGTGTTGGAGTTGAGACTTTAAAAGATATCATTAAAGAACTTTTAAAACCTGGATTTGACCCAAGAGAAGAACTTCCTGCCATCCCTTTTAAAGAAGGTTTAACAGATATAAAATCCCTCAAAGTTGGAAGTTTTGTTTCTGGAGTTGTGAGAAATATTGCTGATTTTGGAGCATTTGTAGATATTGGTCTAAAAAATGACGGAATGATTCATATCTCTAAGATGAGTACGAAAAGAATACAGCATCCTTTAGAAGTTTTATCTCTTAACCAGTATTTACCTCAAATAGAGGTTGTCTCTATAGATAATGAAAAAGGGAAGATTGGACTTAGTTTAGTACCTACAACTTAAAATTTGTAGTTTCATAAACTTCACCAAAGAGTCTTAACACTTATAGAGTTGTTAATATATATTATGTCATAATAACTCACAATCATTTAAAGGAATTGTCTTGGAAAAATCTTTGTTGAAACATAAAATTATCTTATACATAAGGAACATTGCTCAAGTATTGAAAAAATTCTGATTGTAGAAGATTCTTCCCTGCTCTTACATAGTATACAAAATGCTATTTTTCAAGAGTTAGAGATGGAGTGCGATATAGCTTCAACTGAACAAGAAGCTATGGATTTACTCAAAATAAATTCTTACGACCTTGTTATAGTAGACATTTATCTACCCGATAGTACTGGAAACTTTATAGGGTATTTAGTTCGTAAAAAACATCGCATCATTATTATTACCGCCTCTCAAAATGAAGAAAAACGAAAAAAAATTGCTTCTTTACCAATTGTAGATTATCTTTATAAAACTGATGAGATAAGTATTTTAAGCTATCTTGTCAACTCCATAAAAAGACTTCAAAAAAATGAGCATTCACCTATAATGATTTGTGATGATTCACAATTATCAAGATTACAACTCAAGCAACTTATAATGCAACAAAATCTTCCATATATCGAAGTAAAGGATGGTCAAGAAGCTTATGATTGCATCATGACACACAAGCTAAAAATCGACCTGCTTATTACAGATATAAATATGCCAAAAATGGATGGTCTAAATCTTATACGCCTTATTCGCCATCATTACACTACAAATACATTACCAGTACTAGCTTTTTCTTCTTCTGGTAAATCTTTTTTAGTTGCAGAACTTTTAAAAACAGGTGCAAACGATTACATATCTAAACCTATTAACAATGAAGAATTTTTAACACGATTAAATATATCTTTGGATCAGTCTAGACTTTATGCCCAAAATCAACAGCTTATACAAGAGTTTAAAACTATGTCTGAAACAGATTTTTTAACGAAGTTATACAACCGAAGTTATTTTTACAGAGCAATTGGGCTTATACAAGCCCAGGCCAAAAGACATGAACAACCTTATGGTATTCTCTTGTTGGATATAGACCATTTTAAACTGGTGAATGACACCTATGGCCATGAAATGGGAGATATCGCTTTAGTCTCTTTAGCGAATACTCTTACAAAAACAGCAAGGGATTCAGACATTATATGTAGATGGGGTGGTGAAGAATTTTTAATCCTTGTTCCAAATACAAACACCCAAGAACTATTAACATTTGCTCAAAGATTAAGAAAAACCGTAGAAGGTATGCTTATACAATCAGACAAGAGTCCACTCAATTTTAACATTACAATTTCTATAGGAATCTCCATATCAACCCAAAACAACGTAGAAAATATAGAAAATGTTATTTATATTGCTGATAAAAATCTCTATAAAGCAAAAAAATCAGGAAGAAACTGTGTCGTCTCTTAATAGATGACACTTACTTGCTAGTGAGTTAGAATACGGTTTTATTGAATTTTGATTCCTTATACTTTAAAGCTAGTTTTGAGCGCTTTCATTGTAAAATGCGATTCATAATAACCTATAAAAGAGCACTATGATACAACTACAAAATATTTCAAAAAACTACGGGACTCAAGAACTTTTTTCTAATCTTAATTTTAAACTAAACTCAGGAAATCGAGTGGGTTTAGTTGGCAGAAACGGTAGCGGTAAATCAACACTTTTTAAACTCATCTTAGGTGAAGAGAGTGCTGATGAGGGTGAAGTAATTATCCCAAAGAACTATAAGATTGGCACACTTAAACAGCATCTTACATTTAGCGAAAAAACACTTCGCGAAGAAGCTGCATTAGCTCTTACAGAGGAGATGAAGTACGATACTTATAGAGTTGAGAAAATTCTTTTTGGTCTTGGCTTTGTTTTAGAAGACTTAGATAAAGATCCACTCTCATTTTCTGGTGGCTATCAGATTCGTATCAACCTTGCAAAACTTCTTGTAACAGAACCAAATCTTTTACTTTTAGATGAACCGACTAACTACCTTGACATTGTCTCACTTCGTTGGTTAAAAGATTTTTTACGCGCCTTTGATGGTGAAGTTATTCTCATTACCCACGACAGAAATTTTATGGATGGTGTTTGTACACACACTATGGGACTTGTTCGCAAAAAGATAGAAATTATCCCAGGCGATACACATAAGTTTTATGAGCAACTTGGGGCAAATGATGAACTGCACGCAAAACAAAAAATTGCACAAGACAAAAAAGTAAAAGAGCTTGAAGAATTCATCGCCAAAAACAAAGCTCGTGCTTCAACTGCTTCGCTCGCCCAATCAAAAGTAAAACAATTAGAAAAGATGGATAGACTCGAAAATTTAGGTTTTAATAACGCTCTTGAATTTGAATTTAACTTTAAAGAAACTCCTGCAAAAGTACTTCTAGATGTAAAAGATTTAAGTTTTGGCTACACGCCGGAGAATATCCTTTTTAAAGATATATCTTTCACCTTGCAAAAAGGTGAATGCCTTGGAATCATAGGTAAAAATGGAAAAGGAAAATCAACTCTCTTAAATACAATCGCAGGTGAACTCAAACAGCTAAGCGGTGAAGTGAATTTTCACACAAGTGCATCTTTTGCTCACTTTGGACAAACTAACATCGCTCACTTAAGTCCTAACAACACTGTTATGGATGAAATTTATGTAGGAAACTCAGGTCTAGGTGAAGCGCAAGTAAGAAGTATTTGCGGTGGGATGATGTTTAGCGGTGAAAATGCTAAAAAGAAAATCTCTTTGCTCTCAGGTGGTGAAAAAAGCCGTGTAATGCTTGGTCAAATCATTGCCAGACATGTGAATGTTCTCTTTCTTGATGAGCCGACAAATCATCTTGATATGGACAGCATTGAAGCACTAACAAAAGCTATACAAAAATTTAAAGGCTCTGTTGTTATAGTAACACACTCTGAAGAATTACTTCGTCGCGTTTGTGATAGACTTATTATCTTTGCTACAGATGGCGCACAAGTTTTTGATGGTGGTTATGATGACTTTTTAGCTAAGATTGGCTGGGAAGAAGAGGACACTGAAGAAAAAGTAAAAGTTACTCCAAAATCCTCTAACAAAGAAAACAAAAAACTCCGAGCAGAACTTGTAAGACAGAGGGGAAAAGCCACTTCAGCGCTGAGAAAAAAAGTAGACAAACTCGAAGCTGAGATTATGAAACTTGAAGAACAACTCGAAGTTCACCATAAAGAACTTGTACAATCTTCCAATGCCCGGGACAGCGCTTGGTTAATGGAGCTTTCCAAGACTGTATCTGAAGAAGAAAAAAAAGTTGAAGACTTGTTTGAAGAACTAGCAGATGCACAAACCCAGCTTGATATAATGAATGAAGCTTACGAGCAAAAGATAGAAGAGGTGTCATGAGTGTAGAACTATATTTTTTACGTTCATCTGAGTCAAAAATTGCTCAAGACATGGTGAAGTATGCACGAGTGAGTGAGCATGAAAAATACACAGAGTTTTATGGTCTTACAAAAAAAGACTTAGGTTTGTATGCCTTAAAAGATAGCCGAGTAGTTGGTGCTGTTTGGTCACGAGAAATTGATGGTATTCCTATGCTTAATGTAGCGGTCTTGCCAGAGTATAGAAAAAATAGCATAGCTTCTTTTATGTTGGCGCAATTTTTACTCGAAGCTGGCGAGTTATATGAAGAGATACATGTAGAAGTAAATGACACTACTTCTGGTTTTTATAAAAAATATGATTTCATAAGAAAAAGTGATTCAAATATCATGTACAAAAGATTAGAAAAAAAGGCAGTTGTACGACCAAGTGATGGCTATGATCCCACACGCTGGATGGATTAAGTAGCAACTTAGCTTATACATTAGTATTAAATACTCTAACAAAGATTTCATTTCAGATTAATTGTGTTATACTCGAAAAATTTAATATTGACAGGTATGCATCTATGGATTTTTTAGAAATTGAGATTAAAGCGCAAACATATTTACTCGGTAGTGATAATATTAATGAACTCATTCAATATACACAACCTCAGCCAATAGCAAGTAGTTCTAAACTGATTGAAGGAATTATTTCTCACAAAAACAAAGTGATTCCTATTGTAAGCGTAAGAAAGCTTTTAGGTTTTGAGACATACACATCGACACAACTTCAACTTCTACACGATGTTGAAGGACAACACGTTGCTTGGGTAAAAGATTATGAAAATTCACTCCGTACTGGTGAAAAATTCACTAAAGCGCTCAATCCTCATATGTGTGTACTTGGAAAATGGATTGATCAGACACTGCGATGTTTAAAATGTAACACGCATGGATACATAGACATCTTAAAAAAAGAAGTTATAGAGCATCATAATGCACTTCACCTCGATGGTGCGAAATACTTGGAAAATGTTTCTGATGCTATGAGTGTAGATGAGAAGATAAAAATTATTGAAACTCATAAAGCTAATACGATTAAAGGTCTTCATGTTTTACGAGACAACATTCAAAAACTAACCTTAGCGTTTGAGCAGGTTATTATCTGTAATGTTAATGGCATAGATGTTGGTCTTATTGTTGATAATATTGAAAAGAACCATACACTTGATGAAAAAAACTATCATACAAAAACAACAAATCTTTCACCTAATAGCCCTTATGTACAGTTTATAGAACATTATGAAATCAACAAAAAACTCATGTTTAGTATTAAATTCACAGATGAGCTTTACAATCTTGTAAAAAGCTTTAAGCAATAAGCCTATAAAAGTTTTTCAATATCCTCTTCAATCTTTGAAGGGTTTGTTGAAGGTGCATATCTTTTAACAACTTTTCCATTTTTATCTATTAAAAATTTGCTGAAGTTCCATTTAATCGCATCAAAACCTAAGAAACCACCTTTTTCTTCTTTTAAGAATGTATACAAAGGGTCTGCGCCATCTCCATTGACTTCTATTTTTGAGAACATGTCAAAGTGAACATTGTACTCACTCTTACAAAAGAACTTTATCTCTTTATCTGTTCCTGGTTCTTGATTTGAAAACTGATTTGATGGAAAAGCTAAAACCATAAAGCCCTTATTTTTATACTGCTGATACAGTTTTTCAAGACCTTCATACTGGTATGTTAATCCACACTCGCTTGCCACATTTACAATTAATAAAGTCTTGCCCCTATACTTGTTCAAAGAAATCTCTTCCCCATCTATAGTTTGCACTTTAAAATCATATATACTCACACTCATCTCCTTGGCAATCAAGAGATTTGTCAATAGCAATAATGCTATAACATATTTAAACATCCCCATCCTTTTATAAACTTATGCTAGTATTACAATTATAACAGAATTTAAAGGAATACAAATGAACTTAGACAAGATAGTAGCGGGATTTTTCATCATCTTGGCCATGACACTCAATTTTGGCTTTTGCTATGGAGATGCACTTGATATGAACATGCACTCTAAGTATGAACTTTTTGCTGCCATTGTAGTGAATCTTATTGCAACTGTACTCAAGCTTGGAGACAAAACACAGATGGGTTCCGTCTTAATTGCTACAAGTTTAGTGGCAAATTTACAACTCATTATAGCTGCTACAATATGGACAATTTTTGCCGATGGCGAAACTGTAAACCCTCATATATTTGGAATTATCATCTCTTTGAGTGTTGGAGCACTTTTAGCAAATATAACTTCTGTCCTTCTTTATGTCGGTGACACACTTAAATCTAAAAGATAAACAATGAATGAAGGTTCACTTTGGATTATCCTGCAAAGGATGCGCTTACCCTTTATAGTTATTTTATCAACATACACTATAGCTATGACAGGGCTCTTACTTATACCCGGAGTCGATGAAAATGGAAACAGTTTTCAACTTTCTATATTTGATGCTTTTTATTTTATAAGCTATACAGCTACGACGATTGGTTTTGGCGAGACTCCATTTCCCTTTACTCATAATCAAAGAATCTGGGTTAGTGTCTCCATCTACTTAGTTGTAATAGGATGGTTTTATAGTATTGGAACACTTCTTTCACTTTTTCAAAACAAGGTTTTTTTAAGTGAGATTGCCATAGCAAGATTTCAGCATTTTGTAAAGAACCTTGAAGAAAATTTTGTTATTGTCTTAGGGTACAATGAAACAACACGTGAAATTATCAAACGTCTACTCGCGGCAAAAATGCGTGTTGTTGTAATAGAAGTCAATCAAGAGAGAGCTGATTATTTACAGCTTGAGGGTTTTGTTCCACATGTCCCGATATTGGTGAAAGATGCACATAATCCAAATGCCTTAGAATATGCTGGAATAAAGTCTCGATATTGTAAAGGTGTTATCTCTATCTTTGAAGACAATGCTTTGAATCTGCGTATAACATTGGCTGCAAAACTACTCAATCCTAAGGTCAATGTTGTGGTTAAAGCAACAACTGTAGAAGAGGCTGAAAACCTTCGTGATGCGAATGCGGATATAGTGGACAACCCATTTGAAATTATTGCTTACCAACTGCAAATGGCACTCAAGGCTCCAAGCCTCTTTAAACTTGAAAACTGGTTATATAAAACAGATACCCTCGAATCAAAAACCTTTTCTATTCCAGACACAGATATTATCATTTGTGGTTATGGTCGCTTAGGTGCTACTATCTATGAGATGTTTATAAAAAACAATATTACTCCAACTGTTATAGAGCGAAATGATTCTAGAGTAAACACGGCAAACTACGCAGGTGTAAACAAAATCATTCACGGAAGTGCGGATGATCATTTTTATCTTGAAACAGCAAATATTTATGATGCTAAACTTATCATAATTGTCACTGACGATGACACGATTAATCTTTCTATTCTCTCAACTGTAAAAAAGATGAATCCTAAAGCACTTATTATCGCAAGAGAAAATGAGATGACAGATTTTTCTATCTTTTCTCAAGCAAAGATAGACCGTCTTTATATTCCAGATCGTATACTCATTCAAAAAACAACAAATGCACTTTCAAATCCATTGGGCGACAAACTTATTCGTATGATTGCAAACAAGGATGAAGCGTGGGGACATGCACTCTTGGTGAATTTAGTAAAAAACCTTGGGGTAAACCCAAAAACATATGAGTTAGACCTTACAGAAAAAGAGGCTTATGAAATTCATAAATATCTAAAGAACAAAGAAAACACTCTTGCTTTAGGTATCTTAAAGCTTTCTCGAAGAGATAGAAATCGAAAAAACAACCTTCTTCCTTTACTTATACTCAGAGAAAACGAAGAGATACTTTTACCTACTGATGAGACTTTACTTCAAATCAATGATCGCATTCTTTTTGCCTGTGACTCTAACGCCATAGACGACTTAGAATACATTGCAAATAACGCTTATGAGTTTAAGTATGTCATCTTTGGTGAAGAAAAAAAGTTATTTTTTAGGTAATAATCAAAACTACAAAACCCAAACGGAGAACTTTTTATTTTTAATCTTGCCTTGTGAGAGTTTTTTATGTGCTTGGTCTATAAACTCTCGCTTTATTGCAACATAAGCTTGTTTGTCATAAATATCTATCTTACCGATTGCACTTCCCTCTAAACCTGCTTCACCTGTTAGTGCTCCGAGTAAATCTCCTGCGCGAATTTTATCTTTTTTTCCACCCTCTATAACAAGCGTAACGTTTTGTGGTTTCATCTCAAAACTATTTGACTTTTTCAAAACACTAGCATCTTCAAAAGTACGTTCTGCACTTTCATATTCTTCTATATCTTCACCTGAGTTATACAAAGTAATCGCTATGCCTGTAGCTCCAGCACGTCCCGTTCTGCCGATTCTATGCGTGTAAGTCTCAAAGGTGTGAGGCAAATCAAAGTTCACCACCATAGACAACTCTTTAATATCCAAACCACGCGCGGCAACATCTGTGGCAATTAAAACAGGACAAGACTTGTTAGCAAATTGTACTAGCACATCATTACGTTCATACTGCTCCAAATCACCATGAATTGCAAGCGCATCTATCTTGTTTTTTGCCAGATTCTCAGCTAATTCCTTTGCCTCGATTTTTGTATTGGTGAAGACGATGATGTTTTCAGGCCTAAAAGTGCTGAATATTTTGATAAGTGTGTCTGTTTTATTTGAAGCTTCATAAAAGTGCTCTTCTATCTTGTTTGCCACTTCTGTACTCACAGTTTTCACACTTAGCGCATCACGCTGAATTCTATCACTTATAAATGTTATCTCATTTGTGTATGTAGCTGAAAAAAGAAGGGTTTGTCTTGTCTTAGGAGCGTATTCTAAAACCTTATCTATCTCTTCTATAAACCCCATGTCTAGCATTCTGTCCGCTTCATCAAGGACCAAAGTTTCTAGGTTTTCAAGAGAGAGTGTTTCTTTTTTTAAGTGTTTTAAAATACGCCCAGGAGTTCCGACTATGATATGTGCACCATGACGAAGAGAGCCAAGTTGTGGACCAAAAGCAGCACCACCGCAAAGTGTGAGAATCTTAATGTTATGTGCGAACTTAGCAATGTTTCGCAACTCTTTTGCAACTTGATCAGCCAATTCACGTGTCGGGCATAAAACAAGCGCCTGCACACGAAACTTCTTCACCTGAAGTTTTTGCAATAAGCCTATTCCAAAAGCAGCTGTCTTTCCACTTCCTGTTTTTGCCTGAGCAATCACATCTTTACCCTCTAGTATCAAAGGAAGAGTTTCTTCTTGAACTGGAGTCATTTGCGTATAGCCAATGCTATCTAGATTTCTAAGCATATCCTCGCTAAGAGCAAGAGTTGAAAATTTTGCACTCATGAGTGAATCTCCTTGACACGACCAACTTCACCGCTCATTAAACGTACTTTTATCCCATGGGGATGGTTTGGAGATTTTGTCAAAATATCACGAACTATCCCATCTGTGAGATAACCTGTGTCTTGATCTTGTTTAAGGACAATAGCCACACTAGCACCATGTTTAATATTTACCCGTTTTGTGCCATCCATTTGATTGCCTTGTTTATATAGTTTAGTTGCAATTATAGCTGTTTTTAAACTGATACATAATCAACGAAGCGGCAACTCCTACATTGAAACTTTTCACGTCCTCTTGCATCTCTATACTTACTACCTCATCACAAACATCAAGTATCTCCGCAGAGATTCCTTTTCCTTCATGCCCCATCAAAAGAACCCACTTCTGAGGGACTGACACTTCACTTAAAAATGTGGCATTATCATCTACCTCAGCCGCGAATATTCTGTAACCTCTTTGTTTGAGCTCTAAAAGCGTGCTGAAAATATCTTCATATATATTGTACTTGAGCTTGCTCATATAGCCCATAGAAACTCTTAGTGCGCGTCTGCCGTAGGGATGCGGTGAAGTGCGTGGAAGGAGATAAGAATACACACCTAAACCAGCCATACTTCTAGCGATTGCACCGATGTTTTCTGTTGATGTGATGTTATCTAACATTAAAATATTGTCGTCTAATGCATCTAAAGAATTTTGTGCTGGTCTTACTCCGTGCATCATGCAGTTGTGGTGAATTTTATGTCCGACTATACTTTGCATCACTTGCTTCTCTGCCACATACAGTTTTTCTATATTTTTGCCAACAAACAGCTCTGCAAAATCATCATAATATTCTTGCGTAGCCAAAATGCTTCTCACTTGAATATCAGTTTGTAAAAGCAAGTTCACCACTTTTGGTGAATCTGCTATAAAACTGTTTTGAGTATCAAGAGCATTATCTCGTAATGTCTTATAGATGTCTAGTTGAGGGTTTGAGATATCATTGATTTGTATTAAATTCATATGAAAGTATACTCAATTGCATCTATTGCTTTATTGCCTTTAAATTACTTTCAAACAAATTCACTTCTTCTATACTTTTTAAAATGATTTCTTGAATAGCTTCTTCTGCCACTTTGAACCTTTTAGAAAATGCAACAATTTCGTTTATGTTGAACTCTTCAATATCCCGTACAACTTTATAAAGCATGCCTAAGGTTCCCTTATCGTATAAAAGTGCATCTTTTGAAAGTTCTGATATATGTATATTTTCTAGTATATCTTCAAGGCGCGCTTTAAATACACTCCCTACTAAGGATAAAACTCCAACAAGATAAGCTTCACCCAAAGCATTGCTTTTTACATTTGGCTTAAGCACACGTAAAAGATTTTGCATTAACTCAGTTCTATTTTTGACCATCAGCATAAGTGGTGAAACATCTGCAACACTACTCACAGACTTAGAGTAAATCATAAGCATAAGCCATTGAGAAAGTGGTTTTCTACCAACCAAAGTCAAAATATGGTGAATAGAAGATATGTGCGTACTAAAACTAAAATGTGCTGAATTTATAAATTGTAAAAGCTTCAAGCTCAAAGCATGGTTTTTTTCAAATTCAGATGTAATTTCATCAATAGATGTGTCTTGCAGCAGCATATTGTAAAGTTTTAAGATATCAAACTGAGTAGAATTGAATTTTTCATTTTCAAGAATTTGCGGTTTTGCAAACCAATACCCCTGATAAAGATCACATTCTAAATCTTTAGCTGTTTGGTATTGGTGCTCATCTTCTATTTTTGTTGCGATAACTTTCACATTATAATCTTGAATCGCAACAATCAAATCTTTATCTTCTAGACCCATATTTGCATAAATATTTATCTTGAAATAAGATAGCTTATCCATAATCTTTTTATATTTTACAATATTTTCTTTACTTAACTCTGTGTCATTAATGGCTAAAGAAAAATCCAACTGGTGAAGTTGTTCGATTCTCTCTCTTACCTTTTCTGTTAATTCTATATCATCAAATAAACATAATGTAAATAAATCACTTGGAATAGTTTTAATAAGATCACTCATCAAAAATCTTTCATCAACCTTGATAAAAGCCTTGTGTGTACCCAAAAAGTTTTTTGTTCCAAAAGTGTTTAAAACTGAGTTAATAACAGAAGCGCTCGCATAACGATTTTTTGAAATGTCACTTTTTTTATTTGCATCCACATACAAAATTTCATACGCTTCTAGTGTTTCTTTAATACAAACTATAGGTTGTCTTGCTAAATAAACACTACTCATTATTATCTCCTAATATTTAATCACAATTATATCTTTAAAAAGTGTCTTTTTAATAATTCTTAATTCTTAATTCCACATATATATCTGCTCTTCAAATCTACCCACAATTATAACTTAAATATATATATTTGTATTTGAGGCTAAGATTTCAGATGAATTATGTATAATAAAGAATTAAAAATCTGCTTAATGATGAGAGATTTACTCTTGCCTTTAAAGCAATAGGAGAGAATTACACATGCAAGAAAAAGATTTATCACATGTCAAAACAACCGACTATGCTGGTTCACTAGCTAAAAACTTTCTATATAGTCCATTGACTGCTGTATTGGCAGTATTTTTACTAACAATGGGTTATATATCTTTAGAAGTTATGCCTCGTGAAGAAGACCCGCAAATCTCGATAAGTGGTGGTAGTATTATCATCCCCGCACCAGGTCTAAAGCCAAAAGAAATACAGAAAATTCTTGTTGAACCTTTAGAGCAAAAGCTTAGAGAAGTAAAGGGAATTGAACATATATACGCGATGAGTGTAGACAATGTAGCTATTATCAATGTAATGTATTACATTGGACAAGATAGAGAAAGTTCAAACTTAAAACTTTATGACAAAGTTATGCAAAATATGGACATGATGCCTAAGAATGTTATGCAACCTATGGTCAAACCTTTTGATATTGACATTGACATCCCAATTGTTGGTGTTGCTTTTTATCAAAAAGAGAAAAAAGTGTCCTATCCTAGGTTTCTTCAAGAAGTTCAAAATCTTAAAAAAGACATCAGTGCACTTGATAATGTTGCTAAAACACAACTCAAAGGCGATCATAAGCAACAATATAATGTTGATGTTGATTTATCTAAGCTCAAAGGATATCATTTATCTTTAGGGCAAGTTGTACAAGGTATTCAAGCCATTGCTGTTAGAGTGCCAAGCGTTAAACTTAATACCCAAGATAATAAACTTGTTGTTTTTGGAATTAAAAATGCGATTGATTCTATTGAAGATGTTGAAAATATTATCGTTGCACAATACATGGGGAGCCCAACATACCTCAAAGATGTAGCAACTGTAGTAGATGGCATTAATGTTCAAAACAAACAAAGTGCCCACATCATCTTCAAAGATGGTTCTGAGCATGAGCAGATCACTCTTTCTGTATCAAAACTTGCCGGAACAAATGCTGTTTTTGTTGCAAATGATGTTCAAACACTTCTTAAAGAAAATAAAGCCCGACTTGAAAGCCTTGGAATTGGATGTGTTATCACAAGAAATTATGGCGAAAGAGCAAATGAAGCCGTAAATGAACTTGTTCACCATCTTCTGATTACAATTGTCATCATCGCCGTTATGCTTGTATTTTTCCTTGGTTGGAGAGAATCACTTATTGTAACTTTCACAGTACCTGCAATTTTAGCTATTACTCTTTTTATTGCCTACATGACAGACCAAACCATCAACAGAATCACACTTTTCGCCTTCTTGTTATCCTTGGGACTGCTTGTTGATGCTGCTATTATCGTTATTGAAAATATACATAGACACATGCATGAACATGGAAGTGAAAAAAGAGATATGGATGAACTTCTTATCACGGCAACGGATGAGATTGGTGCACCTACAAATGTAGCGACACTGGCAATCATCCTTACCATGGTTCCAATGGCTTTTGTTGGTGGTATGATGGGCGAATTTATGAAGCCTATTCCGTATAATGTGCCAGTGGCGCTTTTTGCGTCATTATTTATTGCTTACATTTTTACACCTTATTTAGGGAAAAAATTATTGAAAGTAAACCATACTGATGGACATAAAGAGTGTTGTACAGTTGCAGAAGAAACTAAAGTAAAAGAGGGAGACAAATAATGGCTCACAATAATCATGAAGGGAAAAAATTTGAGAATTTTATATTTGGTATTTTAAACACACCTTTTAAAAGTATACTTGTGATGCTACTTATTTTTGCAGCACTTGCTGGTGCAATTATGATGCTTCCGACTAAGCTTGTTCTGGCAAAAATGCTACCTGGTAAAAGTACAAATACCTTTACCATTTACATAGACATGCCAAAAGGAAGTTCTATAAATCAAACCACCGCCGTTTCTGAATGTGTGACTAAAATCATGAAAGAAGAGAAAGAAGTGAACGATATGCAAGTGTTTCTAGGTCAAGGTTCTCCACTTGATTATGCCGGTCTTGTAAAGGGAAGCGGTATGAAAATGAGTGTGGAATTTGCAGAAATCGTTGTTAATCTTAGCGATAAGAATACAAGAGATGAAAAATCTTTTAAAATGGTACAAAGACTACGTCCTACAATTAAAGACACATGTCAAGCTATTGTGAAGGGTACTATTATTAAAATGATTGAGATGCCTGCGGGTCCACCAACTTTAGCTTCTATCGTACTTGAAGTGTATGGAAAAAGCAATCGTCAAACTATTATGCTTGCTGCTGAAGTTGCAGATATTTTACAATCAACTGATGGTCTTGTGGACGTTGATGTTATGGCTGATGAGCGTCATACAGAATACACACTTAATCCTATTGAGGTAAAAGCAACACAAAGTGGATTAAGTATCAAGCAAGTTAATGAAATTCTTTACCTGGCATTTGAAGGAATGGGTGTTGCGGTTAAAAATACAATTGACTTGAATGATCAAATATCTATCTTTGTTGCCCTAAGTGAAGCTAGTCAAACTATAGAGACAAACACGCTAGCATTGCTTACAAATAAACTAAGTCAACTCAGTCTTATGAACCAAAAAGGAATGATGATTCCACTTACTGAAATTGTTGAGATTAAAGAAGAGCTCTCTGTTCCTATGATTTATCATAAAGATTTAAAAACTATGGTAAATGTTGTAGCCGAGACTGATATGGTATCTCAGGTCTATCCTCTTCTTGATTCAAGAGAAAAGATGATAAAACAATTCTCAAACAGATATGAAGTAACAAAAGAACCAGGAATCAATACATATATGTTTGATTTACATCTTAAAGATAAAACAACTGGTGAAAAATTTCTTCTTAGATTTGATGGTGAAATGAAAGTAACTCTTGATACATTTAGAGATTTAGGTGGAGCATTTATTGCGGCCCTTGTACTTATATTTTTACTTCTTGTTGTGTATTACAAATCATTCGCACTTAGTGGTATCGTTCTTGGTGGAAGTTTCCTTTCTATCATTGGTGTAATCGCTGGTCATTGGGTTGCTAACTTTTTTACGGATGAGACATTCTTCCTAACTGCGACATCGCTTATTGGATTTATTGCACTTATGGGAATTAGCTCAAGAAATTCTCTTTTACTTATTGACTTTGCGCAGGGGTTAATCAAAGAAAAAGGAATGGAGAAAAGAAGAGCTATAGCCGTTGCAAGTGCTACAAGAGCAAAACCGATTATGCTAACAGCGATTGCTATTATCTTAGGTTCTGCACTTTTAGCAAGTGATCCTGTATTTGGCGGACTTGGTGTTGCACTTATCTCTGGTACAGTAGCAGCTGTAATTATCTCATTACTTTTTGTGCCTATTCTTCTAAATAAAACTAAAGCTATATAGTTTCCTTCCATAATGGGCTTCGGCTCATTAGAGACTTTCATCCCTTTTAAAACAGACAATCTTTTAAAGCAATAAAGACTTTTCCCTATTATCTATTTTAGATATAAGTGCAGCAAGAGTCACTAAATCAACTAATACTGCTATAACGACAACGGTCTCCATTTGTCAAGACCACCTAAAGCAACATTCTTATTTCACTAATTATGCTACTAAATATAGCTCTAGATTATTTACATTTTCTACGGTTTAATTAAATAAGGAAGAAAAGAGGAAACTTCAAAAGTAGTATTAGATTGCTACTTTTGAAATGAAGAAAAGAGAACTACTTTTTTGCAGCTATCTCATTTTTTAGACTAAGACGTACTTTTGCATACATTCCTGGAAATATCATATCATTTGTTTTTTCAAAGTGTATACGAATCTTAAATGTATGCGCCATTGGATTTGCACTTGGTACAATCGCTTTAATGTATCCTGTTGATTGAAAGTCTAGTGAAGGAATTTCAATTGATACTGGCTTATCACGTTTTATATATTTTAAATCAGACTCTGCTACTTCAGCCTGTATTTCAAGGTGATCTAAGTCCACAATAACCATTGTAAGCATACCTGGTCCAACCATGTCACCAACACGGATTCTTTTATCAACTAGGATTCCATCGTTTGGTGCTTGAATTTTTAAATATCCCGCGATTGTAGCAAACTGTTTTACTTTTTCAGATGTTTGCTCTACCATTACTTGCATAGCTTCTACAGTTTTATCTGCTTCATCTGCTAGCTCATCTAGCTCTGTAAGACGATATCTAAAATTTTGCTCAGAAAGATTTTTTCTATTTCTTTTTAGATCATCTTTATCTTTTTCAAGAATACGAGAACGTGTTGAAAAAGAATCTAGCATAAGTCTTGCTTGCGCTAAGGCTAAGTCAGCTTGTGCTTCAAGAATATCGAATTCAGCCGACTCTAGTTCAAAAAGAATATCTTCACGATATACTTTATCTCCAACCTCAAAGTTAATTCTTTTTACATAACCCATATATCTCGATGGTATCATTTTTTGATTGTTTGAAATTACTGTTCCAGTTAAAACCAAATCACCTGCAAAAAGAGAACTAAGAGTAAGTGCTATAAGTAATATATATTTCATAATGCAGTCCTTTACCAATTTCTAGTTTGTTGATGACAAGCTACACATTGTTCAAGTATTTTTTTGTATGCTTGTACTGCTTGAACAGGATCACCACTTTTAAATCGCTGTAATATTGTTAAAGATTTTTGATTAATCTTCTTAACAACTTTTCTAGTCATTTGAATTTTATTATTCATATATCTAGTCATTATATCTGTTTCTTCTAGCTCTTCTAATGGTGGGCTAACTCTCTCAATCGATGAAGTTAAATGTTCTACACCTGAAACTACTGTATCGTAGTTGTTATAGAAAAAGCCGCTTTGTATGGTGTTCATAGCCTCCGCCATGTCTTGCATATCTTTAATTCTATCTTCCCTAGAATAGCCTTCAGCGTAAAGAAAAGAAGATAGTAATATTAATGATAATAATATTTTTTGCATTGCAAATCCTTATAGAAATTTAAAGTATTGTATCTGAAAATTCTAAAATAATATATTAGTCTATCCGAATCAAAGGTATTTTTCTTTTTATCTTTATATGTGACCTTATATTTCACTCTATAAAAATAATTAGATTAGGTAAATCCAATGAAAAATAAAACCAATCTTAATTTATATATTCAAGTTCAAAGAGTTTGGCGCTAAAATCATCACGATAATGACAAGCCTGTATTATATCAGCCATTATGCCCTCAAGGTAGCTCCTGTGCAAATAGAATTTTGATCTAATATGATTTAATTCCCCAACCCTTGGGTCGTAAAAAAAGTTATAATGTTGACATGAAAAGTCAGCAGATTCATAAAAGCCACAATAAAACACTTTTGCTTTATCATATGGTATTTTCAGCGATATATAGAAGAAAAGTTTTTGACTCAGCTGTTCATGATACACTTAAAGAGGTGCGTTTAGAGATAAGCGAAATATATGAAATCAATTTTGTAGAAATTAGAAATAATGAAGATCATGTTCATTTTTTGATTCAAAGTGTACCAACACTTTCAGTAACAAAAATAGTAACAACAATAAAAAGTATAACAGCAAGAGAAACTTTCAAAAATAACCCAGAAGTAAAAAAACTTTTATGTGGAGGTTCTCTTTGGAGTAGTTGTTTTTATGTTAATACAGTTGGACAATATGCTAATGAAGGGATGATAATAAATATGTAAAGAGTCAAGGCAAGAAGTACACACACTTCATCAAGGGCAGTTAGAAATAGAACTGTAATACCCCGTACCCTTGGGTCTGGGATAGCTAGAAAAAGTTACTACTTTTAAGCATTTAATTTTATTAAGTTACAAACAGTGTCATAAAAAGCACTTCATGCAATGGATACTTTATTTTCCAGTATCAACTCTATAGTCAGGTATATTCTTTAGAGCCACTAAAAGCTCTTTTATTCTTATATGTTTTATAACAAACACCTTGATTTAGGAGTCTAAGCAAGATCTCTTCCAGTATATTGATTTTATAGATTAAGATTCGTTTTATTGTTCATCGGATTTGCCTATGCACTTAGAGCAAACAACTACATACATAAAGAGTTTAAAACTGCCACAGTGGGGATGGACTACCATGTGGAACTAGATGAAAGCGGCTACTCGGTTCCTTGCAATTGCGTATTACGCTCAAACGGGCCACCTATGTTACAGTGCGCTAAGAATCTTTTTACCTTATGTAGATACCCAAGTTTATACTCTTTGAACTTTTTAGCTTTAGCTTTTTGTTCTTTTGGGACTTGGTTTAGTAAGAGACCATAAATATAATTTTGAAAAAACTAGGTAAAAAACTAGGTGCTTTAAGTTTCAAACTGTAACATTTTTGAGCTTTTACTTGCTCAGCTTTAGAGTTACTTGACACCTCGTCTTAAAACTCTAGAAATAAGTTTTTTTGACTTGTAATTTATACATATTTTAGAGCTTTTTTACAGCAATTTGTACATAAACCTTTGTTTAGTCCTAATATACCGGTGTTTTAAGCACATATATTTACTATTAAGTCTTAATTCAGTACTTATGGGTAAAAGTTGGTTTTTCAAGGCCGGCTACATAATATAAAAGTTTGTCAATAGAAATTTAAAGAAAATGATTTGAGCTATAAAATGTTATGGGGAATGTTTTAAAAGCAAAAATGAAAGAGAGAATCGCTACACAAGAAGTGTAGCGATTTTGAGGATAAATACTAAAACTATTTGTTTGTAGCAGTATCTACTGATTTAGAGATATCGTTAGATATAGTGTTTACAGAGTTACTAGCATTTGTAGTTGTAGTGTTTGCAACTGAACTAGCATCTTTAGAGATTGCTTTAGTTGCATCATTCATATTTGAAGATACAGTGTTTACTGATGTACTCATGTTCGTTGTTGTAGTACTTACAGCTGACGTTGCATCTTTAGAAACATTAGTAACCGATGTTCTACCATCATTAGAAACAGTATTAACAGAGTTGTTAGCGTTTGCAGAAACTGCTTTAGTTGCATCATTAAGGTTAGTGTTCATAGTGTTAACAGAATTGTTAAGGTTGTTTGAACTTGAAATAGCAC
>ERZ889078.556-NODE-556-length-33669-cov-7.436604_pt1 | contig 33669 bp, 25 predicted proteins | sample MGYA00521266_ERZ889078 | MGnify/ENA primary metagenome ERZ889078 (study PRJEB32303, sample SAMEA104408618) | aquatic metagenome | biome: Brackish water; feature: Pelagic; material: water | place: Baltic Sea | collected 2014-06-16T06:34:00 | depth 76,534 m ...
GACTTGGTCGACGAGCGCCGCCGCCGCCGCCGCTGGATCTGCGGCGCGCGCGATGCCGCGTGACACGCTGATCAGCAGCCCGAGCCCGTCGTCGCGCACCGCGGCCCGCACCGTCGCCTCCAGGTCGCCGCCCTGCGCGCCGACACCCGGCGCCAAGATCCAGGCGTTCGGATTCACCGCGCGCACCGCGGGCAGCGCACCAGGGACCGTCGCGCCGACCACCAGGCCGCATTGGCCGGTCGGGTGCGTGTCCCACCGCCGAACCGCCGCCGCCACCCGCACATAGAGCGGCACGCCGTCCACATCGCGCAGCTCCTGCAGCTCCGCCGCGCCAGGGTTCGAGGTGCGACACAGCACAAATACCCCGCGATCCTGGCGTTTCAGAAAGGGAGCGACGCTGTCCGCGCCAAGATACGGATGCAGCGTCACAGCCGTGGCGCCGAGCCGGTCGAAACACGCCGTCGCGTACGCCTCCGCGGTCGACGCGATGTCGCCACGTTTGGCGTCGAGGATGACCGGCACCTCTGGCTCCAGCTCCGCCACCAAGGTCTGCAGCGCAGCGACACCCTCAGCCCCGAACGCCTCAAAAAACGCGGCGTTTGGCTTGAACGCGCAGGCGTAGGGTCGCGTCTGCCGGACGATCTCGCGGCAGTAGGCCAGCGCCGCGGCAGCGGTTGGCGCGGGCAGGTCGTCGGGATGCGGATCCAAGCCGACACAGAGCAGTGATCCGGTCACGCGGGCGCGCGCCGCGAGGCGGTCAAAAAACGTCGGGAAGGCCATCGCTATGCGCTCCAAGGCTGTGGTGGACGGCGTCGGTTGGCGGCGGCCGTCAAGCCTTGCCCAGCACCATGGCCAGCAGCGCCATGCGCACGTACATGCCGTACTCCATCTGCCGGAAATAGGCCGCACGCGGGTCGTTGTCGACCTCCATCGTGATCTCGCCAACCCGCGGCAGCGGGTGCATTAACACCATCCGCGGCCGGGCATGGGTGAGCGTCTCCGGAGAGATCACGTAGGCGTCCTTGACCCGCGCGTAGTGCGCCGGATCGCTGAAGCGCTCCTTCTGCACCCGCGTCACGTACAGCACGTCGCTGCGCGGCAAAACGGCCTCCAGCTCGGTGTGGGCCTCCCAAGCGATGCCCTTTTCGTCGAGCTCTCTCAGGATCTTCTCAGGAAACGCGAGGCTCTCCGGGGACACGAAGTTCAGCTTCACGTCGTACATCGAGAGCAGACGCGCCAGCGAGTGCACCGTTCGGCCGTTCTTGAGGTCGCCGAGCAGCGTCACCGTCAACCCATCGATGCGGCCGGCCTCTTCGATGATCGTGAACAGATCGAGCAAGGCCTGTGTCGGATGCTCGCCGACCCCATCGCCCGCGTTGATAATCGGCTTGCGCGCGTACTTGGCCGCCAACTTCGCGGCGCCCACCTCGGGGTGCCGCAGCACGATGACGTCGGCGTAGCACTCCAGCGTCCGCACCGTGTCTGGCAGGCTCTCGCCCTTAGACACCGATGAATAGCGCACCTCGCTGATGGGGATGACGCTGCCTCCGAGTCGCTCCATGGCGGCCGTGAAGCTCGACGCCGTGCGTGTCGAGGGCTCGTAAAACAGGCTGGCGAGGATCTTGCCTTTCAACAGATCGAAGCTGCCGACCCGCAGCACCATCTCCCGCATCTCGCGCGCGACGCCGAAGATGTGGCTCAGATCGGCCCGACGAAACTGGGCCACCTCGAGGATGTCGCGGCCGTAAAATGGCGCGTCGCGACGGTCGCCTAGCGGCAGGTGCGGACTCGGTTGCGGGCGGTTGGCGTTCATCTGGACATCCCCCTGAGCATGCGTGATTGCGGCGTGACTGCGGCGTGGCGGCTGACCCTACTTGTTGGCACAGAGGGCGACGTTCTCCCCCGATTTCGGCACGGTCGGCAACACGTCGACTTCGATCTCGTCTATCGCGACGCCTTTCAAGGACTGATTGAGCAGCAGCATCCACACGTAGCCGCCCTGCGCGGGCAGGCACTCGCCGGCGAGCGTGATCGATTGCCACTTGTCCTTGTTCTGGTCGGGCTCCGGCACCACCGTCGCGCGCGCCACCACCGACCCGCCATTGGCGCCCGAGAGCGTCACCGCGCCGTTGAACTGCAGCGCGAGCGAGAGGTTCGGGTTGTTGAACGTGCCTGGCGATTCGGCGTGCCAGCGGATCCGCACCGCCTGCGTGCCTGATTGCACCGCTAGCCGCCACTGCAGGTAAGCCGGCACGCCAAACTTGTAGCCACCGCCGAGCAGCTCACCGCCGGCGACGCGAAAGAGGGCCTTATCCTGGCTCTTCTCGGCCGACCAGGTCGCCATCGGCAGCACGCGCGTACAGTCTGCGAGCCCATGTTTCTTGAGGATCAGCAGCATCTGCTCCGACTTGTCGAAGTCCTCTTTCTCCGCCTCAGCGACGATGAGCTTGGCCGCGCCGGCAAAACTGGTGTGATTGGTGAAGGCCAGCAGCGCGCGCAGCACGACGCGGTCGGCGAAGTCCGCGCCCACCTTCTGCCGAATCGCCCACAGCGCGCTGCTAAAGACGCGGCCATCGGCGTGCACCTCTCCGGTCAGATCTTGCGGACAGGTGCGCTTCACCGCGAGGTCCCGCACGAGGTGAGCCCCGGCGAAGGCGAGCCCGTAGGTGCCCACAACCGCGTGGTTCATCATGGCCGCGGCGAAGTAGTCCGCGAACCCCTCGTTCATCGACCCAGGCTGATTATTCAGGCCATACTCGTCTGCGAACAGCCCGCTCAGCCGCGTCGTGCCGACCATGGCGTGGGTGTATTCGTGGTAGATGACCGTCGCGTCGTAGGCAAAATCGATGTCTTTGTACTGACCAAAGATGATGTGACCCTCTTCTCGCTCCGGGAGTTGGAACGATTTGAAGCCCTTGGGTGGCATGAACGCCGCGTTCGGATAGCCCGACCAGCCGCCCTCCAGGCCGTGGGTCTTCGCGATGGCGGGGTCGAACCACAGGTTCACGTTGACGAGCGCCGGCAGCGGGTAATCCAGGTCTTTGAGGCCGTGTTTGTCTTTGAAGTACGCGTGAATGGCGTGCATGTGGTGGTACATCATCAGCTCGGCGAAGCCGTCGTTGGGATCGCTGAGGTCCGCCGGCGGCAGGATGTGGGTGTAGTGGCCGTCTGCGTCGGGGCGCACCGTGGCGACCTCTTTGCACATCGCGCCAAACGCGAAGCCCAGGGAGGCCATCGTCAAGCCGCCGGCCTCGTTCAGGCAGTTGCGCACCGCCGCGTAGGGGCCCGTCAGCTCGCCGTTGTTGGACGTGGGACGAACCAGGGTCACCTCGGTCGTGACGCCGTTGTCGGTCGTGGGATCGTGCAGGTACACCTTGGCGCGTGGCGCCAGGGCAAGCGTGAGCCCAGCGCCGCCGTCGGTCAGCGTGTCAGGGTTCGCCGCGCCATCGGGCAGTCCACCCGCGCCGTCGTCGGTCCCGATCGCGCCTGTGTCGCTGTTCGCGGCAGCCGTGGCGGGTTCGGCACCGCAACCGAGCGCGGCAGCCGCGACGAGGGCGAGCGTCAGCCAGGGCGCGATGGCGCGCTGAACGCTCGGGATCTCAAGCTTCATCGTGGGCTCCCAACTCATCGGCGAAGTCGATCGGTGACGCGTTGCGCGACGCCATCTGCGCTGCGCACGACGACGCGAACCATCCGCGCGGTCGGCGAACCGAACAGGTCGACAGCATAGCCGTGGGCGGCGCCCGCGGGCGTCAGGTCGATGACCTCCGTCACGCTCTGCACCCGCCAGTGTTGACCCGGGGTGTGGTGCGTTGGCTGTGTCATCGCCAAGATCGCCCGGCGCTGCGCCAGCTCGGCACCCACGGCGCCGCGACTCGGCTTGTGTACGGGGTGCGCGTCGCTTGAGAGGTGGCGAACGGTGCCGTCGGGATCCATGGCGACCGCTACGAACCGGCCCAGCACCGGCAGCCCGCGCCAGCTCTGCGCAAATCGCGCCACGTCTCGACCGTTGGCCTGGCTCACGTGGTCGAGGCGAAGATCAGCGGTAGCCACGCCGCCGAGCAGGGCTTCGTGCGCACGGAGGAAGCCGCGCGCGCGCGCCTCGACGGTCGCGCCGCGGGTGATCGCCGCGAGCCCCCCCACGAGCTGTGGCCCCGGCTGGGTCCAGACCCACTGCACAGCGAGGCGCGGCGTGCGTACACGCAAGGTCGCGACCATCGCCGCAGCCCGAGCACGTGACGTGTCCGTCTTCGCGGTTGCGACCGTCGCTGGCGCGGTCACGGTCGCGGCGGGCCGGGACGCCTTTGGAGGCGGCGTCGCGCCGGCCAGAGGTGCGACGAGCAGCGACAGGGTCGCGCCTGCCGCCAGCATGCCTGTCGCGGGAAGCCACGGGCGGCTGCGGCGCTGCACGATCGCCCGCAGCGGCGGCGTGTCGGGCGAAAAGCGGGTGGTCATGGCGGCCTCCAGACGGCGAGAGCGCGGACACTAGCAGAAACTCGGCCCAGTGAACCGAATCCCGCCTCCCTCGCGCCGATTTTTGAGGGCGCGCCTCGCCACCGCGCGCCAACGCCCAACTTGCACGTAGCCGCAGCCGCGCGCACCATGCCCAGCCGCGCGGCCTGACGCGCGATATTGGAGCCGCACATGGCCATCGCCATTCGCCTAGAAATCCTGCTCGACGGACCGCGCAGCGGCACCGAGATCGTCGATCCGAACGTGGTCGTCAGCCAACTCGACGGCACATTCTCCGCCGGTGATGAACCGCTGCAGCTCGACTGGACGCTGACCGAGGTCGCTAGAATCGTAGCGCTGTCCGCGCGCCTGCACGGCGAGCTTCGCTACGCCTGCGCCCGCTGCGCCGATCCCCTCACATTCCCCGTCTCGATGGACATCTCGCACCACTGGGTGCCGCTCGGCGATCTCTCCGTCGACGACGACGAGACGGACGACTTCGAGCGGGATCCCGACGTCTCTGAGCATGATGGGGTCGAGATCGACATCGAGCCGATCGTGCTCGAATGTGTCGTGGTCGAGTTTCCGTTTGCGCCCGCTTGTGACGTCAGCGCAGAGGGCCGCTGTCCAACGTGGACCGACGAGCCGCGCGTGATACACCCCGGCGGCGAGGCGCCCGTGGTGTTGCGCAAGAGCCCGTTCGCAGCGCTCGCGGGCCTGAAACTCGGGCCAGAAGCTGAGGGCTAGCCACGCGTCGCACCACCGCACCCCACACCGCCCCACACCGACTCACACCGCGTCACACCGACCCACACCGCGTCACATCATCGGTTCGCATCGCCGCTGGAGCACCTCATGCCCGCACCCTTTCGCATCTACAACACCCTCAGCCGCACGGTTGAAGACTTCACGCCCGTCAGGGAAGGCCACGTCGGCATCTATGTTTGCGGGATGACGGTGTACGACCACATCCACGTCGGCCACGCCCGCGCGATGGTCGTGTTCGACGCCTTTGTGCGCTACCTGCGCCATCGGGAGTGGGACGTCACGTTCGTGCGCAACTTCACCGACGTCGATGACAAGATCATCGCGCGCGCCAACGAGGTCGGCAAAGATCCGGTGGCGCTGGCGGCGGAATACATCGGTCACTTCCACGACGACGTCGCCGCGCTTGGCCTCGAGCGTCCCGATCGTGAGCCCAAGGTCAGTGAGACCATCGACGGGATCTTGGCGATGATCGGTCGCTTGATCGAGGCTGGTAGCGCCTACGAGCAGGACGGCACGGTCTGGTACAGCGTTGAGACGTTCGCGGAGTACGGCAAGCTCAGTGGCCAGAAGGTCGACGAGCTGCGCAGCACAGGTGAGCTCGAAGGCAAGCGCGCCGCGGCCGACTTTGCGCTCTGGAAGGGCGCAAAACCGGGCGAGCCGTCGTGGGACAGCCCGTGGGGCCCCGGTCGTCCTGGCTGGCACATCGAGTGCTCCGCGATGAGCCTGGCCGACATTGGGGAGACCCTCGATATCCATGGCGGCGGCCTCGACCTGGTGTTTCCGCATCACGAGAACGAGATCGCACAATCCGAAGCCGCCAACGGCCAGCCCTACGTCAACTACTGGATGCATAACGGCCTGTTGACGATGTCGAGCGGCCAGAAGATGGGCAAGTCGCTCGGCAACGTGATCAATGTGCGTGAGGCGCTGACGGCGTTCCCGGCGGAGACGCTGCGGCTGTACTACCTCCAGAGCCACTACCGCTCGCCGCTGCCTTGGGGACCAGAGGCGCTGCCCGAGGCGCTGAGCATGCTCGGTCGCTTGTACGAAGCGCGCGAGAACGCCGAAGCGATGGGCGGCACAGAGACGGCGGAGCAGGTGATCACGGCCTTGGGCGAGGACGCATCAAAGGTGTACAGCCTCGGTCACGGCTTCGAGTCGCGGCTCTACGGCGCGCTGGACAGCGATTTTAACACCGCGCAGGTGATCGGCTACCTCTGCGAGTTGGCGCGTGCGGTGAACCGTTTCGCCAACCATAAGAAGTCGAAGAAACGCGGCGCGCCGGTCGTCAAGTTCGCGCTCCAAGCTTTTGCGCAGGTCGCTGAGGCCTTGGGGATCATGACGATGACGTCAGCCGATTTCATGCTTGAAGTAAAGGCGAAGCGCCTCTCCGCCATGGGCATCTCGGCCGAGACGGTCGAGGCGTTGCTGGTCGAGCGCGTGCAGGCGCGCGTCGACAAGAACTGGGGTCGCGCAGACGAGATTCGCAACCAGCTCGACGAGATGCAGATCGTGGTCATGGATCACGCGGACGTGTCCGAGTGGAAGGTGCGGCTCAACCCGACCACCTAGCCGCTGTCTAGATCCGCGCGAGCAGCAGCTTGAGGCGAGCGTCGGCTTCACGCCGCGCGTCGTCGTAATCGCCGTCGTGTAGCAGCGCGCTGCGCAGCTGGCCGGGCTGCCCAATCCAGCGGCCGCTGACCATCATGCCATCGAGCGCGTCGGTCGGCTCGGCGTAGGCGAGCGTCCGCAACACGTCGGTTCCGGGCCAGAAGTTGGGATGGGCGACGTCCCACGTGAGCAGGTGAGCCCACGCGCCGGGCGCGATGACGCCGCTCGGCATCTTCGGATCGAGCTGCCCAGGAATCGACCAGACCCGCGCCAGGAGCTGCGCTGGATCGGCCCAGTTCGGCCACGCATCAAACGTGCGTTGACGCCGGTTTTGCAGGGCTTCAGCGTCAGCGAGGCTGCCGCTCTCTCGGAAGGCGACCTGCTCGGTGCTCGACGCCGCCGCCATCGCGCGCAGCCCGGCGACGTAGCGCAGCTCCTTCTGCGGACCCATGCCGTCGTTGCTCGCGGCGCAATCCGTCGCCACCAGCCACGGCACACCTGCGGCCTGCCAGCCCTGAACGTCCGCGGGAAACGAGAACTGGAGCTGGCTATACGGGCAAAACCCCAGCGTGTGACGGGTGGGGTCGAGCAGGGCGAGATCTTGCTGACTCAGAAAGATGCCGTGCACCAGGAGACAGCGCGCCTCCAAGGCGCCTGTGCGGGCCAGCCAGCCAAGCGCGGACGTCCCGTGCCGTTGCCAAGCGCGCCGCAGCTCTTCGATGGACTGCGCGAGGTGGGCGTGCACCGTCAAGTCGTGGGTCGTCGCGGCGTCGGTGATCCGGCGCCACAGATCACCGCTGACCGTGTCCGTCGCGTGCGGCCCCAACGCCGGAAAGATGCCGCGCTCGGCGAGATCGTCGTTCGCCAGCAGGTCAAACGTCGCCTGCCACTGCGATTCGAGGCGCGCCACCCCAGGACCATCGAGGTCCTGCAGCGTCGGGGCCACAAAGCCCGCCAATCCGGTGTCTGCGAGGGCTGCGGCGAGCTGCGTCCCGCCGTAGTAGTGCTCCCAGACCACGGCGACGCCGGCCCGCAGGCTCTCGTAGGCGCCGAGCCGCGCAAAGGCGCGCACATCGGCGTCTTCAATGTGGCTCTCCAGCGCGAAATACAGGTTCTCGACGACGTTGTCGCGCATCGCCGCCGCGCCGCCGATGCCACGAAAGGCGGCCATCGAGAGGTGTGTGTGCGCGTTCACGAAGGCTGGCGTGATCAGCCGGCCTGACAGGTCGATCACGTCCTCGTCATAGCTCTCGGCCAACTCGGCAAACCCAGCGCGATCACACGGCGACACCGCTCGAATGCGACAACCCTCGACCTCGATGGCGGCCGCCTCGACTGTGAGCCCGGATTCATGGTCGCCGAGCACAACTTGATCGCTCCACAGCAGCATGATCTCTCCTCGTCCGCGCTCGTGTCGCCAATTGGCGTGCATCCATCACGCGTCCTGGCTACGCTACGCCGACTTGACCAGCCCGACCAGCGGGCGGCGCCGGGAGGCCCCTTTGGACGATCGCAGCTTCGATGATGTCACCGCAACACAACTCACTTGGCTGGACGATGGCGGCATCGATGTCCAGTGGAGTGACGGCCACCACAGCGTCTTCGGCCGGCCCTACCTGCGTGCGATGTGCCCCTGCGCCACGTGCCAGGGCACCCATGGGCCGCCCACGACGCTGGTAGACAGCCGCGCGTTGGCTGCGGACGCCGCGCCAGTCAAGAAGAAGTTTGGTGGCTTCAAGGTCATGACGGGCCCCAAACCCGCCTCCGTGGATGTGGCGATCCAGGTCAAAGGCGCAGAGCCCGTTGGCCGATATGGCATGAAGATCACCTGGGGAGATGACCACAACACCGGCATCTACACGTGGCGCTACCTGCGCGCCGTGAGTCCGGGGGACGGCACGGCCGCGCATCCGGCGACGGAGGCCGCTCAGCGCGCGCGGCCCAAGGCGCGGCAGGCCGCTGGTCTGTAGCGCGCCGTCGATGAGGTCGCGACGCACGGCGGGTTCGGTGCCGCTAAGATGGCTCGCCCGCGAGCGCCGCATGGAGCTGGGCGCACAGCGCCGTCGCCGCCGAATCGCCTAGTTTTCCGGGCTGCCAGCCGACCCCCAAGCCCTGCGTCCCGATTTTTGGGATGATGTGGAAGTGCACGTGCATCACGGCCTGATGCGCCGCGTGACCATTGTTCTGCAGCACGTTGTAGGACTCAGCCCCGGTCGCCGCCAGCACGGCTCGGGCGATGCGCGGCAGGACCCAGCCGATGGCGGCGCTGGCTTCATCCGAGAGCTCGTGGAGAAAGGCGCGCCGCTCTTTGGGGATCACCAGCGTATGGCCGGGCGAGAGCGGAAAGATGTCGAGAAATGCGAGCACATCCTCGTCTTCATAGACCTTGTGGCAGGGCAGGCTGCCGTCGAGGATGCGATCGAACAGGCTCGGGCCATGCGGATTTACATTCGGTGATTGGCTGGGCATCGAGGGACCTCGTGGATGATGGCGCGCCGTGGCTGCGGGTGGCGCCGTGGATGAGGGTGGCGTCGCGCGTGGAGCGGCGTCGACTCAGATGGCCGCGTGCAGCCGCCATCGGCGCAGTGTACCGGATCGTCGTGCGCCGTGGACCCGTGCCCAGCGCCGTGTCACCAGCCAAGCTAGCCCGCGTTGGGGTCCGATGACGGAGGTTTTAACGCGCGTGTTTCATGCGTACCATCCCCGTGTTAGTTTCAACCGCGCAAGCAAGTCTTATTGAGGTTGGTTTCGTCGGACGATTCGGCAGCGCTCGCGCTACCCGATGTCGCCCGCAACAGACCGTCCAGAGCGGAGGGCAGCGGTGGACGAATCGAAGACAGCCGGGGACGTCGATGGCCCTCCCGACAACCGACGACCCAGCATCGAGGTGAGCCACGCCGCGATCGCGTGGGATCTCGACGCCGGGAGCGTGTCGTTCTTCGGCATCCCGAGCGCGCTGTTTTGGACCGACCCCTCGTTGCTGCGAATGCTGGCGCCGCTGGCCGAGGAGGTTGGGCACGAGCAGTTTCGCTTGATGGTCGCGGAGTCGTCGAGCATCGGAACCGAAGAAGATTATCACGTGATCGTGACCTCGCTTGGCGCGACGTTCTCGGAGGGGTTCCTGGCCTGGGGCGAGGTCGTCGGTGCGGCGGGGTGGGGCCACTTTGAGCTGCCCGCGTACGATCTCGCCAAGCAGTCCGCCCGTGTCGTGGTTCGCAACCCCTGGGAGCTCTCGATGCAGCGCAGCCTGCGCCCGGAAGAGCGCTGGGGATGCCCGTTTCTGCAGGGCAAGATCATCGGTATCTTCACCCACGCCCTGGAGACGCGGTGTTGGGCTGACGAAGAGCTTCGCTACGACGACGATGGCAACGGCACGTTGATTCTGACTGTCTATGCGTCCGAACGTACGATATCTAAGGAGCTAGCTGGGTTGCGTACAGCGCGCCGGCTGTCGCGCGAGAGGCGGCTCGAGCGCGAGATCCAGCAAAAGACCGTCGCGCTGGAGCAGGCCCAGGAGGAGCTGCGGCAGTACTCGCGTTCGCTCGAGCAGCGCGTCAAGGCGCGCACCCGAGCGCTGCTGGCCGAGACGAACCGCGCCGAGGCGGCGTTGGCGGCGCAGAGCAACTTCCTCGCGACCATGTCCCACGAGCTGAGAACCCCGATGAATGGGGTTTTGGGGCTGACACAGCTCCTCAGCGTGACCCCGCTCGACGCCGTGCAGAAGCGCTACATCGACGCGTTGGAGGCCTCGGGAGAGACGCTGCTCGGGCTGATCAACCACACGCTCGATTTCTCCAAGATCGAAGCGGGGCGGATGGTGCTCGATCGACAACCCTTCGATCTCGTGAGTTGCCTGGACGCCGTGCAACAGACCATGACCCCGATCGCGCACAAGCGGGGGTTGCGATTGACGGTCGTCATCATCGACGACACGCCGTTGGACCTCGTCGGCGACCGACTGCGGTTGACTCAGGTGCTCGTCAATCTGGTGGGGAACGCCATCAAGTTCACAGAACACGGCGAAGTGCGATTGCTGGTGCGAGGTGAGCTGGGGCCGTCTGGCGAGGGTAAGTTTCGCTTCGAGGTCGTCGATACGGGGCGCGGTGTCGCGGTGGAGACGCTGTCGAAGGTCTTTGTGCCCTTCGTGCAGGGAGACGCACGCGACGGGAGCCGGCATGGCGGGACCGGGCTTGGGCTAGCGATCAGTCGGCGTCTCGTTGAGGCGATGGGCGGGGAGATCGGCGCAGAGTCGGTCCTGGATCACGGCTCGACGTTCTGGTTCACCGCGGCGTTCGATCTGCATCGTTCCGTCGCGCGCACGGCACCCCCAATTGCGGAGGCGATCGTGGTCGCTCCGCTCAGCGACGCGTTCCTACCCTGGAAGCTGCGAACCGAGGGGCTGCGCGTCACTGCGGCCGCGTCGGTGGAGGAGGCCTGGGCCCTCGTCGCCGAGCGAGAGGCCGACCTGCTCTTTGTTGACCTGCCACGTGTTGACCTGCCACGTGTTGACCTGCCACGTGTTGACCTGCCACGTGTTGACCTGCCGGCTGACGACCACCCAACGCTGGACGAAGCGCGGCTCGCCTCCCTCGCCGCATGGTCGCTGCCTGCAGGCGTGACCGTCGTCGCCTTAGTGGATCAGGACGTGGGTTCCTCCAGTTCGCTACCCGAGCGCACCGAGGTGCTGGCGCAACCGCCCAGCCTCAAGTCGCTGCGGCGTCTGCTGCTGGGGCTTCAGCTCGGTGTTGGCGGGCTACGTGTCCCTGACGGTGACAACGGGCCCGGGCCGCAGCTCTTCGAACCGGGGAGAGCCGTGCGGGTGCTGCTCGTCGAAGACAACGTCATCAACCAAGTGGTGGCGCAGACCATGCTCGAGCAGCTCGGCGCGCACGTGCGATTCGCGATCAACGGCCAGGAAGCGCTGGACGCTGTGCGCGCGGAAGAGTGGGACCTTGCGCTGATGGACTGCGAGATGCCCGTCATGAACGGCTTCACCGCGACGCGCGAGATCAGACGGCTGGAGCGCGGCACGGAACGGCATCTACCCATCATCGCGTTGACGGCAAACGCGCTGGACGACCAGCGCGACGCCTGCCTCGCCGCGGGGATGGACGCGCATATCGCCAAGCCTGTGGCGCGGAGTGATTTGGCGGCGCTCCTTCAGCGGCACGCGCGGCGACGGCCCGGGTCGAGCGGGTGAGTTCACGGGCGCAAGTAGACTTCGCGCACGTGCCGAGACGCCAAGCTGCCCTGGCTACGCGTAAAACAGGAGCGAGTGATGACGATGGACGGTCAGATTGCCGCGACGACCCTGCCTTTCGGCGAGGTGACGGCGCGCTTGGACGCGGCCGAGCGCGGCATCTCAGCGCTCGCCCGCCGCCTCGGTGTCCCGGGTGACACCTGGCGTTCCCTGCTCGCTGAGCTGCTTGGCATCGACGGCGACGTCGCTGAGCCGGTGTCGGCGCTGCGGCTTGGGCTACGCACCACGCTGCTGACGGACGTGGATCCCGACCGAAGGTGCTTTCTCGTTCTCGAGGGCCGGTTTGACGAGTACCGCCTGAGCGTCCGCGCGGCGGTGCGGGAACCGGGGCAGCTGCTTGGCTGCCTGCCGCTGCTCTCGCCGCTCGATGACCCTTATCTCGAGCGCGGCGTCGACCCCAGCCATGCCCATGGCGCCGGCGCCACGGTGAGCGGAGAGGCCGAAACCGCAGCTCCCGAGTGGCGCGAGGGGAGCGAGGTGCGAACGACGATCCCGTCGCTGGTCGTCCCGATCGAGGGCGCCCGTTTCGTGCGGCTGCTCGATGAGAACCACGCTTTTGCGCGCGTGATGCTGCGGTACATCGCAGAGCTCGGTGGTGATTACCTCGACGATCATCGGCAGTACGACGAAGCCTTCGAACAGTATTTTCCCGGCCGCAGCGGCATGCTCACGCCGCCACCGTACGAGGTCGAACAAGCGGACATGCGCGTCGTGTTCTGCAAGAAGCCCGAAGATCCAGCGTTGTTGCAGCAGATGCTGCCGCCGTCGTCACGGTGGTATCCAGGTCTCGACTTCTACCTGCTCGTCTGCTCGGAGATGAAGAACATCGCACCAAAGTGGCATCCGGAGGCCGCCTTCAACTACGACGAGGTCGCGGTTTTTGTTCCCGCGCAGCACGGCGTCGACGTTCGGCTGTATTTCCACGTGCCGTTCATGTTCCCCGACAACATCATGGCCATCTATCTTGGCCGCGAGATCCTCGGGCTGCCCAAGCGGCGGTCGGCGAACTTCCGCGAGACCATCTGCGCAGCGACCGGGAACGAGCGCTTTCTGATGCGACGGATGCTCCCAGAAGAGGCCCGCGAGCGGCGTGGCGTGCTCGGCTATCATCACCCCAAACAGATCGATGTGCTCGATATGCGCTGGACCACGGTGCCTGGAGACGAGGAGGGGGCGCGGCTGGGCGAGCTCGTGTCGGCGTTGTTCGGCGCCGTCCTTCCCGACGTCGTGGGGCACCTCCTGGCGACGCCCATCGGTCAGCTCGTCGCGTCGTGGATCGACACGCTCGGCGCCGCGACCGGCCGCGAACGTCCACTCTCGGCGCTGCGCGACAGCGTCAACGCGATGCTACCGCACCTCCCTGAAGGCCTGCGGACCGTCAACGCCACCGCGTGGAAACGCATTTTCGCGCCTGAGGTGCGCACCGATGGCAGCGGCGAGCAGCCTTGGCGTCGACGTGACTTTGAGGTCGACGCCGTCGCGTGCACGCCTTTCCCGATCAGCAAGATCCATCATCTAGAGGTCATCGACACCTCTGCGCACGGCGGCGGCGGCCTGTTCGCCAACCGCGGCTTCCCGATCGCCGACCTCGATCGAATCAGCCCCTATGGCCTGCGCCTCAACGTCGCCATGAGCCTGCAACCGGGGCGGGTCATCCACAATTTTCGCCGTGATCCGCTGTCGCTGACCTATCGCCGCCGCCGGCAGCTCGCGTGGGGTCCGCACCCAGGCGACGATGGCTTCTAGGTCCCGCGTGACCGCCGCGGCGCTGCGCCCCTGGGATTCCGCGGTGCGACCCCCTATGCTCGCACCGATGAACGACGCGCCGCCCGAGCCCAAACCCTGCCACCACGACGGCTGCGTCCTGCCGGCACAGGCGGGGCGCGACGACTGTGTGTTGCACGAGCCGCGCCGTGGCAAGACGCGCACGGAGCTGCTCGCTGCCTTCCGGCTGCTCGACGAGGCGAACGTGATCCGCATCCGCGATCTGGATCTCCGCGACGCCGACCTATCAGGGATCTTCCTCGGCTTGAAGAACCTGCAGCACAGCGATCTCTCCGGCGCGAACTTCGACAACGCCCGGATGACCAAAGTCGGCTTCGATTTCTCCACGCTCGACGGCGCTCACTTCGAGAACGCGATCCTGGAGAAGGTCGACCTGCGACGCGTCGTGAGCATGCGTCGCTGCCACTGGTACGAGGCGATCTTCGACGGCGTGCAGGTGCCCGCGATGGAGCGCGTCGGCCTCGCGACGCCCTATGATTCCGGCGCGAAAGGCGCAAACCCCAAGCGCGCGAGCTACGTCTTCCGCCACTTCAAGGAGCTCTACAAGAGCGCGGGAGACCACGACACCTCCGGGCTGTTCTACGAGCGCGAGATGGACATGCGCCGCATCCACGGCCCCATCTCCGAGCGAATCTGGTGGTGGATGCTGTCGCTCACCTGCGGCTATGGTGAGCGCCCGATGCGCACCGTGTGGCTGTTCTTCGTCATCATCTTCGGTTTTGCCACGCTGTACCTCGGCTGCGATGTGAAGGCGCCGGAGGGACAAGTCCGCGATTTCCCGACGTCGCTCTACTTCTCCATCATCACGTTCACCAGCCTCGGCTACGGCGACATCCTACCGGTGAGCACCACGGCGCGCCTGCTGGCCGGGTGTGAGGCGGTGCTCGGCGTGTTCTCCATCAGCCTCTTCGTGTTCGTTTTTTGCCGGCGCATGGTGCGTTGAAGTGTCCGTCATTTCGGCGGCGCCCAGCCCTTGCTGACCTTGCCGCTCTCCGACAACCACAGCCGCTGATCCGCCTTGAACGGGCCCGCGAAACTCACCTTAAAGCCGCCGGGGAAGACCACGTCGACACCGTTGACCTCGGTCGCGGCGCCCAGGCCAATGTGCTGAACCAAACTGTCTTGGCAGCCCTGGCCGTTGCCGCCCGACACGCTCCGCAGCACGGTCTTCGCGCCGATCTTGACCCGCACCGTCGCCCCGATCGCGGCGCGGTTGGCTTTGACATCGCCGATGACCCCCACCTGCAGCCAGTGGCCCGGTTTTCCGGCCCGTTTGCCGCCGGGGCGCAGGCCATTGCCGCTGTTCAAGAAGACGACGCCCTTGGTCGCGAGGTCCGGCAACCCGTCGTGGTTGATGTCGGCGACCGCCATGCCCCAGCCGTTCTTCACGGTCAGCCCCGCGTGCAATACATCGAGTTCAAACGTTCCGTCGCCGAGGCCCCAGTAGAAGTCGGTCGGTCGGCCGTCGTAGGTGGCGCTGATGGCCAGATCCAGCACGCCGTCGAGGTCGAAGTCGGCCAGCACCGGCACGGAATGCGTCTCCTGGTAGCGCAACCCCGACGCGCCGACGGGGATCGACCAATCGCCCTGAATGTCATTCCAGCCACCCTTGCCGTCATTCAACAGCACCTGGCTCTTGTCGCTGAAGTTGAAGAAGCGTGGATGGGCTAGGTTCGCCACGACAACGTCCATCTGGCCGTCTCCATTGAGGTCGCCCCAGGCCGTGCCGATCGAGTGGCCATATTGCGTCGCGCCGCCGCTGGCCACGGGGTCACCGGCGAGGCCAACCTTGAGCGCGACTTCACTGACGGTGCCGTCGCCATTGTTGCGGTAGTACAGGTTGCGGTGCAGCCGATAGTTGTTGATGAGGATGTCCACATCGCCGTCGCCGTCCGCGTCCACCGGGTTGGCGCCGCGGCTCGCAAACGCAGACCCTGAGAGCCCTAAGAAGCCGCTTTTGCCGGTCCAATTGCTAAACTTTCCGCCGCCCTCGTTGTGCCAAATCGTGTCGTAGTAGAAGGTGCCAAGACCCCAACAGATGAAGTTGGCGACGTACAAGTCGAGCTTGCCGTCCGCGTCCACATCGATCCACGCCGCGCCGGGTGTGGGGCTGTGAATGCTGGTCTTCTCGTCCTTGTCCTCGCAGAAGTTATAGCTCTGAATATCGCTGATCCCGGACGCCACGGTCACATCTTCGAACGTCCCGTCGCCTTTGTTGCGCAGCAGCGTGTCGCCGCCGTTGTAGTTCTCCCAGAAGACAAACAGATCGAGGTGGCCATCGTTGTCAAAATCACCCCAGACGCCGCCGTTACCCTTCACGTCGAGCTGCTTGAAGCCGACCTGCTCGCTCACATCGACGAGCGTGCCGTTGACGTTTCGGAAGAGCTTGTTGCTGCTGTCAAACAGGTCGACCCAGCCGTCGTTGTCGTAGTCACCCCAGGCCATGCGATGCCCAGGCGCCACGTCCTTCATCGGTTGCAGCATCGTCTGTGCCGGCGCGACGGTGGGTAGCGGCTCCACCACGAGGCGCACCAGGTAGTCATTGGCGCGCGACAAGCTCAGACCATTCCAGTTGAAGTTGGCCTGCCCGTTCCACGTGAACGACGTGATGTCGGGGAAGTTCCACGCCGAGTGGCAGCGAGCGAACTGCTCGCAGCAGGTCTGCGCGTCCTTACAATCGGCGTGAATGGTGCCGTCGAACGCCCACGAGGCTGCGCCGGGCCCTTTGCGTTTGTGGGCGACGTAGACGAGGCCCGGCTGGCTGAGCGTCACGGGCTCGGGGAACTTGAACGTCACCCACGCCCCAGGTTTCACTTCGTTGGCGGCGCAGCTCACCTCCCAGATTGGATCTGGGGCCCAGAAGTCGAAGCCGTTGTGACCAAAGTCACGGTACAGCCCGGCCTTGACGTCGCCCGCCGCTGGCACGCTGCCGAACTGCACCCGAAAACCGTGCACACGCACCGGTTGGTCGAGGTCGAAGCGCACCGCCTCGTGCAAAGTCTGATCGATGATCTTCTTGCCGATGATCTCGGCGTCAGGGACCGCGGTCAGGTGGTTTTTCGCCGTGCCGTCGTCCCACGCGATCTCGATCAAACCGGTCGGCAACGGCGCGTCCAGCCCGCACGCAAGCAGCGTGCCGACGGGCGGGCCGCTGTCCGTGGCGTCGCCGTCCTCAGCGCCACCATCCGGGCTCGCGCCATCGCCGCCAAACCCGTCGATCGGCTGAGAATTCAAGCTATCCGCGCCGCCTGAGCCATCGTCGTCGGCGCCAGCTGCGTCGGCCGTCGCGGTGGTCGGATCGGCGTCGCTGCCGCAGGCCGATGTCAACGTCAGGGCCGCGGCCAAGCTGAGTAGCAGCATCCAACGTCGTGGTTTCGTGGCAAGGCTCATGGCTGACTCCCGTCTTTGGTCCAAGGAGGGTACAAGAATGAACGTGCGCGCGCCCCTGTCGCGATTCTGTCACCGTCACCCGTCCGCGAGCTAGCCGATGATCGTCATCGCGACCCATGATCACGCCGATTTTGACGCCTTCGCGGCCATGGTCGCTGCGCGGCGGCTTCACGGCGGCGGTCGTATGGTGCTGGGGCGGCCAGTCGCAAACCACGTTCATGCGTTTCTCTCGCTGCACAAAGACCACTTCGACATCTGCGTGGAGCGCGACCTTGACCTCGCCGCGGTGGATCGACTCGTCGTGGTGGATACGCGCGACGTACGGCGTCTGAGAAACATCGAGCAGCTCGTCGGTCTGGTGCGCGCGGGCCAGCAGGCGATTCACGTCGAGGTCTGGGATCACCACTGCGCCTCCGCTGATGACCTCGTCGGCGACACCAACCACGTTGAGGCGGTCGGCGCGGTGACGACGCTGCTCGTCGAGCGGCTGCGTGAGGACCGACACACCCTCCCCGAGATCGAGGCGACCGCCCTCGCGCTCGGAGTGCACGCTGACACCGGCTCGCTGACCTACCCGATCACCACGCCGCGCGACGCTGAGGCGCTCTCGTGGCTACTGGCTCAGGGCGCCAACCTCAAGATGATCGGTCACTATCTCCGCACGCGGCTGCTGCCAGCGCAGCGCGACGCGCTCCTGGCGATCATGGCGAGCACCGAGACGCAGCTGTACTCCGGCGTCGAGGTGGCGTTTGCGCAAACCCAGCTGACCGTGACGGTGCCAGGGTTAGCCGAGGTCACGAGCGAAGCGCTGCAGACAGGGGGACACGACGCGATTTTTGCGCTGTATGGGGTGCCTGGGCAGCGCGTCACCGTGGTGGGACGAGCCGGCGCGCCTTGGATCGACATCGGCGCGCTGATGCGCCGCCTTGGCGGGGGCGGGCACCGTGGCGCCGGCGCTGTGACGTTCAAGGACATCGACGTGGCGGAGGCCCAGCGCCGGATCCAGGCGCAGCTGGCGCTGGACCCGCCCGCACCGTCGCGCGTGCGGGATGTGATGAGCACACCCGTGCACTGCGTCTCGCCAGACCTGCCGCTGTCGCACCTGGCTGACCTGCTCGCGACCTGGCGACACTCGGGCGTGCCGGTCGAGCGGGACGGCCAGCTGGTCGGCGTGGTCTCGCTGCGCGACCTCAGACGCGCCGAGCGTCGCGGCGACCTGCATCGAGAGGTAAAGTCGTGCATGTCTCAGAACGTGCTCACAATCGACCCTGGCGCGCCGCTCGATGAGGCCTTGCGCCAGATGGTCGGTAAGGACGTCGGCCGTCTGCCGGTGATCGAAGATGGCCGAATCGTCGGCATCATCACGCGGTCGGACGTGCTTCGTGTGTTGTATGCGGCGGCTGGGTGACATGCAGCGACGCGACGACATGCCGCGAGTGGCAGACCGGCGCCTGGCCACCAGCCCAGCGATGCGTATTCTCGGCCGTTTCGCCGCTTGGACGCTGATCGCGACAGGGTTCTGGTACGTCGCCAACCACACCCTCGTGCCCGGCCGCGGCTGGCTCGAGGCGTCGCCACAGGCCATCAGCGGCGACGAGCCGCACTACCTCATCGAGATCAATAGCCTGCTGACCGACGGCGACCTGGACCTCGGCGATCAGTACCGGGCAGCGCGCGACGGCGGCTGGCAGGCGGGCGGCCGTTTTCGGGGCCTGCAGCTCGATCACCACACCGTGCTGTTTGATCCTGCCACCGGCGACGCGGAGCTGTGGAGTCGCGTCTTCGACTGGCAACGCCGCTCGCCATGCGAGACGCCCGGCTGCCACGGCCACGCGCGCGTGTCGTCGCGTCTGCCGGCCTCGACCACGTTGCGAGAGGCGCCGGCGCATCCACCAGGCTTCCCGATGCTCGTCGCCGCGTTGCTGTCGCCGCTCGCGCTGTCCCCGATCACGCTGTCTGGCGGTCAAGTCGAGGCCGGCGTCGTCGCCCTGCAGACGGGGTTCGCGGCAGCGGCCGTGGTGCTGACGTTTGAGCTCGCCATCGCCGCTGGGTTTGGGCCCTGGGGGGGGCTGGCGGCGGTGCTCCTGCTGCTGCTCAGCCCGTGGACGGCGTACGCCCGCAGCGTGTTTTCGGAGCCGCTCGCTGGTCTCTTGGTCGTCGCGGGTGCGTTGGCCCACCAGCGCCGCAAGGCCGCGCTGGCGGCGCTAGCGCTGGGTCTCGCCATGTGGATCAAGCCGCCCTTCGTGCTGTTCGGCGCGGCGCTGCTGTTGAGCCACCTGCGGGCCAAGCGCCTGCGGCCAGCGGCGCACACTGCCCTCGTGATGAGCGTCGTCGGCGTCGCGCTGCTCGTGTTCAATCTGCGGCTAGCCGGGATTCCGCTGATCTCCGGGCAGCTGGGTTGGCGCTGGATCGCGCGTCCGCAACAGCTCCTGGCCACGCTCACGTCGTCTCACCACGGGCTGCTCCTCTTTGCGCCGTGGGTCGCGGCGGGTGGCGCGGCGCTGGCGCTCGGCGTGCTGCGCGCCGATACCAACGCCCCGCCGGGTTTGCGTGACTTCGGCTGGGCGCTGTTGCCGTGGCTGCTGCTGCACATGCTCCACGGCAGCCTCGGCGAGCTCTGCTGGGGGCCGCGCTACTGGGTGCCGTGGCTGCCCGTGTTGGCGGTAGCGACGCTGCTGGCCTGGCGGGGCTACGGTCTGCGTGGTCGCGTCGCGGTGGTGCTCGCCGTCGCCGCAGGCGCGTTCGCGACGTGGCCCGCGGTGCTGGCGTGGCCCTTTGTGTGGGGCCGTCCCGCCTGGGTTGGACTTGAGATTCTAGGCGGCTAGAACCGACCTAAAAGCCTGGATAATCAAGCTGACCCTTGCGCTCAGGCGCCGTCTCCCCTAAACCTGCGCCCCGCTTGGGTCCCGCTCAAGCCTACCCCCGGCGATGAGGAGACGTTCATGATCACAATCTCAGGGCTCAGCAAGAGTTTTGGCGGACGCAAGCTGTTCGAAGATGTGAACACGACGTTCGCACCTGGCAATCGCTACGGTCTTACGGGTCCAAACGGCGCCGGTAAGTCGACGTTTATGAAGATCGTCGCCGGCGATATCGAGCCCGACGAAGGCTCCGTCCGTCGCCCCAAAAAGACCGCGATGCTCAAGCAGGATCACAGCCTCTACAACGACGTGCCGGTGCTCGACGCAGTGATGATGGGCAACCCCGTTTTGTGGGCCGTCATGGAGGAGCGCAACGAGCTGTACGCACAGGCTGACAACTTCACCGACGAGATGGGCATGCGCCTCGCCGAGCTGGAGTGCATCGTCGCGGAAGAGGATGGCTACACCGCTGAACCGGAGGCGGAGGCGTTGCTGGAGGGTTTGGGCATCGGCGCCGATCTCTACCAGGAGCCGGTCGGGTCACTCTCTGGCGGCATGAAGGTGCGGGTGCTGTTGGCGCAAGCGCTCTTTGGTAAGCCGGACGCCATGATGCTCGACGAACCGACCAACCATCTCGATCTTGAGACGATCGATTGGCTCGAGAACTTCTTGCTCGGCTACCGTGGCACGCTCGTTGTCATTAGCCACGATCGCCAGTTTCTCAACGACATCTGCACCCACATCGCCGACATCGACTATGAAGCCATCGTCACTTACCCCGGCAACTACGACGACATGGTGCTCATCAAGTCCCAGATTCGCGGCCGCGTCGAGTCGCAAGAGGCGGTGAAGCAGAAGAAGGTGAAGGAGCTCAACGACTTCATCCAGCGCTTCTCGGCCGGCTCCCGCGCGAGCCAGGTGCAGTCTCGCAAGAAGCAGCGTGACAAGCTGAAGGCGAGTGATATCAAGCGCTCCAACATTACTAGGCCCTACATTCGGTTTGACGTGCGCGAGGAGAGCGGCAAACACATCATCGACATTCAGGACCTCGCCAAGGGCTTCGACGGCCAGACCTTGTATACGGAGTTTCGGGCGCACGTGAATCGGGGCGAGCACATCGGCATCATCGGCCGCGACGGTGTGGGGAAGACCACGCTCATCCGCATGCTCATGGCCGAGATATCGCCTGATTCCGGCACCTGCGAATGGGGCACGAACACCGACGTGGGCTACATGCCGCAGGAGCATGAGGGCAGCATTGAGCCCGGCAACACGATCGACTCATGGCTGCACGGCTTCAAACCTGGCGCTGATCTCGAAGACATCCGAGGGTTGCTTGGCCGCATGCTGTTTCGAGGCGACGAAGGTAAAAAGTCGACGGACGTCCTGTCTGGCGGCGAGCGCGTGCGCATGCTGTTTTGCAAGATGATGCTGCTCCAGCACAACGTGTTGGTGCTGGACGAGCCGACCAATCACCTGGACTTGGAGAGCATCTCCGCCTTGGCGGACGGGTTGGCGGCGTACAAGGGCACGCTGTTTCTCGTCACCCACGATCGGAACTTGCTCACGGAAGCGTGCGACCGCATCTGGTCCATCGAGGACGGGGCGCTGCTAGATTTCCGCGGCACGTACACCGATTTTCACGATCGGCAGAGCGCATAGAACGGCTCAGCCGCCAAACCGACCGCCACGCAAGACCAGCACTGGGAGTGGGCTGAGCTGCAGGACGCGCTCGCTGGTGGAGCCGAGCAAAATGGCCTCCACGCGGCCGCGACCGTGTGCCGGAACTACGATGAGGCCAGCGCTGCCCTCCAGCGCGGCCGCCACGATCGCCGCACCGGCCTCATGCGCACACACCGCGCGCGTCTCGACGTCCAGGTCGGGCCACGACGCCGCCATCTCGTTGAGCAGGGACTCACTGCGCGCCCGCCAGACGTTGAGCTCTTCGGGCGGGGTCGCCCATTCGACGTCTTTGGCCGTCACATGCAGCGGGCAGCGCGCATCGACGATGACCGTCAGGATCTCCAGGGTCGCGCCGACCTGCTGGCACAACTTCGCCGCGGTGGTGACGCCGCTGTGGCTCGCGCTAGAGAAGTCCGTGGTGACCAAGATCCGGTCCCAATGGGCGGGACGGGCGACCGCCGGGTCCTCGTACGTCACGGGATCATGCGCGACGAGCACGGGCACGGTGCTGCGGCGAACCAGATCAAACGTCACCGACCCCAGCGTTTGTCCTGTCGCGTTCTCGCCATGTTTGGTCACCACCAGCACTCCGATGTCGCGATCCTTGCAGAGCCGGAGCAGCGCATCGACCGGCGGACCGGTGAGCGACTCGCAGCGCGCGGTCACGTCCATTTGCTCGAGCCCCTCTCGGATCGCCGACAGGGCCGTCGCCGCAGCCGCGCCGTCGGTACCAGCGCTGGCGTGGGCGATGGTGACATCCCCGCCGTCGAGGTACGCCAGCCGGGCGGCGTGAGGGATCGCACGCCACGAGGAGCTGGAAAGATCTGTGGCGAGAAGGATGTGGCGCGTGTCCATGGGGGCCTCCTAAGTGGATCTCCTACAGACTAAGCCACGGTGGCGGCGACGATGCAAAATCTGTGGCGGAAATGCTGGCCAACGCAGGGCACCGCGCCGCGCCCGGCCCACCAACCTGCGGCTGCGCGGCACACTGTTGCGGCGCGCGCCACAGTGATAAGGTCCGGCCGTTCCTTACGACTTGGTGCGACGGAGGCCAAAATGCCCAGAATAGCTAAATTTTTTCCGACGATTGCGGCGGTCGTGGTTGCGGCTGCGCTGAGCGCCTGTTCTGCGGCGCAGGTCGCGGAGAAGCCGCCGGAGGCGCCAAAAGGCCCGCCACCCGGGATGATCGAGCTCATCAAGTACGAGAAGAAGACCCAACAGCTGCTCGACGCGACGCTCGCGCTCGGGAAGGTGCGCGCCAACGTCGACGAGACGCGGCGCCGACTCGCGGCGGTATGTGTGGACTATCCCAAGCATCAGGCCTGCGCTCAGGAGACGGCGGCGTTGTACGCGCGGACGGCGTTCTGCAAAGACAAGACGTTTGTCGGCCACATCGACGAGATCGTGAAGGCGTGTCATCAGGGTCAATGCAAGCAGGTCGACGAAGCGAACCTCATCACGCGCTCACAGTACATGTCCCTCGTCTCCCACCTGCCGCACAGCCTGATCACCTTCAAGTCGGGCAACTCGCGGCTCGATAAGATGGACCGGCGGCAGCTGCAAGACTTCATCGAGAACATCGGCGCAGAGAAGGGCTACGTGATCATCGTCGGCCGCGCCAGCAAAGACGGCCCGTGGCGCAAGAACCTCGAGTACGCCCTCGGTCGCGCTGAGAGCACGCGCAAGTTCCTCGTCGAGGACATGGGGCTGTCGCCCAAGCGAGTCGGCTACATTACGTACGGCCACGCCAAGATGTACCTGACCGCGCTCGATAAAGACCGCCTCACAGACCGCAGGCTCTCGGTAAAACAGGCCAATCGCAGCGCGCTGGTGTTCGCCTACCCGTGTTTTGACCCGAACCGTGCGCCGTAGGATGCGCGTGTCATCCACAACGCCGCCGCGGTGGCGCAGCGGTGGCCCGGCTGTGGTGTGGGCCGTTGGGCTGCGGGCCGTCGCGTCGCGGGCCGTCGTACTGAGCGCCGCCGTGTGGACCGCAGGGCTGCTCCCGGCCGGCTGTGGCACGCCGATTCCCGAGGGTAGCGTCGTGCTCCAACAAGCCCGCCTCGCCGAGCTGGAGCGTCGTGGCGCTGAGGTCATCCGTTGCAGGGAGCGCTTGGGCCAGGCGGGTACGGCGCATCACAACACGCGCGTGGCGTTGGAGCGCGCTCAGCAGCGGGTCTCGCTGCTGGAGCGGCGTCTCGGCATCGGCAAGTTTACACCGACCACGTTGCAGGCCGCCGGGTCGGATTGGCAGCTGACGCTACCCAAAGTGCAGCAGCTCGCCGCGCATGGCGAGAACCCCACGCGGGTCGCCCTCGGCGCCCTGCTCAAAGGTCACAGGGCGGTCGTGATCACCTACTGGGCGACGTGGTGTAAGCCGTGTACCAGCCCAGAGGAGCTCGACCACCTCAAGGTGCTGCAACGCCAGCTCGCCCGCTACGGCGCCACGCTCCAGAGCATCGCTGTGGACAGCTACGACAAGGTCACGTCCGACGCACGCGCGCCGACTTGGCACTATCCGCTGCTCCAACGCGACAACGCCCACCTGGAGACGCTGCCGAGGGCTTTGGTGCAGTCCACGGGCGTCGGCCTGCCGCTCTTTGTCGTGGTCGACGCGACCGGCCGTGTGCTGTGGTTGCGCAAGGGCAAGCTCGACGGCGCCGTCGTCGCGGAGCTCGTCACCGCGGCTGCGCGCGTGAATCGTTAGCGGAGCTTGATTTTCCGGGCGATTAGTTCAGGTCCATCGCGCATCTGAAGCCGATCGTCGGCCCGACCTTGCCCTCGATGCGGCTGAAGGCGCGCACACCTGCGAGCTTCGCGTTGAGATGGCCGCCCTTGGCCGTGTGCGTGGTGCCGCCCGTGACCACCGGGTCGGTCTTGCTCCAGGTGCTGAGCGCCTTGGCGTCCCACGTGTCGAGCACCCACTCGGCGACGTTGCCACCCATGTCTTGCGCGCCGTACGGGCTCCGATCCTTCTGAAACGTGCCGACGACACGTGTGGTGCCCAAGCCGCAGCCCGCGCCGCCGTTACCTTGCATCACCGTCCAGAAGCAGCTCGGTGGCTCGTTGCCCCACGGAAAGACGCGCGTCCCAGCTTTGCAGGCGCCCAGCGCCGAATCGCAGCCCCCGCGTGCCGCGCGCTCCCACTCCGCTTCCGTCGGCAGGCGCTTCTGCTGTGCCTTGCAGTACTCGCTCGCCTGCAACCAGCTCACGCAGTTGACGGGGTGGTTAGCCCGCACGCTCTTCTTGGACCAATTGCACGTCGGCACCGCCGTGCTCGGTGCCGAGGCACACGCCTTTGCGTTGATACACGCTTCGTACTGCGCCACGGTGACCTCGTAGCGGTCGATAAACACGGCCTTTACGGTTACCTCAGTCGGTGGCAGCGCTTCGGGTGGACAGGTGCCGAAGTTGGTGTTGTTGCACCCAGCCCAGCCGCTCGATGCCGGGCTCAGCACCATCCCGACCACGTTGGCGACGCAGCTGTTCTCGGCGCAGATCTTGCCGGCGCCGCACGTCGCGCCGTCGGCCTGTGGCTTGCTGACGCACTTCTTGGTGACCGCATCGCACACCTCGATCGTGCATGGGTTGCCGTCGTCCTTGCACGCGGTGACGTCCGGGCTCCCCTTGCAGGCGCCCGTGAGCGGGTCACACGTCGACGCGAAACATCCGTCTTTGGGCTGCGTCGCGCAGTCCACGGCAGTTTTGTCGAGGACGCTGCAGAAGTGAACGGCGCCGGACTTGTCGCAGAACGGTTTTCCCTTGCACAAGTCGCCCACGCCGAAGCAGTCAGCGTCCTTGGTGCAGGCGCAGAAATCCGTCCCAGAGTCGCATTTTCCGGCCTGACAGGTGTCGTACTTGGTGCAAGGCTTGCCGTCTTCGCACGGCGTGTTGTCCGCCAAGTTCGTCTCTTTGCACTTGCCGGTCTTCGGCGTGCACGTGTTCTCGGTGCAGGCCGCCGTCGGCTTCGCGCACGTCACGATGCTGCTGTCCAAGACTTTGCAGCCGGGGAGGTCGCCGGACGTATCGCAGTAGAGCGTGCCGTTGCACAGATCGCCGTCCTCCTTGCTCGCGCAGTCCTTGTCCGTGGTGCAGGTGCAGATGTTGGTTCCCGCGTTGCAGGCGCCCTTGCCATCGCACCAGTCGCCGACGGTGCACGGCGTGCCGTCGGCGTCGCACTTAGCGTAGACGTTGGCGAAGGCCATGGCGCACTTGCCAGTGGTCTTGCCGCATTCGTTGGTTTGGCAAGCGTCGTCGGCGCCGCTCGGGCACACCACCACCGTCGCGGGGTTGAGTTTGCACGCCGGCGGCAACAGCTGCGTGTCGCAGTACAGCACGCCGTTGCAGAGGTCGCCGTCATCGAACTTGGCGCACTCCGAATCGCTCTTGCACCCGCAAACATCGGTTCCTGGCGCGCAAGTCCCGGCTTTGCAGGTGTCATCCTTGGTGCATGGGTTGCCGTCGTCGCACGTCACAAACTGCTTGGTGGTCGGCTTCATGGCACACTTGCCGTTGGTCTCGTCGCAGGTGTTGACCGCACAGGGCCCGTCGTCGCTCGCGTCGCACACCACCGCCGTGCTCGGGATGAGCTGGCAGTTGGGTTGGGTGGAGAGGGTGTCGCAGTAGTACGTGCCACCGCACAGCGAGCCCTTCGCGGCGCAGTCTGTGTCGGTCTTGCACGCGCAGTTGGGCACCGATCCGGGGTAACACACGCCGCCCTGGCAGTGGTCTTGCGCCGTGCAGAAATCGCCGTCGTCGCAGGCTGAGTCCGGCCCGATATCCGGCTTCAACTCGGCCTTGCAGCCGCCGGTGAGCGCCTCGCACTTCCACGCCTTGACGCAGCCGCCAGCCTCTACCTCCGGGCACTTGGGGATCGTCACGGGGTTCACCTTACAGGTGCGCAGGTCGCCGCTCGTATCGCAGTAGAACTCGCCCAAGCACTTGTCGCCGCCGTTCTTGCTGGCGCAGTCGGCAGACGTCTTGCACTCGCATTTGACCGAGTTTCCGCCCTGGCAGACGCCCGCCTTGCAGGTCATGTCGGTCAGGCACTTGTCATCGGTCTGGCAGCCGACGCCGTCCTTCGTGATTTGGTGGACGCATTGCCCTTTCACGCACTCGTCGTACGCGCAGCCCAGCCCAGCGACGCCGCAGTCGGTGTTCTGCGTGCACAGCTTGCCGCCACCGTCCTGTCCCACGTCCGCCGACCCAGTGTCAGCCCCGCCATCTAGCGTCGCGCCGGAGTCAGGGGCCGCGCCGGAGTCAGAGGTCGCGACCGCTGAATCGGCCTCGCCCGAATCGAGGCTGGCGGTGTCCACACCGACGCTCGCTGTGTCAGCGCTAGGCCCGAACGCGGTCTCAGCTGGCACAACGTCATAACAACCGACGCACGGCAGGATCAGCAAACAAGAAGTCCACGCGGCCAGGCGCGCCACAGCTCGGGTCTTCATTCCTGACTACTCCCAGTTGCCATATGAGTCATCGCAGGTCTTGAACGCATCCGCCAATCGACTCAGGTCTGTCGGCCCCGGTTCAGCCGCGGCGGTCTTGGGCTCAACCAGGTTCACGCTCACGGTCCGAACGTCGCCCTGCACCTCGAGCCAGAGATCCCAGCCGGGCTCCTTCGTGGCGGCCAAGGACTCGCACGCCAGGAACGGCCATCGCGCCAGATCGAGCACATCCGCCTGCGCGGTCGGCATCTCCAACACGTAGTTTGCGCCCTTTGAGTTGCCGACAGTTGCGACCTCGCGGCGGCGAAGATACGGGGCGCCGGCCATCGTCCACCACTGCCGCTCGCCGTCGATGTTGCGACAGACCTTCAACCCCGCCATCGCCTCCTTGCAGAGCAGCTGACGGGTGATGGCGTCCGGCGCGAACTGATCCCAATCCACCTGGGCCACGCAGCCGTCGTCGTAGTTCTTCTGCAGCAGGGTCACCTCGGCGTCGTCGACCCCCAACGCCTTGAAGCTGCCAGGACCCGAATCGTTCGGGTCATACGTTGTTTTTACGGCGCTGCAGGTGAAGCAGTCGTACACGGTCCCGCGCTTGTTGCAGGCCCAGATGCCGTTCGGCCGCTCCGCACAGGTCGTCTTGGCCAAGCCACTCTGGTCGCTGATCGTCCACGCCGCGCTGGCGCCAAACTTCTCCGCGCACGTCTTCACAGGCTCCGGGGCGGCTGCTTTTGCGGGCTCATCGCTGCCACAGCCGGCGCTCAAGATCACCGCCGCCGCAAGCACTAGGCCGAACGCGGCGCGCCGGCGAATCAAGCGTCGCGTGTGGCGCGGCAGTCCAGCTCTCTCGGCCATTCGCTTCATGTCTGCCATCCCCCCTCGCTCGATTCCACGGGTCACTGCCACTGCTCTTTCACGACCTCGTGGGTCACAACCTTGCCGTTGGGCAGGTTGCCGCCGTGCACGCGGAGCGCACCGTAGGCCCACTTCTTGTCGCCCTTGTTGAAGTGGAAGTCGATCGCGCCCACCGTGATCTTCCAGAAGCCATACCAGTCCAATCCGTCGAGATAACCGCTCTTGTTGGTGAAGTCAGTCACCCCGCCAGGCTTGCCCACGATCGTCAGCGCGGCGCTGTGGTCGTCGTGCAGCTCGGGGCTCGTCGGCGGGTTCGGATCGTCTTTGCCCGTGCCATGCAGCACGATGACCTGCTTTCGACCGACCTTCAGACCGTCGTAAATCGCGAGCGCGTTCGGCTTGTTCACGTCTTTGTACGGGGTCTTGGTGTCGTCCTCTGCCTGCACAAAAGTGAAGGCGACATCGGCAGCAGCTGGGATCTTCTTCACGGTGATGGAGGCGTCCGTGTAGTTGCTCGTGAGCAGGCTCTTCTGGTTGTCCACGCTGAACGCCAGCACCGCGCGGGGATCGACCCATTGCTGCTTTGCGTCGCTGCCGTACGTCTGCGCGGCCGCAAGCACGGCCACTTTGGCGCCCATGCCGTGGCCCGCGAACACGACCTCATCCTTGAGGGCGACGGAGACGCCGTCGAACAGCTTCGTCGTCGCCGTGAGCAGATCCTGCGCCATGCGGTCGTGGTCGCCGTCGAGCAGCCCGTTCTCCACCCGCACAAACACCGCGACCGTGCCGTGGCTCGCGACGTGCTCCATGAACTTCCGATAGCCCTCACCGAACGTGCCGATGATTCCGCCGGCATTGTAGAGGCCCTTTTCGTGCACAAAGAAGAGCACTGGGTGGCCGCCGGCACACGACGGGCGATATACGATCATCTTTTTGTAGCCCTGGCCCAGACCGCCGCCATACGCGATCTCTTTGGGGCTCTGCACCGAGCAAGCGCCCTTGGCGCCCGGATGATCGCCGGTCGGTTGCTTGTCGACTGGACAGGCAGGGCAGGGGTTCGCGGCGTCAGCGCCGCCGGCGTCCGACGTGGACCCGCCGTCAGCGCCGACATCGCCCGGGCCACCGCCGTCCCCGGCAGCCGCGTCCAGCCCTGATCCGTCGGCGTTGGTGTCGCCCAAACCGCCATCAGCGAGCGCGACCCCGTCGCCTGTCGCGGCGCCAGCGTCAGGGCCAGCGTCAGGGCCAGCGATGTCGCCCCCACCGTCGGCGTTGTCGGTGCCGTCTGTGAGGGCGCCGCCGTCCGCGTTCGACGCAGCCGCATCGCCCGCGCCGACGTCCACGGCCGTCGCGTCGCCTTGGTCGTCGCCGTCGTTGAGCGTGGCGCTTGCGTCGACCTGGCCAGCCGCGCCGCCGTCAACCGCCTTGTCCTTGGCCGCGTCCTCGTCGCCGCACCCGGCCAACCCCAACACCACCAAGGTGCCCGCCAACCCGGCAAACAGCCCGGAGAATGGGCCGAATAGCGGCCTCAGAGGTCGGAGCGACGGCCACGTCGCGCTGGGCTGCGACGCGATCACTTGATCGGGTTCAGCACGATCTTGAGCCCCATGGCGATCTTCAGGTCGGCCTTGCCAGCCGGCACGGTCTCGCCCTTCTTCACCACCATCGTCGCGGCCATGCCTTGGCTGAAGGCCAGCGTCGTCAGCCACTGCTGCGCCGTCTTCTGACCGGCGGCGTCGAGCACCGCGTTCACCGCGGTCGTCGAACCGGCAGGAATCGATGGGATCGTCGCGATCTTCGCCGAGCCTGCGGTGTCCTTGGCGCCGATGGGGCCGATGTAGAGTTCGAACGACGGCAGCGCCGTCGTCACCGTGTTGGTCGTCGGCGTCACCACGATCTTCGTGATCTCAAAAGACTTCACGCGTCCCTTGGCGTCCTTGAGCGCCTGCACCTCGGCGACAAGATCGACGTCGCTCGGCGGCGGCGCGATCGTCTTCGAGACGTCGGCCGGCGCGAGCTGGCCAGCCGCAGCGCCCATCGCGGTGCCGATATCGAAGGACGTGGCGAACTCGTACTCGGTGCTGATCGGGATGTCGAGCAAGCTCTTGTTGTCGTCCACAGCTTTGTTGAACTGGTCGCAACCGGTGAAGGCGAGCGCCGAGACGAGGATCGCTACAGTGAGCGTGGTTCGATTCAGTAGGTTCATGATGACGAGTCTCCTTGGCAGGAGGGTCGAGGGAGCGCCTGCGCTGATACCCTGCTATATGCCATCTTCGGCTCGGCCTTGGTATCCCTGCTGTGAACGGGAGTGGTATCGAGCCGCCACCCCCAGTAGCGTCTCAACCTTCCGGAGCCATCCATGGCCAAGTCGACCCCAGCCATCCCAACCACCACCGCTGACCCGCGTCGCCGCGCCACGATCCCAGCCTCAGGCGGAGATCCAGCCGCGCTGCTGGCCGAAATGCAGGCCATGCGCGCCGAAGATGCAGACTGGCAGGGCGGTCGCACGTGGTCGATGGTCTATTACATCGGCCCGGAGCATCACGCGTTCCTCAAGCAGGCCCACAACCTCTACTTCGCCGAAAACGGCCTCAACCCGATGGCGTTCAAGAGCCTGAAGCGCATGGAGTCCGAGGTCGTGCAGATGAGCGCGAGCATGCTCAACGGCGGTCGGGACACGGTCGGCACCATGACGTCGGGCGGCACCGAGTCGATCCTGCTCACGGTGAAGGCGGCCCGCGATCGCGCGCGTAAGTCCCGGCCGTGGATCTTGCGACCCGAGCTCGTCGCGCCAAAGACGATCCACGTCGCTTTTGACAAGGCGTGCCACTACTTCAACGTCAAGCCGCGCTACATCGACATCGGGCCGGACTATCGGGCGGACGTCGAGGCGATGCGTAAGGCGATCGGTCGCAACACGATCCTCGTCGCCGCCTCGGCGCCGCAGTACCCGCAAGGCGTCATCGATCCGATCGCAGAGCTGGGCGAGATCTGTGAGGCCAAGGGTGTGCCGTTCCACGTCGACGCCTGTTTTGGGGGCTTCTTGCTGCCTTGGATCGAGAAGCTCGGTCACGACATCCCGACGTTCGACTTCCGCGTGCCCGGCGTCACCTCGATGAGCGCCGACGTGCACAAGTTCGGCTACGCGGCCAAGGGCGCGTCGGTGATCCTGTATCGCGACATGAGCTACCTCAAGCATCAGTTCTTTGTCTCGACGGATTGGCCTGGCGGCATCTACGCCTCGCCGTCGATGCCAGGGACGCGCCCAGGCGGGCCGATCGCGGCGGCGTGGGCGGCGATGAAGAGCGTCGGCGAGGCCGGCTACCTCGAGTTGGCGCGCGAAGCCGTCGCCGCGGCCCAAGAGCTACGTGACGGCGTGGAGGCCATCGAGGGTCTCACCGTGCTCGGCGCGGCCCACTCCACCGTTGTCGCGATCGGCACGACCGACGGCGCGGTCGACATCTACGCCGTCGCGGACGTGCTGCAGGACAAGGGTTGGAGCATCGACCGACAGCAGACGCCCGCGTGCCTGCACTGCACCGTCAACGCCCACAACCGGCCGCAGGTGCCGACGTTTCTGGTGGACCTGAAGGAGGCGGCGGCGCATGTCGCCGCCCATCCGGAGCTGGCGAGCGAGGGTAACGCCGCGATGTACGGGATGATGGCCAAAGTGCCCGTGCGCGGGCTCGTCAAACTGAGCGTTCAGAAGGTGATGGAGAGCATGTACGGCCCAGACGGCACCGTGCCGGATCTCTCGCAGCTAGGCGCCGCTGAGGATGACGGTTTTGTGCTGCAGTTCATGCACAAATACGGCGACCAGGCGATGGAGATGCTCGACCGCGTCAACGGTTTCCGCGCCAGCATCGGCGGGCGCCTCAGGCGGAAATAGCCGCAAATCCGGGCCAATAGTTAGCGTGTCACGACGGGTCCAGCCGCGCAGCTAACCCCAGCCGCGGAGCTTGGTCTCTTCACGGCGGTACAGGGCGAGCGACTCTCGGATGACGTCGTTGGCGACCTCTCGACCATGAAAGTCGTCGACGGTGACCTTCTTGTGCTCCAGCGTCTTGTATTCCTCGAAGAATCGCTTGATCTCACGAGAGATGTGGGCCGGAAGCTGACTGATGTCGGTGTAGTCACACATCGCCGGGTCGTGCACGTGGACGGCGATGATCTTGTCGTCCATGTCGCCCTGGTCCGTCATCTTCATGACACCAATCGCGCGCGCCTGGATGATGCTGAGCGGCAACACGCTCTCGTAGCCCAGCACCAGCACGTCCAGCGGATCACCGTCGCCGCAGTACGAGCGCGGGATGAAGCCGTAGTTGGCGGGATAGATGGCGGAGCTGTACAGCACGCGATCCACCTTGAGCAGGCCCGACGGCTTGTCGAGCTCGTACTTCACCTTCGATCCCTTGGAGATCTCAATCACGGCGGAGAAGCCGTCTTCTATGGTGTCGGGGTTGATCGGCAAGTCATGCCAAGGGTGGGCCATGAGGCGGGTCCTGTGGGTGATCGCTGCACGGTGCGGCGCGCGAGGGGTTCTGCGCCGCAGGTTACTGGACGATCCACTCCGTCTTCAATGGGCCGTAGTCGACGACGATCTGGCCGAGCACCGGCACGTCGAAGAACACGCTGCCCTGCGCCTGCACGGGCACCTTCAGCACAGGATCCTTGCCGTCGACGAACTGCTGCACCCAGCTGAGCGCGGTGCGCTGAAAGACCGTGAGCGCCTGGTCAATGCCCATGGAGAACACCAGATCCAGCTTCACGTCGCCGCCGGCCGCGATCGTGGACTTCTTCAACTCCTCCTGCACCTCGCCCGAGATGACGCCGGCGATGAGGTTCGGCAGCCGCTTTTGTAGAAAATCGTCGACCGATTTCACGCGCTTGTCGTTGATGGTGCAGGCCCCTGGGCGCGGCGTGCCATCGCAGGTCGGCGCGTCGCTGCCGCATAGACTCACACACAGCGCGCCGAGCTCCTGCGCTGCCTCGCCAGGGAAGAGGGTGAGCGCAACCATGACGTCCAACGCGGGAACGGGCACGTCGTTTGGGTTCTTGATACCGACGGAGAGGCCGAAGTCGAACTTGAGCGTCTCTTTGGCCGGCGGCAATCCCAGAACGCCAGCGCAGGCGGCTTTAGCGACGAACCCATCCACTACGTTCGGGCAGTAATACGCGGCGAGCTTCACCAGACCGGGGCGCTTGCGCAGCGTGAGGCCAGACGCCTCTACCTCAGGGGCCAGCATCGTCGGCTGCAGGATCCCCGCGTCAGGATCGAGCGCCGCCTGGGCGATGGGCTCCAGCAGCTCACAGCCGCCGCAGAGCAGCAGGGCGACGACGACGAGGGCCGCGCGCAGGCCGGTGAACCGGGCCGTCTTTCGCTGAGAATGGGTCGCGTGATGTTGCATGGGGGAGCCTCCAAATCAGAGCAGCGTGGACGCGCGATGGGGCGACGGCATTCACGTGGCCATCTGTATGACCGATGCCGGCCACTCTCGTCCAGCGCAACCTCTCCAGCGCAACCTCTCCAGCGCAACCTCTCCAGCGCAACCTCTCCAGC